>Ga0335085_10001478_pt1 | contig 49325 bp, 53 predicted proteins | sample Lox_Sample_45_FD_206712 | JGI IMG/M metagenome (GOLD analysis project Ga0335085, IMG submission 206712) | Soil microbial communities from Loxahatchee National Wildlife Refuge, Florida, United States - Lox_Sample_4.5 | ecosystem: Environmental > Terrestrial > Soil > Wetlands | place: USA...
ACGTCGAAGCGCAGCGGCTGGAAGGTGGCGAACGTCTTCACGATCGGGACCAGGTAAGACAGGAATCCCTTCAACCCCGGGTGCGCGTTCCGCGCCCGCACCACTTCCGCCCCGAAGCCGAACCCCATCGTGTTGAGAAAATACTCATTCCAGGCCCGTCCCACGTCGAAGCGGCGGACGGCGGCGGTCACGAGTCGCGCCACGGCGCGCGCCACGCCGTGGCGATAGACGCCGACGAGCTTGGCGAAGTCGTTCCCGGAGCCGATGGGGACCACGCCCAGCACGGCGTCCTTCCCCCCGGCCTCACGCAGGATCCCGTTCCCCACTTCGTGCACCGCCCCGTCGCCGCCCACAGCGACGACGGTCCGGGACCCGGCCCGGATCGCCTCGGCGGCGAGATCGGTGGCATGCCCCGGGCGCTCGGTCACCCGAAGATCCACCGTCCACCCCTGATGCTGGAAGGCCCGCACGACCGGATCCTGGGCCCGCCGGCCCGCTCCCCGACCGGCGGCCGGATTGAGAATGACCGTGGCGTGCCGCACGGGCGGGCGACCGGCCGGTTACTCGGAAATGCGACGCGCGATGGACACGACGGCGAGGATCACGGCGCCGATGGCGACGAGCACGACGGGGGACAGCGCGCCCCCGGCGCTGCGCCACAATACGATCCCCGCGCCCACGCTCGCCGCCAGGATGCCGAGGACGGCGGCCGCCGCGGCGGGACGCGCCGCGTTCCAGTCGGGGCGCGCCTGCCGGGCCGCGAGCGAGAGGGCTTGCAGGATGTCGCGGTTGGTGAGTCCCGGATACTGGGTAGCCGAGCGCCGCAGCACGTCGGCCACCTGATTCGCGACGTCCTGCACGAGGGGGGACGGGGGACGGTCCTCGTGGCGAACGACCGGCACGAACACCATGGGCGGCCGCCGCCTAGCGAGTCTCGCCGGGCCGCAGCGGCGGGTCTCCCCCGCCGTCCGGCTCGCGGCGTCGGAAATAAGCGCGGGTCACCAGAAAACCGATGACGACGAACACGGCGACCGGGACGAGGGCGATCAGGATCGCCGCCCAGAAGTAGACGAGGTCCATATCCATGGCGCTAGGACCGTCCCAGGAACCGCTTCAGGTGCCGCAGATAGTAGCTCAGGGCCAGGGACAGCACCGCGAAAGTCAGCGCGAGCCCGAGCATGTCGAGGCGCCGAAAGGCGAGATAGTACCCGAGCGCCCACGCCGCGAATCCGGCGCAGAACACGATCGCCGTGGTGATCAGCACCTTGTGGAACGTTACCAGATCTTCTCCGTGATCACGGCGAGCACGAGAATCACCGCGAGAGGGAGTGGAATGATGAACAGCATCCGCAGGTTCCACTTCTCGAATTTCAGGTGCATGAAGAACATCGCCACGAGCAGCGCCTTCCACAGCGCGGTGCCGAGGAGCAGCAGCAGCTTCAGGTTCCGGCTGATCGGCAGCTCGAACGCGAGCCCCAGCTCCGCGGCCGTGAGCAGGAACAGGTAGAGCCAGATCAGCAGGTACGGCGGATGCTTGTGCTGGACGGACTCCATGATCGCGCGCTCCTCAAATCAGGTAAACGATAGTGAACAGGATGATCCACACCAGGTCCACGAAATGCCAGTACAACCCGATCACCTCGACCCCGCCGTAGTTCTGCTGCGTGTACTTGCCTGGCAGCACTTTCGTGAGGTAGAGGTAAATCATCGAAATGACGCCGCAGGTGACGTGGAAGCCATGGAATCCCGTCATCGTGTAGAACGTCGACCCGTACAGCCCGAGGGAGGCCCCCGGGAGAGTGCCGTTCGCGACCAGCTCGGCCAGCTCGCTGCCGTCCCGCACGCCGCTCGGCACGAACCCGCGGTGAATCAGGTGCAGGTACTCGTATGCCTGCACGCCGACGAAGCTCGCCCCGCAGATGATCGTCACCAGGAACCAGAATTTCAGCAGCTTCTGGTTCCCGTCGGCGATCGAGGCGTAGGCCTTCACCATCGAGACGCTGGAGCAGATCAGCAGGAAGGTGTTGAACGCCGTCACCGGCACGTTCAGCACGGTCCCGGGGCGCGCCCATTCCCCCGGGGCGCCGAACCGGAGAATGATGTACGCGCCGATCAGGGCGGTGAAAAACATCACCTCGGATGCGAGGAAGACCCACATCCCGAGCTTCGTGTTGTAGGCGTCCACTCCCCTTTCCGCGGGGAACGGCGGCTGCATGGCGCGGGCGTCGGCGGTCGTCATGTCGCCTCCCTCAATGGCCCGCCGCGGAAGCGGCAGCCGGCTCGGGGTCCCCGGGGAGCTTCTGGGATTGCGGCAGAAAATCCTCGGTCGTATCGGGATGACTGTACTCGTAGGGGCCGCGGTACACGCGCGGCACCTCCGCCCAGTTGCCGTGCGGGGCGGGGTTCGGCAGGGTCCACTCCAGCCCGTTGTCCTGCCACGGGTTCATGGAGGCCTTGGCGCCCCGGAACAGGCTGATGATGAAATTCAGGGCGAAGATCGCCTGCACCGCGAACAGCAGGAACGCGCTGATCGAAATGAAGTGATTCAGCGGCTGATACGGTTTCAGGAAGTCGTACATCGTCGGGTCGTAGATCCGCCGCATGTGGCCGGCCATGCCGAGGATGTGCATCGGGAAGAACGTCAGGTTGTAGAAGAGCATGGTGAGCCAGAAGTGCACCTTCCCCCACCCTTCGTGCATCAGGCGGCCGAACATCTTGGGGTACCAGAAGGTGATCGCCCCGAACAGGGCGAACAGGCTGCCCCCGAACAGCACGTAGTGGATGTGCGCCACGATGAAGTAGGTGTCGTGGATGTGCATGTCCACCGGGGTCGCCGCCATGAAGATGCCCGACAGCCCACCGATCACGAACATCGCGACGAACCCCACCGCGTGCATCATCGGCACGTGGAACCGCAAGTTGCCCCGCCACATCGTGCCGAGCCAGTTGAACGTCTTGATGGCCGAGGGCACCGCGATGATCATCGTCGTCACCATGAAGGTGGAGCCGAGCGTCGGGTTCATCCCCGACACGAACATGTGATGGCCCCAGACGATCCAGCCGAGGAACGCGATGCCGATGATCGCGAACACCATCGAGTGGTACCCGAAGATCGGCTTGCGGCTGCCGTTGGCGATCATGTCGGACACCATCCCCATGGCCGGCAGGATGAGGATGTAGACCTCGGGATGCCCGAAGAACCAGAACAGGTGTTGCCACAGCAGCGCCTGGCCGCCCGCCGCCGGATCGAAGAAGTGCGTCCCGATCGTCTGATCGAACAGCAGCATGATCGCGGCCCCCGAGAGCACCGGGAGCGCCAAGAGCCCGAGGATCGCCGTGATGAACAGCGCCCAGATCGAGAGCGGCATGCGGAACCAGGTCATCCCGGGCGCCCGCATGTTGATCACGGTGGTGATGTAGTTCAGGGAGCCGAGGATCGAGGACAGGCCGAGCAGGATGATCGCGACGCACCACAACTGCTGGCCGAGCCCTGCCCCCGACAGGTCGGGCCGGGCCGAGAGCGGCGCGTACATCGTCCACCCCGCCCGCGCGGCGCCCTCGGGCACGAACAGGCTCGACAACATCACCAGCCCCGCCAGGAGCGCGGCCCAGAAGGAAGCCATGTTGATCCGCGGGAACGCCATGTCGTGGGCCCCGAGCTTCAGGGGGATCAGGAAATTGGCGTACACGCCCACGAGCAGCGGCATGATGGCGAAGAACACCATGAACGTGCCGTGCATCGTGACGAGCTGGATGTAGTACTCGGGGAGAATCACCCCGTCGGGCGCCATCGTCTCGGGGAGCAGCTTGCCGCCGGGCATCGGCTGGTTGGGAAAGCCGAGCTGCCAGCGGATCTGCATCGCCAGGAGCCCGCCGACGAGCAGGAAGAACAGGCTCACGAACAGGAACTGAATCCCGATGATCTTGTGATCGGTCGAGAAGATGTACTTGCGGATGAACGGCCGGTCGTCGTGGTGCGTGTGGCCGACCCCGGGCGTTCCGGCGACGGTCGTCATTCGATGTCCCCCTGCGCGGCCTTGGCGAGCCAGGCGTCGAAGTCGGCTTGAGACTGCACGGTGACCTTGGCGTGCATCTTGTAGTGCCCCATCCCGCACAGCTGCGAGCAGGCGAGATCGTACTCCCCGGGAACCGTCGCGATGAACCAGGAGCGGATGTTCATCCCCGGCACGGCGTCCTGGCGCAGGCGGAAGACCGGGATGAACACGGAGTGAATCACGTCCTCGGCCTCCTCCTGCAACACGACCGGACGCCCCACCGGGACGTGCAGCTTGTTCCGCACGTCCACGATGTCATCGGCGGTCCCGAGCTTGCCGTCGGGACCCGGGTAGGTGAACAGCCACTCGAATTGCTTGGCGTGCACCTTGATCGGATAGGCGTCGGGGGGAACGCTGTCGCGCCCCTTGATCTGTTTCCAGTAGTGGTTGCTCACGATGGCGAGCCCCACGCACACGACCGCCGGTACCGCCGTCCAGATGTACTCGGCGCGGGTGTTGCCGTGCGTGTAATAGCCCTTCTGACCGGGGCGCCCTCGGTACTTGAACACGAACCAGATCAAGCCGCTCTCGACCAGGACGAACGCGAGGCCCGTAATGATCAGGATCGCCGTGAACATCCCGTCGATCGGACCCGCGAACGTCGACGCCGGTGCCGGCAGCCACCATTTCATGGCGGATCTCCCTATTTGGCCGCGAAGGTGAAATCGCTGGTCTTGGTCTCGCTGCCCGTGACGGTGACCGTCGCTTCCTGGACTCCGTACTTCTCATGCCAGGCCTCGATGGTGTACGTGCCGGGCGGGAGCCCGGCGATCTTGAAGGAACCGTCCGTCCCGGTGACCGAAAAGAAGGGGTACGGCAGCACACCGAGGTAGGCGTTCATCCAGCCGTGCACGTTGCACTCGAGCGGGATCATGACCTCGGGGGCCGTGAAGGTGCGCGGCGTCGTGGTCACGTTGGGCTGACTGACGTTGAACGGCCGGTTCTTCTTCCCCATCGCCTTGATGTTGTGCAGGATGCCGTCAGAGTTCTTGATCTCCAGCGTCTGGCCGACCATGACGCCGAGCACGTGGGGGTGGTAGCGGCAGCCGTTCTGGTCGAGCACGACCGGGCCGCTCGGCGCCGGAGCCTGGTAGGACGCGGGCAGCCCGGACTTCACATAGACGAACACGTTGGCCAGCGTGCCGTTCGCGTTCACGATCACCGTCTCCTGTGTGGGCGGCGTGGTGTACTTGGCCTTGCACGTCGCCTCGTCGGTCATGTCGATCTTCGCCATCACCGGCTTCGCACCGGTGAACTTCACTTTCCCGGTGATCACCCCGCCCCCCGGAGCGGCGTCCCCACTCCAGTGTCCGGCCGCGCCCAACGCCGCCAACCCCGCGATCACCGCCATTGCCATGCCGAGCGTACGCATCATGCCTCCCCGAAGGAACTCTGGTTACGGCCGAAAATTCACGACGACACCTTTCTACGGATACCTGCCCGCTACGTCGAGCGCTGCGCCCGGCGCACGAGCGAGAGCCCGACCCCGAAGGTGAGGGCCGCGGCCACCAGCGGGAATACGAAGACCCGGGACGACACCGGCACATCCAGCGCGAGGAACCGCCAGGCGCTCACGCCGAGGCGCGAACCGGTTTCTCCATTCGATCCGTCCGCGGCGAACAGCGCCACCGGAATCGGCCGGGCGGTCGGGAACTGCAGCTGGGCGCTCGAGTCGGCGGTCGCGAGCGAACGTGTGAACACGACCTGCCATTGCCCTTCATCATACACCGCCTGGCTCCGGACCGACGTCCCGGCGGCGGACGATGGCAGCGAGTCGAATCGCTCGATCCCCCGGGCCAGGCCGACCGTCACGGTCCCGGCGGGCCCTGTGCTGCTCCAGCGCCACTGGTACACAGGCTGCGTCGCCGAGCCCATCAGGAAGTAGGGGCGCTCGAGTCCGGTCGGCATGACCGCTGGGAATTGCACGATCAGGCGGTCGGGCCACAGCTCAGCCACGGACGGCGTCGAATCGTCGGAGGCGACGGCCGAGAGCACCTTCGTCGTGAAGGGGAGCCACGTGGAATCCGGGCTCCTGGAGCGATCGTCCCAGCTCACCCGCAGGGCGAGGGCCTGACCATCGTGGAGCGCCTGCACCCACACCCCGCTCACGGCCGGCGTGAACCAGCGGACCTTGTGGATCACCTGCCCCGATAACGGGATCCAGCTGCGGGGCGCGCGGGCCCAGGCGGGATCTCCCGGCGCCGTGGGCAGCGCGGCCACGCGGGCGGCGTGGATCACGTCCTCGGGCTCGGGCACCCGCTCCGGCGAGAGGCTGCGCACGTACTGCGCCACGTGCCACAACTGCTCGTCGGTCAGGAACTTCTGGTCGATCTGATCCGAGAACGACGGCATCGGCGTGCCGTCCAGGCCGGTGCGCAGACGGTGGTAGATGTCCTCCACCTCACCGCCGCCGCGGAAGCGCCAGTTCTGGGTCAGGTCCGCGGCGAAGATCGGGTTACCGGCGTCATCGTGCAGGGTCGGGGCCGACGTCCCGTTGCCTCGGCCCTGCAGCCCATGGCACTTGCGGCAACCGATCGAATCGAAAAATTGCCGGCCGACCTTCAAGGCCTCCGGCCCCCCGCCGGGCGGCCGGGAGAAAACGAGCGCCTTGGGGTGCTGCGAGGTGTCGGTGAAGAACGCCGAGAAAGTCTTGATGTACGCGACCACGTCGCGCCGCTCTCGATCCGAAAGTCGCTTCGCCCAGGCGGGCATGGCCGTTCCGGGAAGTCCCTGGTCCACCGCGCGCAACAGGTCGGCGTCCATCGGGAGCTGGCCGCTCGCGGTGCTGCGAATCTTGTAGACGGCACCGGTAAAGTCGCGCGGCCGGGGCAGCATGTAACGCGCAGCGGGACCATCCCCCGCTCCCGCGTCACCGTGACATCCCGCGCACCACTTCACGTAGACGGCTTTGCCGGCGGTAGTGTCCTGAGCGGACAGGCGGACCGGCGGACCGGCGGACAGAACCGCGATGCCGAGGGCCAGCGTCAGTCCGCCTGGCCGCCCGACCGGTTGACCGCCGATCACTTTCGACCCTCCGACTTTTCCCACGTCCTCGGCTTCCACCCCGTCTGGTCGTACAGGAAAAGGATTACCTGCCAGATCTGTCGCTCGGTGAGGAACTGCTCCCATTGGGGCATGGCGGAATTCCAGGGTCCGCCCTCCCGCGGAAGCCCCGGTCCGCCCTTGGCGATCCGCCAGAACACGAAGCTTTCGGTCAGCTGGGCGATCGTCCCGTTGTCCTGGAAGTTGGCCGGCAACGGATTGAACCCGGCGGCGAAGTGCCCGAGACCATCCAGGTGATCGCCGTGACACGGCAGGCAGTTCTGGTAGTAGGTCCTCTTCCCCTCAGCCACGAAGAACGCGAAGGAATCGGGGAAGGCCCGCAGCGGGTTGTTGAGCCCGGTGAGGGTGATCGACTTGCCCTGGAACGTGATCTCCGTGGGCGGAGCGGGATGGATCGAGCGCATGTTGGGTGGCGCCTCCACCCGGGTGACGACCCGGCCGAAGGTCAGCCAGCCGACGAGGCCCGGCACCACAGCGAGCATCGTCCAGCGCACCGGCCGAAGCTGGGGCTCGACCAGGGCGCTCCGGATCGGCTGCTGGAACGCACCCCACCGTTCCTCGTTGTCGCTGACGTAAATCAGCACCCCGACCAGCACCGTGGCCATGTACTGCAGCACGACACTCGCCGGGACCATGGCGCTCCCCGGCAGGAGCGGGATGCCGAACTCGATGACCAGAAACGCCCCCGCCAGGATCGCTACCGCCTGCCAGAAGGGATGCCGCAGGCGCCCGTTCACTTATGGGCCGCCAGAAACTGCACCAGCGATTCGAGCTGGGCGCCGGTGAGCTGAGCCCCGAAGGTCTTCGGCATCACCCCGGCGAATTTTTCAAAGCCTTTGGCCGTCGAGGAGGCCGGATCGAGGATCTTCTTCCGGATCGATTCGGCCGTGCGGCGCGCGCCGACGTGCGTCAGGTCGGGCGCGATCGGTCCTCCCGTCCCTTCGAGCTTGTGGCAGCCGAGGCACCCCGCCGCGTTGATGATCGCGTGGGGATCGGTGCTTCCCCCCGCGAGGCCGGGGGCTCCGCCAGTCCCCCCGGCTGGGGGGGGCGCCGAGGCCGGGATGTCGGCGGCGCTCACATCGACCGTCCCCCCCTGCGACTCAAGGAACGCGATTACGGCCCAGATCTGGGCGGGCGACAGCTGCCGCGTCATCACCGGCATGATCGGTTGATAGCCCGCGACCACGTAGGCGGTGGGCTGGTCGAGCGATTCGTAGAGATACTGCTTGCAGTTCTTGCCCGCCTCGCGCTTGCCGCAGCGGGCGCCGATCGGCCCGGCGCCCTTCTCGTCGGTCAACAGGTTGGGCGCGCGCGTGCCCAACCCGTGGCAGGTCGTGCACCCGCCGATGCCGTTGAAGACTTTCTCCCCCGCGGACACGAGCTGTTCCGGCGTCACCGCCGCGCCGAGCGTGAGCGTCTGGGGGACCTCGGACTGCACCTGCGGAATCGAGTTGGCGATGAGGGTGTAGAGCGCCAGTGTGCCGATGACGATGCCCAGGACCTTGAGGTTAGTGGCCCACATGCTGGGCCTCCTTCCCCGCCGGGACGAAGGTCGACTTCTCCGCGAGCCCGCCCACCCAGAACACGAACGAAACGAGGAGCAGGAAGATCAGCACGCAGATGCTGATCATGCGAGCGGCGTATCCCAGAGCCGGGGTCGCGGCGTACTGACTCGTGTCCTGCATGACCTGCCAGATGTGCCAGTACTGCCGGATCCCCGAGCGCGCGAACCCCATCAACCCCATGAGCCAGGTGAAGGTCACGGTGAGGATGAACAGGGCGTACTGGGAGCGGGCCGGCATCTTGCCCCAGCGAATCGCCCCGAGCGACTGCGCCCCGCGGCCCATCAGCAGGTCGATCACCGTCACGCACACGATGCAGGTCAGCACGGCGAGCACCTGATAGACGCTGAATCCGATGCGGACGATGGCCTCGACGAAGTAGCCCCGGATTCCGAAGAACAACACGACCCCGGCGGCGAGGGCGAACATCGCCCCCTGCACGATCGTGCCGTTCCGCGCCCACGCGACCACGGGCCGCGTGTTCGCCCGCCGGTACATCAAGAAGGAAAGGAACGTGGTCAGGATCATCAGATTCACGGCGGTGTTCTTCGCACTCATCACGCCGAGGGCGCCCAGGAAGGGATGGTGGGACCCACCCATCGCCGCGAGCTCCTGCGAGCTAGCGATCATCGTGTGCGGGGTCCCCCACACGAGCGCGCCGAGGACGAGCACCACGAGGAGCCACTTGGTGTAGGGCTGGAACCGCTCGGCGCCGGGGATCCGGCCCATCCCGATCCAGAGGTAGTAGTTCCCCGTGAGGAACAGCACGGCGATGAGGAAGGCCTGAATCACCCACAGCCAGCTCATGAAGCCGCCCATCATCGTGATGCCCATCGACTGGTCGTACTGGTAGATCTCGCGGCCCAGCCAGTAGCCGGCGAAGGGGAGCACGATCAGCGCCGACATGGCGATGAAGTTGCCGACGTAGCCCATCCAGTCGTAGTGGGCCCGCTCCTCGTCGGTCTTCGCGGCGAGGAACCGGTAGCTCGCGTAGGCGGCCACGATCGCGCCGCCGAAGACGACGTTCGCGATCAGGCGGTGGACGTTGATCGGCATCCAGGTCGCGTTCGCGATGGCGTGCCAGAGCTTGATGGTGGTCGGATCGGTGTTCGGCGTGATGTCGCGCGGCGGGCTCATCATGAACGTCAGCCAGGAGTTGGCGATGAACATCACGACCGTGCCCCAGACGTTCAGGAGAATCCCGAGCGACCAGTGCCACAGCTTGGCCCGCCCCTGCTTCCAGCGATCCCACCCGTAGTAGTACAGGTACAGCGTGAACGACTCGAAGAAGAACAACCCCGCGTACAGCCACATCGACGGTCCGAACACGGCCGACAGATAGCGCCAGAACTTCGGGTAGAGCGTCGTGAGCAGCATCGTGAGGGTCGCCCCCCAGATGGCCGTCGCGCTGTAAGCCACGAGTAGAAGCCGCGTGAATTCCTTGGACAGGCGGTCGTAGCGGGGCTCCTTGCCGAAGATCCCGATCGCCTCCGTGACGACGGCGAAAATCGGCACTCCCAGCACGAACGCCGCGAACATGAGATGCACTTCGGCGGCGATCCACACCGCCTGGCGAGCGCCCACCATGGGGAAGTCCCGGTAGGCCGGGAGCGAGTCGGCGGCCGCCTGAAGGAGCGGGAAGCTGTCGGTCATCAGCGGTCAGCTCTCGGCTTTCGTGAAGAACGGGCGCTGCCTTGAGAAGTCGATGGGCATCGCGCTTCTCACCTCGTCGAGCAATTCGCGAGTGACCTCGCGCCGCCCCTGCTCCCGGGCGTAGCGCTCGACCCGCTCCATCACCACGCCGCGCACGAACGAGGGAATCCGCTCGACCCGGGCCCGGGCCTCCGTGGACCACGCCAGCACCGGTGTGAATTCCGTCCCGTACGACAGCTCCGGCCGACGCGCGATCACGGGCCGGTCGCCGGGCGGATCGTAGCCGCAGGAAGGATCGGCGGCGAGGAGATCGCCCTCGACCGCCAAGGCACGCGCCCGGCACCCACCGCACATCTCCCGGTACTCACAGCGCCCGCACCGGCCGCCGAGCGTCCCACTCCGCAGTCGCCGAAACAGCGGCGACGCCCGCCAGATGTCGCCGAACCGTTCCCGGGTCAGGTCCCCCGCGACGTCGGGGAGATAGGGACAGGGCGTGACCTTGCCGTCGGGAGTGATACGACAGTACTGCGTGCCGCAGGGACAGCGGGTCTCGTAGCGCAGCACCGGCGAATCGGGGTCCACCGCATGTACGTGCCGCATGAAATGCGGGGCGCATTTGGCCCGGACGAGCATCCGGCCGCGGTGCTCGCCTTCCCAGCGGGCCAGGTCCGACAGCACCGCGTCGTATTCGGCGGGCGAGAGATCGCCGCCCCCCATTGTCGTCCCGCGTCCCGTAGCGACCAGGAAATAGCAATTGAACGACACCGCGCCCTGCTCCGCTGCCCAGGCGACGAGCTGAGGGAGCTCGTGGCGGTTCCCCCGTGTCACGGTCGTCTGGATGATGAAGTCGAGGTGCCGCTCCCGCAGGCGACCGAGCGCTCCTTGCGTCTCGGCCAAGGCGCCGTCGCCGTGACGGAAGCGGTCGTGGTAGGAGGGACGCAACGAATCCACGCTGACGGCGACCCCCGTCACCCCGGCGGCCTTGAGCGAGGCGATGCGGTCGGCGGTGAGGCCCGTGCCGTTCGTGCCGACGACCACCGTGGCGCCCCGAGCGGAGGCGTGCTGCGCGATCGTCTCCAGATCGGTCCGCAGCAAGGGCTCCCCGCCCGAGAGGATGAGCAGGGGCGCCGGGTTCGTGGCCAGAATCTCGTCGGTAATGCGGAGACAATCGGGGGTGGGGAGCTCGCCGGCGGCCGATTCGGCGGGTCCGGCGGCGATGTAACAATGGGCGCAGGCGAGGTTGCAGCGCCGAGTCAGATTCCAGGCGACGACGTGCGGTACAAAGTCCACGTCAGCGCCCGCCAGCCTTCCGCATTTCCCTAAACTCCAGTCGGAATGGCGGGGCGAGTATGAGGTCCCTCCTGCGCCCTGTCAAGCGACGCTCGCGCGCAGCTGTCTCAGGCCACGGAACTTGCGGCGGAACTCCGCCGGGTCCTGCGCCAGGGTGGCGCTCGTGAACCGCGGCAGCAGCTCGCCCAGCAGCGTTTCGAGTCGCACGAGCTCGACCCAGCCGTGCCGCAGGTAGGCGAGCGCCGCCTGGTAGTCGGGCTCATCACCCCGGGCCACGAGCCGCAGGACCACGCTATAGGGGTCGAAATGCCGGACGGGGAGATGGAGAGCGGCGAACCGCGCCGCGGGGCGAGCCCGCGCTTCCCAACCGGAAGGCAGCGGGATCACCGCGGCGGGCGTCTCCCAGACCAAGGGAAATCCAAGCGCGCGAGCGGACTCCCGCACCACCGCTTCCAGTGGAGATCCGGGGTCGGCTCCCAGCTCGAATCGCGGCACGCGCTCGCGCCACCCTTCGGCGAGGTGGGAGGTGGATGCGACCAGATAGAGCGTGCCCTCACCTGGTCCCTCACCCCCTGGCCCCCTCTCCCTAGCGGGAGAGGGGGAACTCAGGCTGTCACGGACGGCGGTGAGCAGGGAGTCAAGCTCCGCTACGCCGTACTCTCTCACTTGTAGCGGCGCTTGGGGGTCTTGTCGTGCCAGCCGGTGACCCAGAACGTGTAAGCGTAGGGAAACATCGTCTGGACCACGTGGAACGGCTCGTACTCGAACAGCCGCCGCATCGCCCAGGAGAACCGGTAACGGGGATGGTCGGTGGCGATGATCTCCACCACACAGTCCACCTGATAGCTCACGAACACCGGCGAATTCCCCGTCCACAGGACCGACGCGAACGGCCGCCGCATCAGGTTGCGGTACGTCTCCCCCTCGAAGATCTCGAGCAGCCCGAGGCGCCGCCAATCGATGTGCTCGGGGTGGGCGTAGAACTCCCGGGCGGCGCGCACGCGGAGCTCGCGGGTTTGATCCACGGCGTGCGGGGGCAAGGCCTGGATCTGCTCCACCGCGTCCTCCACCAGCGTGACGTAGTGCTCGATATGCTCGTCTTTCGGGGTGAAGCCGACGCCTTTGTTCGCGAGGTTCGGGAACACCGCCTGGTCCTCACCGCTCAGCGTTCCCACGACCGGGAGATGCCCGGCGTTGAAGGCGATGTATTCGTCCTTCGAGATGGCGTCGTAGATGCGCCGTTTGTAGTCGAGCTGCCACTGGATGAACTGCTCCGGCAGCTCCCGAATGGGGAACTCCCGCGTCGCGCTCCCCGCCTCCACGTACCGGGCGATGTCCCCTGCGATTTCGACGCGTCGCGTCGCGCCGTGCGCCTGAACGTCCGTCATGAACTCCCCCTGTCGCGTGAACCGACCTAGATTACCCGTCCCTCGCCCTCGAGCGGAATCGTGCTCGCTGCCCTGCCCCTGCTGCTCCAGATCTCGATTCGCCCCTTGAGCGTGACGCCCGCCCAGCATGAGCGCATCGCCCTGCGCGTCGCGAACCCCAGCGATACCGCCGTCATCGCCGTCCGCGTCGAGGTGCCGAGCGTGCTCACCATCCTGGGCCTCGACGCGCCGCCGGGGTGGACCGCCCGGCTCGATCCCGCCACGGATACGACCGCGCAGGCGATCGTCTGGTCCGGCGGCGCCCTCAACCGGCTCGAATTCCGCGAATTCGCCTTCCTGGCCCGTCCCGCCGCCGACGTGAAGCCGCTGCCGCTCGTGTTTCCGGTCCGCCTGGTCCGGGCGGACGGCGCCGTGCGCCTGTGGGGACCGGGCGGGATCGCCCCCGCCCCGACGATCGCGATCAGCACGGCGACCGGTATCACACCGGGCGGTGCGTTCGGGCTGGGCGCCGCGGGGATCGGGATCGCGCTGTTCGCGCTGATCCTCGCCCTGCGCCGCCCCGCCGCCGCTCCCGGCTAAGCCCCCCGCTCCGACTCGGTTTCCTGTTGTTCCTGCAGCACCCGGGCGACCGCCGCCTTGGCTTCCTCGGGAGACTTGAGCGTTTTGAAGTCCACCGGGCAGGCGTCCATCTTCTGCTCGATGTCCCGAATCGGGCAGCGCGTCACACCGGACGCCTTGGCCTCCTCAATGAACGCCCGCATCTCCGGTGACAGGGCGTCTCCCCCGCCTTGCGCCTCGAGCCGGATCTGGCGTGCCCTGAGCTCTCGGAACATCCCCATCATCGTCTCGGCGTCGAATTCATCCGCTTCGATCATCGCCTGCTTGTTCTCGTCCATCACCTGCGTCGTGATCCGCCACAGGTCGTGCGCGTGGGCAAACCGCTCCACGGTGCTGCGCGCCAGCGGCCGCGCGACGAGGGGCACGACCCGCAGCCGTTCGAACGCCTCGCGGGTCCACACGGGCGGATCGGCGGCTGTACGCGGGCGTCGGGACACGTGGTAGGGCGGTACGGGACAGCGGGCTTCGACGGTCGCCCCCTCCGGCTCGACGTCGGCGTCACTGCCCAGGACGAGGGTCTTCGCCATCTGCTCTTCGGCCTTGAGCTCCGCCCGGGCCAGCTCCTCGGCGTCACCGATGCCCATGATCAGCTGCATGTGCGTGGGTAAGAGCTTCCGGATGGCGTCGTCCAGGCGCTGGTTCGTGACCAGGTCACCGCCCTGCTCCGTCACGAACTCCTCCACCGCCCGGCGGGCGATCCCCTGTGCGAACGGCGGCACGCGCAGGATCCGGACCTCCGCCTCGGGCGCCCAGGGCAGCCCCGCCTGGCCATCCTCCTCGATCCAGGGGATGTCCTCCGGCCGGATGCCCACGGTGCCGGTGACGAGCACGCTGCAGGGCGCGAGACGCAGCAGGTTCTCGGTCTGCGAGCCGAGCGGCGTGCCGTCGATGCGATGCGCGCCGTGCCGCCCCACGACCAGCAGGGAGGGCTGGATCTCCTCCGCCCATTGGAGAATGACCTGGAACGGCTTGCCGATGAGGATCTGGGTCTTCACTGGGACTTCCGGGAACTCCTGGGCCATCACCTGGGCGCGCTTGATGTTGGCCTGGCAGAGTTGCAGCAGTCCCTTGTCGATAATGTTGTTGTGCAGCTCTTCCTGCTCTTCGAACTTGAACACCGCCTTCGCCTTCACCGACAGGACGTCCTTGATGTTGTGGAACACCGCATGGTGATATTCGACGTCGAAGGCGCTGCAGACGTAGAGCGCGGCCTTGAGGTCGCGGGCCAGCTCCAGGGCGGCCCGCATCGCCCGGAATCCGTAAGCCGAGCCGTCCACACACACCATGAACTTCCCGCCGGCGAGGGGCTTGTCGTCGCGCACGATCAGGAGGTCCTTTTCGACCTCGCGGGCCACCCGGCCGACGACGCCGCCCAGCTGCGAATACGGCTGCCGCCCGATGCCGTGGGCGCCGATCGCGATCAGGTCGTAGTGTCGTCCCGAGGTCCCGGCGACCTTGTCGGCCTGGGTCTCGTCCTCCCCTACGATGCGCCCGTCGGCGCCGACGCGCACGTCGGACCGGGTCTTGTCTCCGCCGTCGTAATGCGACGCGATGTTGGGATCGAAACCGATGAGGCTCGGCAGCGTGCCGTCACCCCGGTTCACTTCCTTGACGATCTCCTCGTAGTTGATCCCCTCGAGCAGCTGGCGCCGCAGGGTCACGCCCCGCTCGCCGCAGCGGCGCTCGATCGCATCGAGGAACGAGTCCGAGATCAGCTGCAGCCCCTTCTCGATCAGCTTGTCGTGCACTTTGCGCTGCCGCTTGATCTCGTCCGGGGTCTGGAACTTGGCGGGGAGTCCGGTCTCGAGCTGGCGGAACCGGATGTCGTGGAGGCGCGCGGCGTAGACGTGGCTGCCCGTGATCCGCGCCTTGCCCGCGCGGCCGCGGCAGAGCTCGATCGCCCGTTCCACGGCCCAATCGGAATGCGGTGAATTGTCCACCGGGACGTACACTTCCTGATACATGGATCGCCCTTTCGTTCGAGCTTACGGCACCAGCTGCGTGCCTCCGGCATCCCAGGCGAGCAACGCGTCGACGGGACACGCCGCGCACGCCTGGAGCAGCCGCCCGCGGTCAACCCCCTCGGGGTCGGCGAATTCCACGACCCCCGCCGCGTCCACTCGGAACGCCTCGGGGGCCCGGTCCGCGCAATCCCCGAATCCCACGCAGAGGTCGCGGTCGATCTTGATCCGCAAGTCTCCGACGACGCGCTCCTCGGTCCCCGCGCTCACATCCCTTCCAGTCCTAGCTCGCTGCGCGCCCGGTCCATCACCTCGGGCGTGATCTCCGGAATGCCGCGGTCGGCGGCATAATCCACGTAGATCCGCTTCACCATGCCCCGCACGAATCCCGGCACGCGGGCCAAACGGTCCTCGGCCTCCCGGGACCAGGCGGTGGCGGTCCCCGGCCCGCCGTTCCCATCGTCCGCGAACGCCTCGTCCCGCCCCCGGACGGTCGCGCGCGTCGTTTCCAACGGCTGCGGATCGAGGGTGCGGCCGCCGATGCGAACCCCCAACGAGTCGACGAGCTGCGTCTCCATGGGATTGGCGAGCAGGGCCACCGAGCGCCCGCAGCGCGAACACGTGAACGCCGCTGCGAACGTGCCGTCGCCCGGTTGCCGCCGTTCGGTGAAGTGCATCTGCGCGTCGCAGTCGAGACAAAGGAACTTCATGTCGCGGAATGCGGAGCGCGGGGTGCGGAGTGCGTGGGCGAGATGTCCAGGCGCGTCGCGAGGTCGTTCCACAGGTCGATCCCGGGGTGGAACGGGAGCCGGGCGAGCAGCGGCAGCGCGAATTCACGGGCCAGGGTCGATCCGGCGGCGCCGGGAAACTGCGAGCCCACCATGTTCTCGACCACTCCGATCATCTGGATCCCCCCGTCGAGGCCGGCACGCAGCGCCCGGCGGACCGCCGCTTCGGATTCGAGGGTCGGAATCGTGACCGCGATCCCGTTGGGCGGCCGCTCCAGGAGGTCGCACAACTCGAGGCCGCGCTGGATCCCGGGAGGCAGGTCCACAAGGAGCACGTCGAGCGAGCCCCACCGCACGTCGGCGAGAAACTCGCGCAGCGCCGCCGCCTCCGCGGCTCCCCGCCAGACGAAGCTGTCGTGGCCGGGCCCGCGGAAGACGAGCGGTTGTCCGTCGTCGAGCAGCTGGGTCATCGACATGAGCCGGACCCCGTCGCGGGCGACGACCGGATCGATCCCGTCTTCGTCGACCCGGAGCCGCGCGTTCGGGTCGGCGTCGAGCAGGCGGGCGGTGGTGGGACCGTTGAAATCGGCGTCCAGGACGCCGGCCGCCTGGCCCGCGCGGGCCAGCCCCATCGCGAGTCCGGCGGTGACGTAGCTCTTACCCACCCCGCCCTTGCCGCTCATGACCGCGATCACACGCCGGACTCCGGCCAGACGACGCCGCACGCGATCGTGCTGCTGGGCGACCTGCTCGCCCAACCTCGAGCGATCCGGTCCGGTCACGTCGTGGTAGGTCCGAGAGATCATCGGGATTGACGCCGTTCCCCGGGCGTCGCTACTCTCCGCGCGCATGTCCCACTCATCACGGCTTCCAATACCGGTGCTCCTCGTCGCTCTGGTGTTCGGGGCCGCGTTGCTGCTCGTGGTCGTCTCCGCCCTCCTGCCCCGGCGCGTCCCCGTCTTTGTCCCGCGCGAGACCGTCCAAGTGGTGCCGGGCGTGGAAGACACGGTCACCATCGATGCGCGCGACCCCGATCGCTGGCGGTTCTTCGCGTTCGGCGGCGGGAGCGGCTTGCTCCGGTCATCCGACACCGCGGGATGGGACCTGGGGATCCGCCGCTTCGACGTCATCACCAGCGGCGGCGCGCTGCGCCTCGACGCCCCGCAGGCTTTCGACTCCCTCACGATCGCGCCGGCCGGCGGATACCGCGCCACCCGCTTCACGCCCGACACGGTCAACGAGGCCCTGAAGCATTGGTATCGCTACGACTTCTTTGCCCATCTGCTACGCCCCGCGGGCGGGGTCTACGTCCTGCACACCCGGCGCGGGGAATACGTCAAGCTCGACATCCTCAGCTACTACTGTCCCGGACCCGAAGCCGGGTGTCTAACCTTCCGCTACCTCGTGGCGGCCGGGCCGCCGGCCAACCGCCGGTTTCGCTGATCTACTCACCGTCGTCGGTTTCGCCGAGGGGGTGAGCGGCCAGCGCCTCGCGGATGTGCGGGTGGGAGCGCCAGAGGTAGTAACCCATGCCGAGGGCCGCGATGAGATTCCCCATGGCGATGTTGGAGTAGGCGATCGCCTTGAGCAGGGGAGCCGCGACCAGCACCAGCAGGAGAATGAACCCGATCTCGAAGACCGCGAAGAACACCACGATCAGAAACAGGGTCGAGGGCATGCGGTCGACGAGCGCCGTCAGAAACGCGCCGATCGTGCCGACCACCCAGAAAGCCAGGCAGTGGATCATGGTGTAGCCGATGACGGCGGGAAACGAGACCTGCACCAGCGAGGGGTCCCGCAATCCCCAGAACACCGCGGATCCGAGCAGGGACGGCGTGTAGAACGGGTGGCCCCCGATCGTGTCGACGATCAGGAACCAGATCGCGACGCCGCCGGCTCCGATCACGCCGGCGATCAGTCCCTCTCGTAGACTCCGCGTGACCTCAGCCATGGTGAATCCCGAGTAAAAGCGTCGGAACCCAATATGCGGGTCGGCGGGAGAGTCCGCTACTTCAGGTATCCCTCCTCCCAGGCCACCTCGAACTCCCATTTGCACGAGGGGCAGCGCAGCCGCTTCACGCGATTGGGGAGCGGGGCGCGTTCGCCGCAGCTCGGGCACACCCCGTAGGGGACGCCGAGCTGGCTCGGCACCTTGGTCGAGGCGGAGACCCCGTCCAGCACGGTCCAGTGCGGGAGTGGGCGCTTGGTGATCTCGAGCAGGGCGGTCGCGACGCTGATCGGCCGGCCGTTGACGTCCAATACGCTGTGGACGTCCGCCGCTTGCAGCACCTTGTACCACGCGCCGCGGCGCATTCTCAGGTTCACGTTCTCCCGGAGACGGGCGTAGAGCTTGTCGGGCATGGCAGCTCGGATTTCGGAGAGGGTCACAACCTGTGATGAGTCGAGTCGTGCCGCAAGCGTTCGGGGTGAGGAACCTTGGTTCCACCCGGAACGAGTCGACGAGGCAATGCTGTGTCCTCCATCACACCACGAGAGCCCATAGTGCAAATCCGAGTGCTGCAAGTGGTTGCTGGGCTCCTGTTCAGGTCGGCAGTACTGCCGGCCCAGAACCTACCGCCTGCCTGGAGAATCACCTTACAGAGTCGGGCGTGCGTGCTTAAACGACGCTGGGGTCAACGTGAAATGAACAGGAGGTGGTGGCGGGAGCGTGTGGGAATCGAACCCAGCGAGATGCTGTGCGGCAGGTCGGATCAATCGCGCACCAGCGCGGTGGGCCGTCGGGCGAGCGGTCATGGCCTAGAGATTGAAGCCTCGTGGGCCGCCTCGACTTTCTCTGGAGCGCGTCTATGATTGATTGGAACTGCTGAGAGCCCTTGCTCCGTCGTAAGTGTCTGGAGGTTCGGCCGAGGAAATGAATCCCCCAGCTCGCTCCGATAGCCGTGCCACGCTTTCTCTAATCGCCGGATGCGTTGTCGCGTCAGGCGTCTCACTGGTCGTTGTCAAATACGTTTCGGTTCCATACGTCTGGTTGGGTGTTTCCTGGACCCTCTTGCTCGTTTGGAGCGCGACCGTCGTTCGCGCAGTCATCGGGAGGGTGATCCTGGTTTGCGCCGCAACGTTCGTCGGGACACTTACGCTGGCTGAGGCGTATCTGTGGGCCGTCTGGTTGCCACCGCCGAAGGAGGTGATGAGTCCCCCAAACTTCTATCCGGCTGATACGGTCCTGGGATGGCGCCTTCGATCTGGAAAGACGCGCGCCATGTTGCAAGCAGGCGACCAGGTGATTTACACCCACACATACACCATCGATTCCGCGGGCTGGCGCGTTCTTCCCCCCGACTCGCCTGGGAGCGGTCGCGGCTGCGTCCTGCTGTTGGTTGATTCCTTCATATTCGGCACTGGCGTTGACGATGACCAAACCCTCCCGTCCTTGCTGCGGCGGAGCGCTAGCCGGCACTTCCAGATTGTCAGCCTGTCCAGACCGGGGTTCGGTGCAGAACACATGTTGACGGAATTGGAGCACGGCGTCATCGCCGGTCTGCCCTGTCGGCCAACGATTGTCATCTACCAGGCCATCATCGATCACGTCTCCCGAGCAGCCGGCATCCCCAGTTTTTCTCGCCGAGGACCGCATTACGAACTGCAACCTGACGGCACCCTTCAGTATCTGGGTTTGGGGTGGCCCACCCTCACCGTCTCCCCCGGCGGGACTTGGGCCCATCGACAGCTCATGAAGAGCCGACTCTACAATGCGCTCTTCGCTCGTCAAGCGTTCCCAACCGAAAGAGATTTCCAACGGTATTTCGCGATACTCGCCCGCTTTCGGATGCTCCTAGAGCGGCAATACCCCGGTGTTGCATTTCACGTGATCGCCTGGAATCCGCTTGGCCCGTATGCGAGGTTTTCGCAGTCGTTTCTGACCGGCCTACAGATGCACGTACCCAATTTCCATCTCATCAGCAGAATTCTCCCGGGCTATCTGGACGATCCTCTCGTATACCAGGTCCACACGACTGATGACCACCCCAACCCATTTGCGAATGCTCTGTTAGCCAAGTATGTGCTACAATGCGTTCTCGAGAAGCCGGCACATAATGGCAGCGCCTCCGGATTCTGCGATGAGTGATCGTCAACGGTTCCGAGTTTATCACTGGCGGGAGCGTGTGGGAATCGAACCCACCGAGGCCCTTACGAACCCCAGCTGGTTTTGAAGACCAGTCAGACCACCAGGCCCGATCCGCCCCCGTACGCCTCGGCTAGGAGAACTCCGTGTCGCGCCACAACCGTCCGGCCGCGGCGAACAACAGCAGCAGCATAGCCACCACGAGCCCCGCGACCCATACCCAACGGACGGGAATCCCCGGGGCGCCGGCCGCGAGCGCCGCCGCGGCAAAGACGGCCACCGACACGATCAGGAACAGCCAATCGATGGGACGGCGCTCGCGTCCGGGCCCCGCCAGGGCCCCGGTGAGCCGCGCCTGCACCCATGCCGGATCGATGCCATAGCGCCGGCTCTCCCGCTCCGCCGCCACCCGCCACCACTCATGCTCGCGCGCCGTGGCGGAGGCGATCGCGATCGCGCCGGCCCCGAGCGCCATGAGCAGCGAGCCGCCGATCACCCGCAGGTGCCCCGCGGCCCCGATCCCCTGGAGCTCCCCGAACACCAGAATCCCCCAGGCGAGTCCCCACAGCTGATTGGTGTTCGACAACGGAATGCCGCGACTGATCCCGGCGTACTTGGCCGCGAACTGCTGCAGCAGGTCCCCGACCACCCAGATGAATCCGCCAACGAGCAGCCAGAACAGCGCCGGCCGCGCCCGCCCGAGCTCGGCCCACAACGCCGCGCCCCCGCCCGTGAGCGCGAGTGCGAGCCCCCCCATCATTCCGAGCTCACCGATCGTGAAAAACGTGACGAACGACAGCGGGTTCATCCCCGTCAGGTACGCCTTGCGATAGGGGATGTACATCGTCCCCCACAGCGCGCCCGCCATCAGGGCGGCGGCGATCCCGTGCCGCGGATGGGCCGCCGTTCCCCCGCTCCCCGCCGCCGCGGCCGACGCGAGCGCCAGGAGCGTGGCCCCGGCGAACATCAGGGCGGCGCCCCCCAGCACGCCGAACCAGCGCGAACGCCCCGAGCCGCGCAGCTCGTGGAAGAACACGACGCCCCAGAGGATGCCGAGCAGACTGTTGGAATTCCACAACGGGAAGGCGATCGAGAGTCCGATGTCCCGGATGGCGTAGACGGTGAGCGTATTGGCCACGGCCCAGAGGCATCCGGCGAGGATGGCCCAGACGACGAGATGTGGCGTCCGCCGCAGATCGGCCCCGATCGACGCCGTGCCGTGAATCAGCGCCGGGATCGTCCAACGGGCGAAGAAGACCCCGACCACCATGGCGAGCGAGATGACGACCGGAGCGACGCCCGTGACGACGAGCTTGGTCGGCGCCTCGGCCGCGCCGAGCCAGGCCCCCGCCGCGAACCCGCAGAGGATCCCGAGCCCGAGCAGCCGGGCCTCGCGGCCCGCCGTCACCGCACCCACCGCAGGACCATCAGACCCAGCACCAGGACCGCGACGGGGACCCAGAAATGCACGTCCCCGAGCATCGCGCGCCAGACGGACCGGCTCACTTCACCCCGCCAGCGCGATCACGTCGATCTCGACGCGCGCCCCCTTGGGCAGCCCCGCCGCCTGCACCGTGGAGCGCGCGGGCTTGTGGCCGCCGAAATGCTTCGCGTATACCTCGTTCATGGCGGCGAAGTCGGCCATGTCGGCGAGATAGACGGTGGTCTTCACCACCTGCCCGAGCGACGATCCCGCGGCGGCGAGGACCGCGGTGAGGTTCCGCATCACCTGCTCGGCCTGCTCCGCCGCCGTCGCGCCCTTGAGCTCGCCCGTCCTGGGATCGAGCGCCACCTGCCCCGCCGTGAACACGAGTCCGCCCGAGACGATCGCCTGGCTGTAAGGGCCGATCGCCTGGGGCGCCTGGTTGGTCGCGACTACGCTCAGTGTCTTCATTAGAAGAGTCCCTCGATCAGGCCGCTGTCCAGCATCCGGATCTTTTCCGCCGCGGGCGACTTCGACAGCCCCGGCATCGTCATGATGTCCCCGGCGAGCGCCACGACGAAACCTGCCCCGGCCGAGGGGTACACGTCCCGGACCGTGATCCGGAATCCCGTCGGCGCGCACAGCCTGGTGGGATCGTCGGTGAACGAATACTGCGTCTTGGCCATGCACACCGGCGTCTGCCCCTGGCCCGTCGCCTCGAGCAGCTCGATGCTCTTCTGCGCGGTGGGCGTGAACGTGACCCCGTCGGCGCGGTAGATCGCTTTGGCAATCGTTTCGATCTTCTCTCTGATCGGGGCGAGGACGTCATACAGCGGCTTGAACGCGCCGGCGCCTTTTCCCAGCACCTGCAACACCGCCTCGGCCAGGGCCTCGCCGCCCTCCCCGCCCCGCGCCCAGACCTCGCTCAAGGCGACCGGCACGCCCAGCTTGGCGGCGAGGTTCAGTACCGTTTCCAGCTCCGCCTCGCTGTCCGACGTAAAGCGGTTGAGGGCGACGATCGCGGGCACGCCGAACTTCCGGACGTTCTCGACGTGGCGGGCCACGTTGGCGAATCCCTGCTCGACCTGTTGCGGGCTCGGCACGGCGAGCGCCTTCTTGTCCGCGCCGCCATGCATCTTGATCGCCCGCACCGTCGCCACGATCACGCACGCTTCGGGATTCAATCCCGCCATGCGGCACTTGATGTCGAAGAACTTCTCCGCGCCGAGATCCGCGCCGAACCCGGCCTCGGTGACGACGTAGTCTGCCACCCGCAAGCCGAAGCGGGTGGCCATCACCGTGTTGCACCCGTGCGCGATATTCGCGAACGGTCCGCCGTGCACGATGGCGGGCCCGCCCTCGAGTGTCTGCACGAGATTGGGCTGCAACGCGTCCTTCAGGAGCAGGGCCATGGCCCCGGTCGCCTTGAGGTCGCCGGCCCGGATCGGGTGCTTGGCCGCCGTGGTGCCGATGACGATCCGCGCGAGCCGCTCCTCCAGATCCTTGCGGTCGTTGGCGAGACAGAGGATCGCCATGATCTCGCTCGCCGGGGTGATGACGAACCGCTCCTCGCGGGTCGGCCCGTTGGTCGCTCCGCCCAGCCCCACGACGATCGACCGCAGCGCGCGGTCGTTCATGTCCATCGTGCGGGGCCAGGTGATACGCCGGGTATCGAACCCGAGCGCGTTGCCCTGATGGATGTGATTGTCGATCAGGGCGGAGAGGAGGTTGTGGGCGGAGCTGATGGCGTGGAAGTCGCCCGTGAAGTGCAGGTTGATGTCCTCCATCGGGACCACCTGCGCGTACCCGCCCCCCGCCGCGCCACCCTTCACGCCAAAGACCGGACCAAGCGACGGCTCGCGCAGGCAGACGATCGCGTTCTTCTTGAGGCGGCGCAGCGCCTGCGTGAGCCCCACCGACACCGTGGACTTGCCTTCGCCCGCCGCGGTCGGCGTGATTCCCGACACGAGAATCAGGCGGCCGCGCACCGGACGCTTTTCGATCGCCTCGAGGCGGATCTTCGCCTTGTAGCGTCCGTACAGCTCGATTTCGTCCTCCGCGAGTCCGATCTCGCGCGCGACGTCCGCGACGGGGCGAAGCTTCGCCGCCTGGGCGATGGCGATGTCACTCGGCACTTTCACGCTCGTCGTCACGCCGGCTCCTTGGACTTAAAGGGACGTCTCGAGCCTGGGCCCGAACACCCGCCGCGCGTTGTCGGCGAGGCGCGCGTACAGCGCGTCGGGGTCGACCTGCCGGGCCCGCGCCAGCTCGGCGGCCACCTCCCGGACGAAGGCCGGCTCGTTGCGCGAGCCGCGATGCGGGACCGGGGCCAGGTACGGCGCGTCGGTTTCGACCAGCAGACGGTCCGGCGGGCAGGCGGTCAGCTGCTCCGGATGCGGCCAGCGGCGGAACGTGATCATCCCGCTGAAGGAAAAGTACGCTCCGACGTCCATTCCCGCCGCGAACAGGTCCGGGCCGGAGCTGAAGGAATGCAGAATCACGGCGGCGAGCCGCGGCGCCCATTCCCGCAGGACGGCCGCGACGTCGGCGTCGGCTTCCCGGGCGTGCACGACCACCGGGAGCCGCCGCTCGGCCGCAATCGCGCACTGCGCCTCGAAGGCGGCGCGCTGGGCCGGCCGGGGCGAGTGGTCATAGTGATAGTCGAGCCCGGTTTCGCCGACCGCCACGACGCCGGGGAGGTCGAGCAGCGCCCGGAGCTCGGAGGCGGCCTCCCCGGTCCAGTGTCGCGCTTCGTGGGGATGCACCCCGGCCGTGGCGGAGAGCCCGGCCCGGTCGCGCACGAGGGCCGCTGCGCGCGCGCTCCCCGCGAGCGAATCCCCGATCACGACGATGTGGTGGAGGCCGGCGGCGCGGGCCCGATCGAGCACCCCGTCCCGGTCCGGATCGAACGCCCCGTCGGCCAGATGACAGTGGGCGTCGACCAGCACGTCAGACCGCGGCGCGCGCCCGTCCGCCGCCCGGCCCGCTCCCGGTGGGCACCGGCGCGGGTGCCTCGCTGGTCCGGCCGGTGAAGACGCGCGCCCCGCGCTCGTCCTTCCCCGGCCAGCGCTTCTCGATGTACATGAGGATCGGGGCGGCGATGTAGATCGAGGAGAAGGTCCCGGTGAAGATCGCGAAGGTCATGACGAGCGCGAACGGCCGGATCACCTCGCCGCCCAGCAGCACCAGCGCCAGCGTCGTGGCCATCGTGGTACCGTGCGTCAGAATCGAGCGCGGCAGCGTCTCATTGATCGAGAGATTGAGTATCTGGTAGAGATTCTGGCGCCGGAACTTGTGCAGGTTCTCCCGGACCCGGTCGAAGATGATGATCGTGTCGTTCAGCGAATAGCCGACCATCGTCAGCACCGCGCCCACCACGACGAGGCTCACCTCGAGGTTCAGGTAACGGATGAAGGCGATCGTCGTGAGGATGTCGTGCACGGTGGCGAGCACGGCGGCGAGCCCGAAGCGCCATTCAAAACGGTAGGCGAGGTAGATCAGCGTCACGATGAACGAGAACAGGATCGCGAGCCCCGCCTTGCCCTGCAGCTCGCGGCCGACCTTCGGTCCCACGGCCTCGAAGTGCCGGATCGTGAACTGCCCCGCGCCGAGCTTGGCGGTCAGGGCTTCCGAGACCTCGCGGGCGACTTCCTGGGTGCCGCCCTCCTGCGAGTCCGACACCTGGCGGATCCCAGCGAGCCGGGCGCGGATGACGAACTCGTTCGGCGCTCCGAAGTTCTGGATCTCCGCGCCTTTCAATCCGGTCGCGTCGAGGGCGCCGCGCAGGTCGGCGGTGCTCACGACCGCCTTGGTCTGAACCTGAACCAGCGTCCCGCCGGTGAACTCGATCGAATAGTTCAGACCGCGCAGGGCCAGCAGGATCATGCCGGGGATGATGAGCAGGGCCGTGAGCCCGTAGGCGTAGCGCCGGAACGAAATGAAGTCGTAGTTGGCGTTCGCGAAGAGTCGGATCATCAGATGCTCAGGGTGACCATGTCCGGCCGCCGCTGCAGCCAGATCATGTAGAAGGTGCGGACGACGAAAATGGCGCTGATGAACGAGGCGGCGATGCCGATCAGCAGGGTGATCGCGAAGCCCTGCACCGGCCCGGTGCCCACTTCATACAGGATCAGCGCGGTCAACGCGGTGGCGGCGTTGGAGTCGATGATCGCGCTCATCGCGTGCCGGAACCCTTCGTCGATCGACGTGCGCAGCGTCTTGCCGTGCTGCATTTCCTCCCGGATGCGCTCGAAGATCAGCACGTTGGAATCCACCGCCATGCCGATCGAGAGGACGAACCCCGCGATACCCGGCAACGTCAGCGTGAACCCGAACGCCGCGAGTCCCGCCAGCGTGAGCAGGACGTACAGGGTGAGCGCCGATACCGCCAGCACCCCGGAGAGCCGGTAGTACACCACCATGATCAGCACGACGAGGACGATCCCCGCCGCCCCCGCCCGGATCCCGTCGTGGATCGAGTCGGTCCCGAGCGACGGCCCGATGGTGCGCTCCTCGACGATGGCGAGCGGCGCGGGCAGCGCCCCCGCCCGCAGCACCAGCGCCAGGTCCTGCGCCTCGGTGAGCGGCTTGCTCTGCAGATCGATCTGGCCGGTGCCGCAGATCTGGTCGTTGATGATCGGCGGCTGCCCTACCACCTTGCCGTCGAGAATGATCGCCATGTAGTCCTTGACGTGCTGGCCGGTCGCCTCGCAGAACTTGCGGCTGCCACGACGGGTCAGGTCGAAGATGACGACGGAGTGGTTGTTCAGCTGGTCCCGCCGGGCCGTCGCCTTGGTCAGCTCCTCCCCGGTGATGATCGGCTTGTCCTCCACCACGTACAGCGGTCGGTACGGCCGGGCCCCGCGCGACTGTACGTCGGTGCCCCATTTCAGGTCCAGGCCGCGCGGGATCACGGCTTTCACCTCGGGACGCGCGAGCAGGGAGTCGGCCCGCGCGACCTGTTCATCGGGGACGAGGAACTCCCCCGGGAGCTGGCCCTGGAACAGGAGCGAGGACATCGCGTTGGCGCCGGCGGTGTCGGCCGGGGCGGGCGCCTTCTTTTTCCCCTTCGTCGTGTCGCCGCCCAGGAGCTGGGCGACGCTGCTCACGGGCGCCGCAGTGCCGCGGATGCCCGCCTGCGCCAGCGCCCGGTCGATGCCGGGGAGCGCGTCGCGGAACAGGTTCTTCATGTCGGTGATGCGGAACTCGAGGAACGCGGTCCGCTGCACGATGGCGCGGGCGCGGGAGGGGTCCTTCTCGCCGGCCAGCTCCACCACGAGACGGCACCGCCCTACGATCTGCACCACCGGCTCGGTGGTGCCGAACTCGTCGATCCGGGCGCGAACCACCCGCTCAGCGCGCTGGATCGCGTCGGCGCAATCGGGGACCGGGCCCTTGCTCTGATCGACCTCGAGCGCCAGATGGACGCCCCCTTGCAGGTCGAGGCCGAGATGGATCGGCACGCGCCGCACCGTCGTGTCCTTCATCCGGCCGGTCACGGCGTCCGGGACGCGCTGCGTCTCGTTGCGCGGCACCAGCGAGATGACGGCCAGCACCGCCACGACGGCGATCACTATCAACCGCGAACGAATCGTGCTCATCCGGCTCCCGAAAGGTTGAGGCTCGTCAACGCCGCCGCCCGGTCCTCCGCCAGCTGGGCGACCAGGGCATCGCGCGAGGGGAAGGTCCGCACCTCGCGCAACCGGCGGACCCACTCCACCCGCACCGTCTCACCGTACAGCTCACCGCTCCACCCGAACAGATGAATTTCGAGACCCCGCGCCGCGACGCCGAAGGTCGGCCGCGGCCCCTGATTCATCATCCCGCCGAGGCGATTCCCGTTTCCCGACTCGCGTTTCCCGATTTCGACCCAGACCGCGTACACGCCATCCGGTGGCAGCAGCTTGCGCGCATCAGGCACCGGCAGATTGATCGTCGGGACGCCGATCGTTCTCCCCCGCCCCGCCCCCCGTTCGACCGTGCCCAGGGCGCTATAGGGCCGCCCCAGCCACCGCTCCGCCGCACCCAAATCGCCGTGGGCCACCGCCGTGCGGATGAGCGACGAGGAAATCGGCCGCCCGCCGTCCAGCACCGGCTCGACCACGTCCACCGCAAAACCGTCCGCGGCGCCGATCCGGCGCACCGTTTCCACGTCCCCCGACCGGCCCCGCCCGAACCCGTGATCATACCCCAGCACCAGGTCCTGCATCCCGAAGCGCGCCCGCAGCAGGTCGCGGACGAACCGCTCCGGGAGGAGCCCGGCGAGCGCCGGCGTGAACTCGAGCGTCTCCACGCGGTCCACCCCCGCCTGCCGGAGCAGCTCCCGCTTCTCCGGCTCGAGCGTGAGGAGCGGCGGTGCCGCATTCGGGTTCACGACGGCCAGCGGGTGCGGCTCGAACGTGACGACCAGGCTCTCGCCGTGCCGCGCCCGCGCCCGCGCCCGCCGCACGGTCTCGGCGATCACCGCCTGGTGGCCGCGGTGCACGCCGTCGAACGTCCCGACCGTGACCACCGTCCCCGCCATCACCCGCTCACGACGACGCGCGGCTTCAGCACGTCCCCGACGGTCTCCGCCACGGCCACGAGCGATCCAGCGGCGAACAGGGCCACGCTTCCCGTCTCCCCTTCGCCGGTCGGTGCGGCGATCGGCCGGCCATGGACGACGGCACTCCGCTCCGCCTCGCTCACGTCGTGCCGCGGCAGACCAGCCACCAGCACCGCGGGATCCCGCATTTCCGCCACGGTGACGGCGTCCGGGCTCACCGCGTCCGCCAGCGTGAACGGACCGACCGCCGTCCGCGTGAGTGCCGCCAGGTGCGCGCCGCACCCCAGCTGCTCGCCCACGTCGCGGGCCAGGCTCCGGAGATACGTCCCCGGTCCCACGACCGCCCGGAACGCCACGTCGGGCGGCGCGAACTCGAGCACCTCGAGCCGGTGAATCTCGACCGGCCGCTCGGGCAACGTCACCGTTTCGCCGCGCCGGGCCCGGCGGTACGCGCGTTCCCCGCCGACGCTCACCGCCGAATGCGCGGGAGGACGCTGCGCCACCGTGCCCGTGAACCGCTCGAACGCCCGCTCGACCGCTGTCGGGTCGAGGCCGCGCCACGCATCGCTCGTCCGCAGTACCGCTCCGGTCGGATCGTCGGTGTCGGTGACGCGGCCGAACCGGATCGTGCCGCTGTAGGCCTTGGTCCACCCCGCCGCGAACGGCGCCAGCCGCGTCGCCCGGCCGGTCACGAGCACGAGCAAGCCCTCGGCGAACGGGTCGAGCGTGCCCAGGTGCCCCACCCGCCGGGTGGAGAGCGCCCGTCGCACCCGGTCCACGACGTCGTGCGAGGTCGGGCCGGCCGGTTTCACCACCAGGAGCACGCCGTCCGTCAGTCCCCGCTCTCCTTCAGCTCCTTCAGCACCCGGTCGATCTGCTGGGCGTGCTCCAGCCCGCGGTCGAGCTGGAAATGCAGCTCGGGGCTGGTACGCAGCTGCAGCTCGCGCGACAACCGAACCCGCAGGAACCGGGCGGCGCTGGCGAGCCCCTGGAGCGACCGTTCCTTTTCCCGCTCCTCCCCCATCACGCTCACCCGCACCGTGGCGTGGGAGAGGTCGGGCGAGACGTCGACCCCGGTGACCGTGACGAACCCGATCCGGGGATCGCGCACGTTGCCGGTGAGGAACTCCGCGACCGTCTGCCGGATCAGCTCGCCGACGCGCTCAGGGCGGTGACTGGGACGCCGCATCGGTCAGAGATAGCTCATGCTGGTGTCCACGATCCGGGCGCCCGCCGCCCCCTCCACCAGCCGGTCCGCCTCGCGCAGCACCGACTCGGCGTGCCGCCGGTCGGTACTGACGACGCACGCCGACAGCTCGGCACGCTGCCAGGCGTCGTGATGCCCCGTTTCCGCGGCCGAGACGTTGTACCGCTGGTGCAGCCGGTCCTTCAGACTCTTCAGCACGTGGCGCTTGTCCTTCAATGAGTGACACGCCACCAGGTGCAGCTCCCAGGTAATCACGCCGACGATCATCTCACGCGAGCGTGCGCGCCACTTCCTCGATCTTGTACGACTCGATCAGGTCGCCGACTTTCAGGTCGTTGTAGTTCTCCACACCGATGCCGCACTCGAAGCCCTCGCGCACCTCGCGGACGTCGTCCTTGAAGCGCTTGAGCGAAGAGAGCGTGCCGTCGTAGACCTCGACGCCGTTGCGGATCACCCGCACCCGGCCGGTGCGCGGAATGATCCCGCTCCGGACGAAGCTGCCCCCGATGGTGCCGACCTTGGCGATCCTGAACAGCTGGCGCACTTCCGCCTCCCCCAGCACGACTTCCTTCTCTTCGGGCTTGAGCAGGCCCTCCATGGCCGCCTTCACCTCGTCCACCGCCTCGTAGATGATGCGGTAGGTGCGGATCTCGACGTGCTCGCGCTCGGCGGAGGCCCGCGCGTTCGAATCGGGGCGGACATGGAAGCCGATGATAATCGCGCCCGACGCCTTCCCGAGCAGCACGTCGGAGTCGGTGATGGCGCCGACGCCGCGGTGCACCACTTCGACCTTCACCTCGGGCGTCGACAGCTGCCCCAGCGCGTCGGCCAGCGCCTCCGCGGGGCCGCCCTGATCGGCTTTGATGATGACGCGCAGCGTGGCGACGCCGCCCGCCGCGCGCTCGGCCATGAAGTCCTCGAGCGTCTTCACGCGGCCCGAGCGCCGCAGCTGCGCCTCGCGCTCCAGGCGCTGGCGCTTCTGCGCGATTTCGCGCGCCTGCGCCGCGTCCTTCACCGCGGTGAAGTGATCGCCCGCCTCCGGCACCCCCTCGAAGCCCAGGATCTGCACCGGGATCGACGGCCCCGCCTCGGCCACCGTGGCGCCGCGCTCGTCGAACATGGCGCGCACCCGCCCCGAATACATGCCGCAGATGAAGTCGTCGCCGACGTGGAGCGTGCCCTTCAGCACCAGGATCGTGGCGACCGGTCCCTTGCCGGGATCGAGCGTCGCCTCGAGCACCGTGCCTTCGGCCACGCGGTCCGGATTGGCCTTGAGATCGAGCAGCTCCGCCTGGAGCAGGATCTGATCGAGCAGCGCTTCGACGTTGGTCCCCTTCTTGGCGGAGATCGGCGTGGCGAGCACGTTGCCGCCGAAGTCCTCGAGCACGACGCCGTGCGCGAGGAGGTCCTGCTTCACTTTCTGTACGTTGGCCGACGGGAGGTCGATCTTGTTGATGGCGACGACGAGGGGGACGCCCGCGTTCTTGGCGTGCGAAATCGCCTCGATCGTCTGCGGCATGATCGCGTCGTCCGCGGCCACGACGAGCACGACCAGGTCCGTGACCTGGGCGCCGCGCGCGCGCATGGCGGTGAACGCCTCGTGGCCCGGGGTGTCGAGGAAGGTGATGGCGCGGCCGTCCTTCAGCGTCACCGCGTAGGCCCCGATGTGCTGGGTGATCCCGCCCGCCTCGCCGGCCACCACGTTGGTCTTGCGAATGTAGTCGAGCAGGGACGTCTTGCCGTGGTCGACGTGCCCCATGACGGTCACGACGGGAGGCCGCCCCACGAGCTGCTCCGCGGTGTCCTCCGGCGCTTCGCCGGCGCCGACCTCGTATTCCTCCTCGCGCACCGCCTGGAAGCCGAACGCCGAGGCGATCAGCTCGATCAGGTCGAAGTCGAGCCGCTGGTTGATCGTCACCATCTGCCCCAGCTCCTTGAAGGCGAAGGTGACGATCTGCGTGGGCGGCACCTTGAGGATGTTGGCGAGCTCGGAGACGGTGATGAACTCCGTCACCCGCACCCGCGTCTTCTCCTTTTCCGCCTCCTCGCGCCGCTGCGCTTCCTGGAGGTCGCGGAAACTCGGGCCTTCATCGCGCGGCCGAGCGCCCTTCTTGGCGATGGGGCCCTTGATGGAAGCGAGCGTGCGCGAAATGTTCTGCGCCACCGCTTCCTGATCGACGAGCGACTTCTTCCCCTTCTTGCGCTTCTTCCCCGCCTTGTCGCGGCGCCGCTCTTCCAGAGCGCCCGCGCCGGGGGCCGCGGACGCCACGGGGCGCGGCGGCACCGCGCCGCCGGGTACGCCGCTCGCGACCGGCCGCGGCCGTACCGGGGTCGGGATGAAGGGGCGCGGCGCGCCGGGGATGACCGGCGGCAGGGGTGCGGCAGGCGTCACGACCCCGGCGGGCGCCTCGAGCGCGACCGCGGGGGGAGCCGCGGTTTCCGGAACCGGCGACGGCCCCGGGGATAGATCCTTGAAGAGCGCGGCGGCCCGCTCCTCGAGCGAGGGCGCCGGCTTCTCCTCTTCGATGGCGCGGCTCGCCTCCAGAGCCTGGCGGGCCTTCAACTCGGCCTCGGCTTCCCGCTCGGCCAGCGCCTGCGCCTCCGCCTCGGCCGCGGCGACTTCGGCCGCGGTGCGGCGCCGCCGCTTGGGCCGAACGTCCTCCACGACGGGGGCCGGCTCGACCACCTTGGCCGCCCGCCGGCGCTTGGGCGCCGCCGCGGGCTCCTTTTGCCGCCGTTTCTCGCGCTCCCAGCGCGCCCGCATCATCGACACCTGCTCGTCCTTGAGCGGGGTGAGATGACTGCGGACGAAGATGTCCATGTCGTTGAGCATGGACATCACCTGTTCGCTGGTGATGCCGAACTCCGCCGCCAGATCATGAATCCGTGTCGCCACTTACTCCTCCGAAAGCCGTGCCAATCCACGCGCCAGCGCGGGATCACTCACTCCGACCGCCTGCACCGCCGGACGCCCAAGCCCGACGCCCAGCCGCTCCGCTGACGGCCCCACGAACACCGGGATCCCCCGGGCGGCGGCCAGCCGTCCCACCTTCTCCGCCGTGCGCGCACTCGCATCCGAAGCGAGCACCACGCAGGCCAGCGCCTTCCCCCCCCTTCCCCCTTCCTGCAACTTCGCCCGCACCCCGCTCACCCCGATCACGACCCGACGGGCTCGGGCCCCGAGACCCAACAGCCGCAGTCGGGCATCTTCGCTCACGCCGTGGGTGCCGTGGGTGGGGAAGCCTCGGGGGTGTCGGGAGCCTCAGGCGTCTCGCTCGCGCCCCCGCCCTCCTCGGTCAGCTCGTTCAGGAACCCCATCAGACGGTCGGTCAGCTCGGGGGTCATCCCCTCGAAGCGCTCCACGTCCTCACGTTCGAGATCGAGGATGTCCTGCAACGTCTTCTTGCCGTTCTGCTCCAGCACCGCGACGAGTTCAGGGGAGAGATCCTTGAGCTCGCTCAGCGGGACCTTGACGGCCTGCTCCTCCTCGGGAGGCAGCGGGGCGAACAGCGGGCCTTCGCCGCCGCGCTCCAGCCATTCGCGCGAGGAGTACAGATCGATCTTCCACCCCGTGAGCTCGGAGGCGAGCCGCACGTTCTGTCCGTTGCGTCCGATGGCGAGGGAGAGCTGATCCTCGTCGACGATCGCCTGGATAGTGCGCGAGTCGGGGTCCGAGAACACCCGGGCCACCCGAGCCGGCGCGAGCGACAGCTTGGCGAAGCGCTCGGGATCGGGCGACCACGGCACGATGTCGATCCGCTCCCCGCCGAGCTCGTTCACCACGGCCTGCACGCGCGATCCCTTGAGGCCGACGCAGGCGCCCACGGGATCGATCCCGTCGTCGCGCGAGATCACGGCGATCTTGGTCCGGCTCCCCGCTTCGCGCGCCGTGGCGCGGATGTCCACGATCTGCTGCTGGATCTCGGGGACCTCGAGCTTGAACAGCGCCTTCACGAACAGCGGGTCGGCGCGCGACAGGATCAGGCGCGGCCCCTTGGGCGTCTCCTCGATCCGCTTCAGCACCGCGCGGATCGTGTCGCCCTGATGGAAATGCTCGCGGTGGTTCTGCTCGCGATAGGGGATGATCGCTTCGGCTTCGCGGAACTTGTTGAGCATCACCACGATTTTGCCGCGCTCGATCTGCTGCACTTCACCCGAGAGCAGCTCGCCCACCTTGCCGGCGAACTCCTCCCGGATCCGCGTCCGCTCCCCTTCGCGCACGCGCTGGATGATGCGCTGCTTGGCCGCCTGCACGGCCGTGCGCCCGAACTCGGCGAAGGGGACTTCCTCCTCCAGCACGTCGCCGGGCTGGAACTCGGAGTCCTCGTAGCGGGCTTCCTCGAGCGACACCTGGGTGCCGGGGTCCTCGACGGTCTCGACGACGGTCTTCAGCACCACGATGCGGATCGTGCCCTTCAGCTCGTCGATCCCGATCTCGGCGCGCACGTTGGGGCCGAACCGCTTGACCAGGGCGGCGTGCAGCCCGTCCTTCAGGAGCTCGATCATGCTCCCGCGGTCGAGCTGCTTGGTCGAGGTCAGCTCACGAATCGCGGATACGACATCCGTTGCATTGGCCATCAGTCATCCGTTGTTGAAAGCGGTTCCGCTCACCAGTCCGTCACCAGGCGAGCCTCCTGCACATCCTTGATCGGCAGCGTCACGGCGGCGCCGCCCTCGGGCTCGAGCACGACCGTCGCCTCGTCCGGGACCGCGGCGATCCGGGCCCGCACCCGGCCGAGACCGGGGAGCCGGACCGAGACCTGTCGGCCCACGAAGCGCACCCAGTGGCGGTGCCACCGGATCGGGCGCTCCATCCCGGGGCTCGACACCTCCAGCACGTACCGGGGACCGCCGCCCAGGGGATGCTCGCGGTCGAGCCAGGCCTCGAGGGCTCGGCTCGCCCGGGCGCAGTCGTCGACGGTCACGCGCCGCACCGGGTCCCCCGGCGGCCAATCGATGCGCACCTGAACGAGCGGCCGATTCGGCGTGCCGCCCAGGCGGAGGTCGGCCAGGTCGAACCCCAACTCATCGAGTCGGGACCGGAAGGCCTCGATCAGGCTGTCGGTGAGCATACGAACGGCCGGTTCCTACCAGAAAAAAAAGCGCGGGCCCGACTTCGCCCGCTGCGGAACGGAATGTATCCGCGCCACTTAGCGGGGGCAAGCCTACCGGGGACGCCCCAGAAAAGCCACCATCCGCCCATCCTGACCCTGGGAGGCGCGGTGAGAGAAGAACAACTCGCGATGATGCGCCGAGCAATACGACGAGGTGGAGACCTCCCCGATCCCAAGCTCCGCGGCCTGGCGCACCAAGACCGAGCGGAGATCGACGTGGGTCGTTCCCGGCACCGAGGCCACGGTGAGTCTGCTGGCGACTTCAGAACCTACTTCATAACATGAGCCACAAATCCCTACACCACAATGCATTACGAGTTCGCCTGGCTTTACGAGCGCGTGCTGGGTCAGCGCATGGACACCGCGGGCGAGGATGCGGTCGGCGGTGCCCCGCCAACCGGCGTGCAGCAGGGCGATCGCCCCGCTCCCCGGAGCAACGAGATAGACCGGGATGCAGTCGGCGACGGTGACGGTGAGGAGTAGCCCTTTGCGGTCGGTACCGTGACCATCCGCCTCCCCCACCTGAAGCCACCCCTCGAAACCGCGATCGTACCAGCGAACCGTCGTGCTGTGACATTGGAAGCCCAGGACGACGCCGGGAAATCGGGTGCCAAACGCGCCCCGGAACGCCCGCCACCGCGCCGACACCGCGCGGGTCGGCTCCTCGCTCGACAGACCGAGGTTGAATCCGTTCATACGGGTGGTGATCCCCGCGACCAGGCCGTAACGCGCCGCCCATTCGCCGATCTCCAGACGAGGGACGGCCGCATCGTCGACCTTCGCTTCGCTGAGGACAGCGGCGTGGTCCGTGGTCACTGTGGGACCTCGGGCGCATCGGGAGGTTGTGATTCCTCGAAAACCTTGATGAAGCGCGGCGCGGCCCGCCGCGGGGAGCCGTCGGGACACTGAGCGGCGAGGCGGTTACACGGGTAGGCAGCAAGGAGCGCCGCAGCACCTAACCGCCTAACCGCCCAACCCCCCAGCCGGCTACCGTCCACCCTCCCCCCGTTCGATCTGCGCACCGAGGGCACGCAGGCGCTCGTCGATCCGCTCGTACCCGCGTTCGATCTGGCCGACGTTGTGGATCACCGACTCTCCTTGGGCCGCGAGCGCCGCGAGGAGCACCCCCATCCCGGCGCGGATATCGGGACTCTCCACGACGCCCCCGTGCAATGCCGAAGGTCCGGCGATCACCGCCCGGTGCGGGTCGCACAGCACGATCCGGGCGCCCATCCCGATCAGCTTGTCGACAAAGAAGAGCCGTGATTCGAACATCTTCTCGAACACGAGGAGCAGGCCCTCACATTGCGTCGCCACGACGAGGGCGATGGAGATCAGGTCGGCGGGAAAAGCGGGCCAGGGGCCGTCTTCGAGTTTCGGCACGTGGCCCCCCAGGTCGGGGCGGATGCGGCGCTCCTGGTGGGCATCGACGATCAGCCGGTCGTTTTCCAGCCGTGGCCGGACCCCGAGCCGCTCGAAGCCGAACAGGGTGGCGCGGAGATCCTCGGCGCGCACCCCCTCGATGGTCACCTCGCCGTTCGTCACCGCCGCGAGCCCGATGAACGATCCGACTTCGATATGATCGGGGCCGATGCGGAACGGTTCTGCCGCCGAGCCGAGCGGCCGGCCGCCGTGGATCGTGAGGGTGTTCGTCCCGATCCCCTCGATCGCGGCGCCCAGGACCCCGAGGAACCGCGCCAGATCCTGCACGTGCGGCTCGCTCGCGGCGTTGCGGATGGTGGTCGTGCCGTTCGCCGCGACCGCCGCCATCAGGGCGTTCTCCGTCCCGGTGACGCTCGGCTCGTCGAGGAAGAGGTCGGTTCCGGCGAGCTTCTTCCCTTCCACCAGATAGTGATCCCCGACCGTGACCGTGGCGCCGAGGCCTTCGAGCGCCAGAAAATGCGTGTCGATGCGGCGGCGGCCGATGACGTCGCCGCCGGGCGGCGGCAGAGCGACGCGCCCGAAGCGGGCCAGCATCGGTCCCGCAAAGAGGATCGACGCGCGGATGCGCGCGCACAGCGCCGGGTCGAGCTCGCGCGCCTGCGCCGAGCGGGCGTCGACGCGCACCGCGTTGGGCCCCGTCCACTCGACCGTGGCGCCGAGGTGCTCGAGCAGCGCGAGCATCGTCTCGACGTCGCGGATGTGCGGGACGTTGTCGATCTGGCAGGGACCGTCGGCGAGGAGGGTCGCCGCGAGGATCGGAAGGGCCGCGTTCTTGTTGCCGGCAGGCCGGATCGTCCCCTTCAGGGCGCGGCCACCGGAGACCCGGAACGTTGAGGCCATGAGTGCCCCAATGGTATGACTCGGCTTGCGGCCCCGTCAAGCGCGCGCGATCGTTCGCCCCCGTGACTCCGTTCCTCGCGTTCCTGCTGGGACTGCTGCTGGGCCCGGCGCTCGGGATTCTCGGCTGGATGGACATGGCGGCGGCCGGTCCCTTCGTCGCCCTCGCCTGCGGCGCCGCGGGGGCGGCGCTCGCGGCGCGACTCGATGCTCACGCCCGACGCCCGATCGGGCTCGCCGCGGCGGCACTTGCGGCCGGGGCGGTGGCGATCGCCGTCGGGATCGTGCTGCGCCTGCAGCCCGCCACGGCGGCGGTCCTCGGCGGGAGTGCCGCGACCGCGCTGGTGCTCGCGGGAGTCGCCGTCGCGCCGCGCAGTCCCCTCGCCCCGCTGCTCCTCGCCGTGGCCGTCACCCTCGCCCCGGGGCGGCGAGGCGTGATGAGTCTCGGGCTCTGGATCGTGTTCCTCGTCCTCGCGCCCGCCCTCACCGCCCTGCTCTACCGGGCGCTGCTCTCCCGCGCCGTGGGGCTCCTGCCCCCCGCCGCCGCTGGCGTCGCCCTGCTCGCGGGCGCCGGCGTCGGAGCGGCGACCGGCGTCTCACCCCTGCTCGCGTGCTGGGGCGCGGCGCTGGCGCTCGGTGCCGCGGCCCCCGCTCGCAGTGCCCTGCGCGTCCTGGTGCTCGACGCCGAGCAGCTGGCGACGGCGTTGCTCTGGTTCGCCGCGGGCGTGATCGCCGCCGTTCCCTCCCTGTGGGTGGTGGTCGTCAGCGGGATCTGCGCCGGCATGCCGCCGCTCCTCGGGCGACTGGTTCGGCACCGCTGGATCGGCGCGGCGAGGCTCGCCGAGCCCGTCGCCCTGGCCCTCGCCTGGGCGGTGGCGCTCATGAATCCCCGCGGCCTCGGCGCCGCGGCCCCGCTCGTCACCACGGTCGCCCTGGCGGGTTTGGCCGTCCTCGCCGGGCCGGTGCTGTATTCCCGGGCCGAGAGGTTGACACGGAGACGCGGCCCCGTGGAGGTTTCGGCATGATCCCGACCTGGACCGCCGTCGTCACCGCCTTCTGCCTCATCATTATCGCGCTGTCCGCGGTGCTCGTGGCGGTGTCGGTGTTCGGCGCCGTGGCGGGGTTCCGGGCGTTCCTGCGCGCGTTCGAGCATATCGCGGGACCGGCGGTGGACGACGTCCGGCAGCTCGTCGGCAATATCCGCCGCGAGGCGGATTCGCTGGTGGGCACTTCCCGCGACATCCGGTTGAAGATCGTGCGCGCCGCCGACGCCGCCGAGCAACGGCTCCAGGACCTGGACGCCCTGGTCGAGGTCGTGCAGGAGGAGGTCGAGGATGCCGCGCTCGACGTCGCCGCGACGGTCCGCAGCGTGCGCCGCGGCTTCTCCATCTGGCGGGTCGGTAGCCGCGTGCTGCGGCGCCGCCGCCGGGGGGACCGGCCCGCGGTGCCGCCCCGCGAAGCGGGAGACGCCGACTGAAGGCGCTCGGGCTCGTCCTCCTGGGAGTGGTCGTCCTGCTCGTGGTTCTGCCCACCCCCGTCTATGCCTGGACCCCGGCGACGCACATCTACCTCGGCGAGTCGGTGCTCGCGAACCTGTCGGCGCTCCCGGCCACCGTCGCGGACCTGTTGCGCGCGTTCCCCTTCGATTTTCTCTACGGCAACATCGCGGCCGACACTTCGATCGCGAAGAAGTACGCGCCCGTCGGCCGACACTGTCATGCCTGGCACGTGGGGCGCGAGATCTTCGACCTCGCGCATACCGATGCCCTGCGCGCCTTCGGCCTGGGTTACCTCTCGCACCTCGCCGCCGACACCATCGCCCACAACTTCTACGTCCCGCGCCAGCTCGTGCTCACGAGCAGCACCGCCTCGCTCGGCCACAGCTACTGGGAGAGTCGCTTTGAGACCCACCTCGGGGAGACCTACTCGAAGACCGCCAAGGACGTGATCCTGCGCGATCACTCCGACAGCGACACGCACCTGGACGGCATCCTCTCGCCCACGCTGTTCAGCGTGCATACCAGCCGCCGCCTGTTCCGCGGGATGGTGCACCTGACCGAATCGCAGAGCTGGCAGTGGGCGTTCCAGGTGCTCTCGGAGCGCAGTCGCTGGGACCTCCCCACCACCGACGTCGAGCGGCACATGGCGGTGGCGTTCGACTACGTGATGGAAGCGATGGCGGAAAAGCAAGCCGCGGCGCATCGCCTCGATCCGTCAGGGGAGCAGGCGCTGGGACTCGCGAAGCAGATGCGGCGCCGCGCGCTCCAGGAAGGAGCCCGACGCGAGCCGGAGCGGATCCGCGAGGCCGCCGAGGAGCACTTCGGCCTCCCCGAGTCGGCGCTCGGCTTCTGGAACGCCTCGCAGTCGCACCGGCCGTGGCGGAACCACAACGGGTCGGCGTCCGAGTGAAGAACTGCCCGAAGTGCGGGATGGCGGTCGAGCCGGGATGGCGCTACTGCCCCAAGGACGGCACCGACCTCGAGGCGCCGCTCAAGGGCACGGTCCCCCTGATTCAGAACAAACGCTGTCCCAAGTGCGGGCGGAAATACGACTCGCGGGCAAAGTTCTGCGAAAAGGATGGAGCGACGCTGACGGGCGCGACCGGAACGGGACCGGTTCCCTAAGCGGACAGCTTCTCCTGCAACACCCCGGGCACGAGCTTGGGATCCGCCTTCCCTTTCGACGCCTTCATCACCTGCCCCACGAAGAACGCGAGCAGCTTTGCTTCCCCGGCCTTGAAGCGCGCCACCTCGGCGGGACTCGCGGCCAGCACCTGATCCACCCAGGTGGCGAGCGCGCCGGCATCAACGACCTGGATCAGCCCCAGCGCTTCCGCCACGACGCGCGGGTCGCCCCCTTTCGCCGCCACTTCGGCGTACACCTTCTTCGCCGCCTGATGCGAGAGCGTCCCCCCTTTGACGAGCGCGATCAGCTCGGCCAGCGACCCCGCCGGCACCCGCAGCGCCTCGCCGTGATCCTTGGCATCCGCCAGGGCTTCCCCCATCACCCAGTTGGCCGCGGGTTTGGGATCGGCCCCGGCATGGACCACGCCCTCGTAGTAGTCGGCCACGGCCCGCGTGTGCGTGAGCACTGCCGCGTCCTGACGCGGTAGCCCATACTGCGCCACGAACCGCTCACGCTTGGCCGCGGGAAGCTCGGGGAGCGCGGCCCGCTGCTCGTCGGGCCACTCCGCCGGCAGCACGAGCGGCGGCAGATCGGGCTCCGGGAAATAGCGGTAATCGTGGCTGTGCTCCTTGGAGCGCTGATGCCGCACGGCATTGGCCTTGGAATCGTAGAGCATCGTCGCTTGGGCAATCGGGCGCCCCGCTTCGAGCTCGGCGATCTGGCGGTCGCGCTCGAGACCCAGCGCCTTTTCGACAAAGGCGAAGGAATTGATGTTTTTCACCTCGGTCTTCGTCCCGAGGGGGTCGCCGCTCGAGCGCCGTACCGACACGTTGGCGTCGACCCGCAAGCTTCCCTTCTCCAGGTCGCAGTCGGAGATCCCGGCGTATTCGAGCAGGTGTTTCAGCTCGAGCAGATACGCGCGCGCCTCCCCCGGGGAGTGGAAGTCGGGGCCGGTGACGATCTCGACGAGCGGCACCCCGGAGCGGTTCAGATCCACCGCAGTCGCCTTGGGGAATCGGTCGTGCAGCGACTTCCCGGCGTCCTCCTCCACGTGCAGCCGCACGATCGACGCCGAGACGACGCCGCGCTCGGGAGAGAGAAAACTGAGACTCCCGCTCGTCGCGAGCGGCTCCTCGAACTGGGAGATCTGGTACCCCTTGGGCAGATCGGGATAGAAGTAGTTCTTGCGCGCGAAGATGCTGCGAGGATGCACGGTGCATTGCAGCGCGAGGGCCGCGCGCACGGCGAGCTTCACCGCCTGCTCGTTCGGCACCGGGAGCGCGCCGGGCAGCCCGAGGCAGACGGGGCAGACGTTCGTATTCGGGGGATCGCCGAACGCCGCCGAGCAGGCGCAGAACATCTTGGTGCGGGTCGAGAGCTGCACGTGGGTCTCGAGCCCGATAACGGTCTCCCAGCCGCGGTGGTTCGCGGCCCCGGTCACGCTTCCTCCGCGGCGGGCACCGCGCGCTCGAGGGCGTAGGCCGCTTCGAGCATTTCGTCCTCGAGAAAGTGCGGCCCGATGAGTTGTCCGCCGATCGGCAACCCCTTCACCCGGCCGATCGGGAGCGACAGCGCCGGCAGGCCCGCGAGGTTCGCCGTGCACACGAAGATGTCCGAGAGGTACATCTGCACCGGGTCGGCGAGCTTCGCGCCGGCCTTGAACGCCGGGGTCGGCGTGGTCGGCGTGAACAGCAGGTCCACGCCGCGGTCGAACACGTTGCGGAAGTCCTGCGCGATCAGCGCGCGCACCTGCTGCGCCTTGCGGTAGTAGGCGTCGTAGTAGCCGGACGAGAGCACGTAGGTGCCGATGAGAATGCGGCGCCGCACTTCCGCTCCGAACCCCGACCCGCGCGTTTCGCGGTACAGCGCCCGGACGTCGGCGAGCGACCCTTCGGCCCGCGGGCCGTAGCGCACCCCATCGTAGCGCGCCAGGTTGGACGACGCCTCGGCGGGCGCGATGATGTAGTAGGTGGGCACGGCGTACGGCGTGTGCGGCAGCGAGACCTCGCGAACCGCGGCGCCGAGCTCGCGCAGGATCCGGATCGCCCGCTCGCAGGCGCGCCGCACGCCGGGATCGAGATCGGGGGGGAAGTATTCCCGCGGGATCCCGATCACGAAGCCATCGAGATTCTCGGGCACCGTGGGAAGGCGGAGCGGGTCGCGATCCTCGCAGGTGTTGTCCCGCAGATCCCGGCCCGAAATCACCGAGAGCACCCGGGCCGCGTCGTGCACGCTGCGCCCGAAGACGCCGATCTGGTCGAGCGAAGAGCCGAACGCGACGAGCCCGTAGCGGGAGACGCGACCGTAGGTGGGCTTGATCCCCACCACGCCGCAGAACGCGGCCGGTTGACGCACCGAGCCGCCGGTTTCGGATCCGAGCGCGGCGGGCACGGCCCCCGCCGCCACGAGCGCCGCCGATCCCCCGGATGAGCCACCCGGGACGCGGGTCTTGTCGAGGGGATGCAGCGTCCGCCCGAACGCGGAATGCTCGGTGGACGACCCCATCGCGAACTCGTCGCAATTCGTGGCGCCCGCGATCAGCGCGCCCGCCGCCTTGAGCCGGGCGATGGCGGTGGCGTCGTAGGGGGAGCGGTACCCCTCGAGGATGTGGGAACCGCAGGAGGTCTCGAACTCGAGGGTGCAGATGTTGGCCTTGACGGCCACCGGCATGCCGTAGAGCACGCCCGTCGGCCGGGCGGCGGCGGCCTGAGCGAGGAGCGCCTTGCGCAGCTCCGTCTGTTTCGTGAGCACCGCGTTCAACCGCCGCAGCTTGGAAATCCGCTCGGCGGTGGCGCGCGCGCTCGCGACGGCGTCGCTCACGCCTCCTCTCCCGGGGCGTCCTCGGCCCCGAACGCCCCGAGCCGCGGCACGAGGAAGAACCCGCCCTTGAACGCGGGCGCCATTTCGTCCGGGCCGAAGGCGAGCGGCCAGGGATTCACTTCGTCAGGGCGGAACCGGATCGTGTCGGGCCCGGGAATGAACGGCTTCACGTGATCGCCCGCGCCCACGGCGCGCAGCTGCGCCACGTAGTCGAGGATGCGCGACATCTGGCTCGCGAGGTCGGGCAGCGCCGCCTCGTCCACGCGCAGCTCGGCGAGCTGCGCGATGCGCATTACCTCGTCACTCGTCACGCTCACGCGCTGTCTCCCTCCCATTCCCGCTCGAGGCCGGCGTAGGCGACGAGCAGCTGCTTCGTGCCGATCTCCCCGTCCGCGAACTCGACCGTGACCTTGAGACCGCGACCGAACCCGGAAACGTCGCGCACCACGCCGCTTCCGAACTTGCGGTGCCGGACACGCTCGCCGGCCACGTAGCGCGGCCCGTCCTGGGATGCTTCATCGGGTTCCGGCAGGAACTCCGGCTCTGCGACGCGGCCGGCGCGCCGCTCGCCGCCGCGCCAGGTCGCCCCCCGTCCCGCCGCCCACGGGGTGGTGCTCTTTTCCTCCATCACCGTCGCGGGGACCGCGTCCAGGAAGCGCGAGGCCTCCGCCAGCTCGAGCCGGCCGTTGCGATACCGGGTGCGGGCCCAGGAGAGATACAGCCTCTCGCGCGCGCGCGTGAGACCTACGTAGCAGAGGCGGCGCTCCTCTTCCAGACCGCCGGGCTCCCCCACCGTCCGGCTGAGCGGAAACAGCCCGTCCTCGAGCCCCGCGAGGGTGACGACCGGCCATTCGAGACCCTTCGCCATGTGTACCGTCAGGAGGGTGACGCCCGAGGCGCCCGGCCCCCCATCCTCATCGGTGGGGGAGGTCAGGGCCGCCTGAGTCAGGTACTGCTCGATCCGCGTCGTCCCCTCCTCTTCGGGGGAGGCCTCCGCCACCTCGGCCCACTCGGCGGCTCCCGCCACCAACTCCCGCACGTTCTCGATGCGCTCGACCCCCTCCACCCCCTCTTCCGCCAGGTACTCCTCGTAACCGGTGATCGCGATGATGGCCTCGAGCGCCGTGGCCGGGTCGGCGGCGAGACTCGACTCCCGCAACCGGTCGATGAGTCCCGCGAACCCCCGGAAAGCTTCCCGCAGGTTCAGCCGCAGCCCCTCCACCCGCTCCGCCCCCCGCGCCACCGCGAGCAGCGGCTGCCCCCAGCGCGTGGCCGCGGCGGCGAGGATCGCGAGCGAGGCATCGCCGATCCCGCGGCGCGGGGTGTTCACGACGCGCGCAAACGCCTGATCGTCGGCCGGGTTCGCGAGCAGGCGCAGGTAGGCGAGCAGATCCTTCACCTCGCGCCGCTCGTAGAAGCTCACCGCCCCCACCAGACGGTACGGAATGCCCCGGAACCGGAACGCCTCTTCCATGGCCCGGGACTGGGCGTTGGTCCGGTACATCACGGCCATCGATTCGTACGGTGTGTCGGCATCGGCCGCGAGCCGCGCGTATTCGCGCGCGATCCATTCCGCCTCGTCCCGCTCGTCCGCGGCGGTGAGGACGATGATCCGGTCGCCCCCCTGGCGCGTGGTGAACAGCGTCTTCCCGAGGCGGTCGCGGTTTTCGGCGATCACCCCGTTCGCCGCGTCGAGAATCACCTGGGTGGACCGGTAATTCTGCTCCAGGCGCACGACCGTGGCGTCGGGCAGCTCGCGCTCGAAGGCGAGCATGTGCCGCACGTCGGCGCCGCGCCACCCGTAGATCGCCTGATCGTCGTCCCCCACCGCGCAGAGGTTGCGGTGTCGTTCGGCCAGCGCGCGCACGAGCAGGCTCTGCGCCGTATTCGTGTCCTGGAATTCGTCGACCAGCACGTGGTCGAAGCGCCGCTGCCAGTAGTCGAGCCGCTCGGGGTGCTCGCGGAACAGCCGCAGCGGGAAGAGCAGCAGGTCGTCGAAGTCCATCGCATTGGCACGCTGCAGCGCGGGCCCCAGGTCCCGATACAGATCGGCCGCCATGCGGGCGAGCGGGCTTTCGGCCTGTGCCGCCAGCTCTTCGGGGGGCTGCATCCGGTTCTTCGCGCCCGAAATGATCGCGTGCAGCGCGCGTGGCGGATACGCCTTGGCACCGACCCCGCGCTGCTCCAGGAGCCGCTTCAGCAGCGCCTCCGAATCGTCGGCGTCATAGATCGTGAAGTTGGGGCTGAAACCGAGGAGCGATGCTTCGCGGCGCAGCAGGCGCGCCGACAGCGAATGAAAAGTGCCGATCCACAGCCCACGCGGGTCCGCGCCGAGCAAGGCCGCCACGCGGTCGCGCATCTCCCCCGCCGCCTTGTTGGTGAACGTGACGGCGAAGATGCGATCGGGGCGTACCCCCCGGCGCTCGATCAGGTGCGCGATGCGCGCCGTCAGGACCCGCGTCTTCCCCGAGCCCGCCCCCGCGAGTACGAGCAAGGGCCCCGCGCCGTGCTCCACCGCGGCGCGCTGAGCGTCGTTCAGCGGCAGTGTCATCCCCGCTCCGCCGGCGCGGGGATCGCTCCGGGAGGCGGCAGCGGAAATTCGAGAATAAACTCGGCCCCCGGATTCGCCGCGCGATAATGGATGCGGCCGTCGTGCTGGTGCTCGACGATGCGCCGGGTAAGGGCGAGCCCGATCCCCCACCCACCGGTCTTGCTCGTCACTCCCGGCTCGAACAGCCGCGTGCGCACGTCCGCCGAGACCCCCGGGCCGTCATCGCGCACCGACACGCGGGCGAGCCGTCCCGCTTCTTCCACCACCACCTGCACGCGTCCGCCGCGGCCCGAGAGCGCGTCGATCGCGTTCTTCACAAGCGCTTCGATCGCCCACTCGACGAGGACGGGATCGCCTTGGATCGTGGGTCCCACCCCCGGCGCGACGAGACTGAGCTGCACCGGGGTCGCCCGCGTGGGAAGCCGGGGCTCGAAGTAGCGGACCACGCGCTCGGCGGTGGCCCCGAGCCGGACCGCTTCGCGCCGCGCTGGCCGGCCGATCCGCTCGAACCGGCGCGCGACGCGCTCCAGGCGCTCGACATCCGCCTCGAGGTGCGCCGCGACGTCCGCCCCTCCCGGACTTGCCGCCGGCTGCTCGCGCAGTTGCGCCACCCAGCCAGTGAGACTCATGAGCGGCGTCCCGAGCTGGTGCGCCGACTCCCGGGCCATCGCGACCCAGAGCCGGTCGCGCGCCGAGGCGAGCTGCGTCCGGTAAGCGAGCCCGGCGAGCCCTGCCAGAAACACGAGCACGATCCCCTGAAACACCGCGAGGAGCGTGAGACGGCGCGCGATGGGGAGTGAGCCGTAGTGGATCGTGCCGTTCCCTGGCTGGACGATCGGGGCGTTCACGTGATCGAGCGTGGCGGCCCAGGCCCGCAGGCGGGCGTCGTCGCGGCGAGCGTCATCGGGGGCGTTCTCGCTCGCCACGACCGCGCCGGTCGTATCGGTGATGGCGATGGGAATGCCGAAGTCGCGCACCTGCGTGGCGAGATCGAGCAACGCGCCCGTCGCGGCGTCGCTGCGTGGATCGGAGAGGCCGGCGATCACCCGAGCGAAGAGCCGGCTCGTTTCGCGCGCGTCTTCCCGAAGATGACGGGCGACCACCCAGGCCGTGCCGACCGACAGCCCCCCGAAGCAGAACGCCAGCGCCGCGAGCGCCGTGGGGCCGACGCCGCGCAGCGCGCGCCTAAGGTGCACGGGACGGGACGAGCCGGTCCGTCCCGACATACGGCGCCAGCGCGGGCGGCAGGGTCACCGAGCCGTCCGGTTGCTGCCGGCTTTCCAGCAGGGCCGCGATCGTGCGCGGCAGCGCCACGCCCGAAGCGTTCAGCGTGTGCACGAACTCCGGCTTCTCTCCGGGCTTGGGGCGGAAGCGGATCCCGGCCCGCCGCGCCTGGAAATCGGTGAAGTTGCTCGAGGACGACACCTCGAGCCAGGCACCCACCCCGGGCGCCCACGCCTCGAGGTCGTAGGTCTTGGCCGACGCGAACCCCAGGTCCCCCGCGGCGAGCGTGACCAGGCGATAGGGAATCTCGAGGCGCTGCAGCACCGCCTCGGCGTGCTGGGTCAACCGCTCGTGCTCGGTCACGGATTGATCGGGCCGGCTGAACCGCACCAGCTCCACCTTGTCGAACTGGTGCACGCGCAGCAGGCCCCGGGTGTCCTTGCCCGCCGCACCCGCCTCACGCCGGAAGCAGGGCGTGTACGCCGTATGACCGAACGGCAGGCGGGCGCCGTCGAAGATCTCGTCGCGATACAGGTTCGTGACCGGGACTTCAGCGGTGGGGACGAGGAACAGCTCGTCGGTCGTCTTGTAGGCGTCGTCCTCGAACTTGGGGAGCTGGCCGGTTCCCTGCATCACCTCGCGCCGCACGAGCAGCGGCGGCTCCACCTCCACGTAGCCCTGCTCGCGCGTGTGGAGATCGAGCATGAAGTTGATCAGCCCGCGCGCGAGCCGCGCCCCCGCACCCACGAGAACCGGAAACCCCGAGCCCGAGAGCTTGGCGCCGCGACGCAAGTCGAGGATGCCGAGCTGTTCCCCGATCTCCCAGTGCGGCTTCACGTCTGGTCCGGCGGGTCGCGGCTGGCCCCAGGTCCGCACCACCGTGTTCGCCGTGGCGTCCCCGTCGGGCACGTCGGCGAGCGGGAGGTTCGGGACGTAGAGCGCTTTCCCTTCCTGTTCAGCCTCGAGCGCGCGCAGCTCCTCTTCGGCAGCGGCGATCCTGGCGCCGTGGGCGCGCCGCAGCGCCACCGTTTCCGCGGGAAGCGCGCCGTGCTGCTTCACGTGCTGCGCGTCGGCCCGGGACGCCTCGTTCCGATCCGCCTTGAGCTGATCGAGCTGCCCGGTGAGCGCGCGCCGCCGGCCGTCCAGCGCCGTCAGCCCGTCCAGGAGGTCGGCGACACTCGGGTCGCGCCGCCGCGCCAGGGCCGCCCGAACCTGTTCAGGGGCCTGCCGCAGGAGTTTGACGTCGATCATCGGATCAGGAGCTCGGGACGCCCGACAGCAGACTGTGGTAACCGCAGTTGCGGTCGACCAGGACCTCGAGGTCGACGCGCCGCGCCGTGGTGTCGATCGCCAGGATCTGCATCTTGCCGTAGTAGGCAAGCACGCTTCCGGTGAGGCAGGTCACCGGACGTGAGCGCATGATCGCCACGGCCCCGCTGTCCAACACCGTCGGCAGGGAATCCTGATAGCCGCTCACCGGCGCGGTCAGGATTGTTCCAAACGGCGTGTTGGTGTGGATGAACCCGGCACCGCGGCTCAAGCCCAGGACGTAGGTCGGGAGAAACGCCGCCCGGCCGTCGGGCGTGATGTTGACCGCGAAATCGAATCCCGAGGTCCGGTCGGTGCGCACGGCGAGGTTCGACAACAGGTCGAACCCCGAGGGGAGGTCCAGCGGCAGGGTGTCGTCGTACAGCGAGTACAGCGAAACCGTGTCCACGGTGTTGGACTGGGTCGCCGCGGGCAGCCCCGTCCCGGAGCTGCACGCCGCCGCGAAGAGCGGGACGGTGACGCCCGCCAGCAGCCGGCCGAGCACCCGGAGTGATAGTCGTGGCATGGAGTGGGGTGAAGATACCGAGGCGCTCACAAGTGGGTCAACCCACGGTGGCTGCTTGACTTCCACCGCTGCGAATCCTACCTTCGCGCCCGTATGCCGACCATCCGGGAGCTGGTCCAGGCGCTCGGCGCGCGTGACGGCGTCGACGCCGTCTTGGTGGTAGGGCGCGACGGCCTCCCGATCGACGCCCATACGCCGAACGGCATCGACCCCGACAGCGTAGCCGCTCTGCTCCCCCCGGCGATCAAGGCGATCCAGGAGCTCGGGGCCGCCGGCTCGCGCGGTGATCTCGGTACGGCGGTGATCGAATTCGGCCACGGCCTCGCCGTCGTGGCCGTGCTCTCCGCCGAGGCGCTGCTCATCATCCTGGTCCGGCCCTCCACCAACGTCGGCGGCCTGCTGTTCGACCTGCGCCGCCATCGCTCGGCCATCGCCGGCCTGTTGTGACGGACCGGAGTCGCCCGGCGCGTCAGATTCTCATCGTCGATGACGAGCCGCACATCGGAATGCTGTTGCGACTGCAGCTCGAGCAGCGCGGTTACACCCTCCGCCTCGCCCGCACCCTCGCCGAAGCCCGCGCCGCGCTCGCCACCCCGCCGGATGCCCTGCTCCTCGACCTGCACCTCCCCGACGGCTCCGGGGTGGATCTGCTGCGGGAGCTGCGGCGGGCGACGGCCACGCACGCGCTGCCGATCATGGTGCTCACGGCCGAGGGCGAGGAGCGCGTGCTCGACGAGGCGCGCGGCCTCGGCGCCTCGCTCGTGACCAAACCGTTCAGCCCGACCAAGCTCGCGGCGCAGATCGAGACGCTGCTGGGAGACGCGCCGGAGCCCGCCGCGTGACCTCGCCCTCGCCCTGGGCCGCGATTCTCGCGGGGGGGTCGGGCACCCGGTTCTGGCCCCTCTCCACCCCCCAGCGTCCCAAGCAGTTTCTCCCGCTCGCCGGGGACCGGCCGTTGCTCGTGCAGGCCGTGCAGCGACTCCATGGTCTCGTGCCTCCCGACCGAGTGTTGATCCTCACGGGGCCATTTCTGGTGGAGCAGGTCGCGGCGCTCGTGCCCGAGGTGCCGCGGGCCCAGATCCTGGCCGAGCCGCGCGCCGCCTCCACCGCGCCGGCCCTCGCCTGGGCGGCGCAGTGGATCGCCAAGCGTGATCCGGGCGCCGCGATGCTCTCGCTGCACGCGGACTGGGCCGTACCCGACGATGCCGCGTTCCGGGCTTCGGCCGCTCGCGCGCTCGCGGTGGCGATGACGAGCGATTGCCTCGTCACCGTCGGGGTGCGACCCACGCGCAACGAAACGG
>Ga0335085_10001480_pt1 | contig 49306 bp, 56 predicted proteins | sample Lox_Sample_45_FD_206712 | JGI IMG/M metagenome (GOLD analysis project Ga0335085, IMG submission 206712) | Soil microbial communities from Loxahatchee National Wildlife Refuge, Florida, United States - Lox_Sample_4.5 | ecosystem: Environmental > Terrestrial > Soil > Wetlands | place: USA...
GACTGGAGTAAAGGTCAAGGACGAGCTGTCAGGCTGTCCAAGACCGTTAGTCACACATCCGGTAATAATCCCGGAGAAGACCGGGCGGAGCGGACAAAGGAACAACAACGCTAGTATAAATCTAATCTTCATGTTACGCGACAAGTATTGCACCCGGCTGGTATAGTTCGTCATCGCAGAACAGCATCTGTGGGTTACACTCCCTCGCGGGAAGAAGCAGTGATCCCTTCAACGGGATGCCGAGTTTCCGGCAGACGTTCTGCATAACGACTACACACAGCTTATCACAGATCATCAGCCGGGGTGAGTCGGCTAACCGGGTAAGAAACCGATCAAGCGCGTCTCCGGTCAGACCGTTGATAAGATGCCCGATGACGTCGTAGTTAAGCGCGTCGGCCGCGATTAGACCGAAGTCGTACTTGAACCCGATAAACCGGCGGGCCTCAGCGGCTAACTCATCCCCGATTTCGGGCGTCCAGAACCACGGAGTCCGCCAGTAGAGTGCGTAAGCGGCGTCGTTGTAGACACTGAGATTGTCCTCGTCAACCCCGTCCGCGTTCGCCTCAACACAGCAGGACGAACTGGACGCAGTCAACGAGTGAGAAACCGGCGGAGAGCTGGTCCCACGCCACCAACGGGTGAAGTACTCGATTCCCCCACTGATAAAGGCATAATGGTTAACACTCCCCATCATGCCCGGCTGCGGGACGAATCCATTAACCTGTGTGATCGTCATTTCTGTGGGAGTTGTAGAGAGTTCGTTGTCGCGTACGTCGATGGCAGGTTCGTCCCGACCCAAGAAACAGTGTAAATCTGGTTCTTGAAGTCATACGATGCTGTCTGACCCGGCATTGGGGCAAGGACCACCCCGGAAATCGGACCATAAAGCCCGCCGTAATTCACCGCCATGTTCGCATGGAGGTTGGATAACCCGGACGTACTCGGCGCAGTGCAGCCACTAGTGGCCAACACCAACACCAACACCAACACTGGGATTGGATTTCTTAACTTCATTTGCTTTTCCTTCGTCTTTCAACGCATCTCCCGCCGACCAACCAAGGTAGAAAACCGCAAACGCCTCAATCGCTTGCGACCAAGAATCTATCACGGCAGCCTTTGAGGGCCACGTTGCTTTTGCTGGACTGTTCCCAAGTTTGGCGATACCGTACAAAACTCCGCCAATCGTGGTCTTGGGGTTTGATTTGATCGCGGACCACGTTCCCGCGAATAGCTTACTCGTGTCGATTACCATAAAATGGTTATTTTCACTCGGTGAAACAAACGGCTATGAAACGTTCAGTCCACCGGAGAGGGTATAAGTACCGCCGTTGGCATCGGTGTAGACCACGTCGTACCGACCCGGAGCGAGCGAACCTGACGGGAGGATGACGCTGAGAGCGTTGGCGGTTACGTAGGAAGTGGTCATTGGTACCCCGTTGACGGTGATCAGCGGCGCATTAGTCGAGAAGAAGTCCCCGATGACGGTGACGACATACCCGGTACTGGACAGGACGGGTGCGGACGGGTCAACTCCGTAAACAATCGGCGTCTCCGCAATCGTCGAGGTGAAAGTGACAAACGCTGCCGACGCTGCTCCCGGGTCGGAGTAGGTAACGGGCAGTTCATTCCCATCGTTCAACCGAAATACAATCTGGCTACCATCCAAGGTAACCGCCGAGATCGACCCGGTTCCGATCAGAACATTCCCCGCTGCGAGTATAAAAGCTGGCAGACTCACGGCTTTTGCATCTCCTTCGCCTTAAGGTAGGCGATTAACTCGGTTTGCTGTTGAACAAGACGTTCCAGAAGGCTTGTTATATACTGAATCCTTTGTCCGTAGTCCGCCCTCGTTTCATCAATCCGCTTGTTAAGGGCAGCGTGCTCCGCTACGTTGCCGGCTGTCTCCTTCTGTAACGCCGGGCTTCCCTTGTCCTCAAGACTGGTTATCCTCTCAGCGTGCGATGCCACCAAAGACCGGCACTCCGCCTCCTGCGCCCGGAGTTCCACGATAGACGACAACCCCCACCCGGTGAGAGCAAGGCAGATTGCGACCAGAACAGAGATCGCCGCATTCCATATTGTTGTTTTCGATTCGGGCATATTTGTATAGTCAGAAGATGACCTTCCAACTTGGTGTTGAGGTAATGGTTAGATTGGTGTTAACCGTCGGAGGAGGCTGATTGGTCGGCAACGTCCCGCTTGAAATCCCGACATACCACAGCTCAGCCGGAATCGGTGCCTCGAACGGAGTGCCATACGGGTCAATCGCGGGCCATCGGTTCGTGCCCCACCATTCGGGTGCGCCGTTGGTGTATAACAAGGAGGCCGGTGACGGGTCCGTAATTGTTGAGTTAGTAATCCAGTGGGCCGTCGGATGATCATAGGTCTGCCACTCTAAAGCGTGCAGAATGTAGTTGTTGGTCTGGTCCTGCTGCCACTGGGGGTACTGATAGGAGCAGGAGCTAAACATTCGCCAGCCGTTGGTAACGTTTATTGGATACGACAGAATCATGTTGGTCGTGGAGATAGACACGGCATACAGATTCTCAAAATGAGCTAGTCCGGGGTCCAACTGCTGACTCAGAGTGTGGTAGAAGTTCGTATCCACCGAGTCCTGAAATATCAGGTTGTAAGCGTTGGGAGAGCCAAGTGGCCAACCGGAGAAGTCGCCAGTGAGGTTTGTGGTTTGAACCAGAGTGTTGGTTATGTAGTAACTCAGATTGGTGTAAGTCTGAAACGAATCTCCGGGATAGTTCCATGAGATAGGAGGAGTCGTCCCCGTGTGAGCACACGCCCCGCCGATAAACGGACTCCCAAAGTTCATCATCGGGAAGTCGAGGGGGGCTCCGCAGTCGTAACCCTCTTCCGCATAGTCGTTAGTCGAAATACCGTTAGAAACTAGAACTAGGTTCGTATACCCCATCACGCAGCTAACGATGTTCATAAACGTGTTCCAGCGCATCAGGCTGATGTTCATGATGCGGTCCCTGAACCACGTTTGATGACTATTGCTTCCTGTTAACCCATCGGCCTCTACCTCGGCGTTGAAAACGTTTGCCTCATACAGGTTCATCAAGTCATGCGAGGCGTGCATGTCGACCGCTCGGTTGATGCAGTTGGTCCAAAGGTTTGCGAAGTAAGCGCAGCCAACGGTGGAGCCGAATACGTAGTAGCTCCAGTTACACCCGTCGAAGACGTTGTTCTGGAGCAGGGTACCCGAGCACAGCGCATGGTCGAACCCGGTTTGAGTGTGTAACAACTCCATTATCTTCGCAATGTAACACCGATCTATCTCTAAATCCACACTCGATGACGCCTTCAAATGGTCACCGGAGCAGTAAGTAATCGAGCAGTTGGTTAAAAAACAGTCGCAGCTTCCGGTTACGAATACTGCCCCACCATTACCGCCAGAGGGTACCGACTCCCCCGTCTCAACGTTGGTCAAGGTAAGGTTCAACCCGTCAATCCCAACTCTGCGGGTGGACAAACCCATAGGACCATGATCTTTAATGGTCAACACTGACTGATTTGTGTAAGACCAAGATAACGGCGGTGCTATAGTCAGGTTTGTTCCATCAACGCCGTCAACGTGTATAGCCTGCCCGACGATATGCTCCGAGCCAGCCGTTGACCATACCCGCATTACATCGTCCGTTCCGTTCAACTGAGACACCCGGAGCACGGTATTGGGAACTATCGTCGTGCCGTATTGGCTAGCGTTGCTGTAAAGGGTAATCGTGGTTGAGCCCTTCTGCGCTTGACTGACATACCAGTAATCCAACTGACTCACGGCGTCTCGACCAATCTCAAAAGCGAAGGACTGAGAACCGCAGTAAACCCATTGGTCCAAAGCGTTGGTTGAGGATTCACAACGGAATGTAATATCAGCTACGTCTCGCAGGACCACACCATCATAAGCTAGGTATCGACCCTTCGGTACATATATCACATCGCCGGCGGTAACGTGTTGATAGTCCATCCAGTTCACTATTAAGCCATTATCATGCCGGACGGTAGCGTTCGTTGCGCCAACGTACGCTGGGCTGTTCAGCGACCAAGTGTTTCCCACGATGTTGGTAACGATTGCACACTTCCCGCCCCAAGGGGTGCCGATTCCAGCGCCAGTAACATAAACACTTTGACCGATGGCGAAATCTCCTTGGCTAGAAACGGTAAGGGTGTAACTATTGAGCGCGATCGTCCCGGTCACGGTCCCGCGGTTAGTAGTCCCTCCGTAATCAAGGATACTAACCAGGTTCGTCCTGGTCGGAATACCCCCACGCACCCCCACCGTCACCCCGCGTACCCACGGAATCATCCGGTCAGCGGGGATAAAGTCCGCCCTGACCGTAAGGCACGCGAGCGCCAGCGTTGTTAAAAACAGCCTCACTTGCCCATTGCGGCCCATAGTTGGCGGTTGCATAACGCGACAAGTCGTTTATAGGCTTGCTCGATTGACTTGTCGTAGGCCGCAACTCGGTCCTTAGTGGTTTGTCGCTTGTTGTTCTTTGTTTTCATGTTATTGTCTTCGGGAGTTATGACAATTAATTATGAGCATTCACGGAGATGGATTGTATCCATGACATACTACCAGAATCCCCGTTGGCTGTAGAATTCCACCCAACCACTAACTGAGCCGTACAGTTCGTGCTTACAAGAGATAACGCCGAATTGGTGATATAATATATAGTGCTTGCGTTAGTGAGCACTAAACTAGATGTGCTTGAATACGGCCCACCACTAGCCCCAGTTGTCCAAGACTCGACCGCAGCATAAATCTTTTCCGTCATCCCCGGTGTACCAGGAGATCGAGTAAAACACTCTGTTATTATATCTAGTTTAGTAAAACCGGCAATTTTCTCTTGGGGAAGGTTATATATCCCTAAAGTGGCCCCGGCTGCGGCTAGTCTTAATGCCTTTGCGTTTGCCTGACCCGTGATTCCGCTACCATCATCAAAGGTCAACAAGTTTGCACCATAGGTTGTGAAAAGCGGAACCTCAAAAAAGTTATTAGTTACTATGGATTGAGTAACACTGGTAACAGGACCAACAACGCTTAAACGGTACAAGTTAAATCCCCCGGTATTAACCACGCTACTTAGCTGGCCTGTACAGTAACCATTGGTCTTGTCAAAGATATTTTGCACAAAAACAGTATTAGTGTAAATACCAGGGATGTTGGTTAGTGCCACAGCAAACGATCCAGTTGCATTGGTCTTCAAATTCCAAAACCCAATAGCCACATCACCGTTGGCCAACTTACGAACAATTATGTGTTGATTCGTGCTATCAGTCCAACTATCCACCGACGGTAATATAACCCCCGGTAAGGCCGCAGGGTCTTGATCTATAGCAATCGCCGCTATATTAGTTATGAACTGGGACGCAAGATTAGTTACCAAAGTGTTTGGGTTAGATACTTGAACACACAGAGAAGAAGGAGCCAGACACATAGTTCCCATATCTGCTCTGGCATAGTTGGTGTTCCACCACGTTGGACCAGTGAAATCAGGTAGCCCAACGGGACTACAATACAAAAAGAACCCCGGGCCAACAGCAACGTTATTGGAGAACAGATTTAGCAAAGCAAACTGTCGGTCCTGCGGACCATTGCTCCCGCTCGTATCACTCACCCCCACATACATTTCATTGATTATGTTAGGCAACCATGCGTTTGTTTGATACTGCCAGTAAGCTATAGCTGCGTAAATATCCACCGCAGGCGAGTAACCAGAAGCAGCAACAGAATCATCGAGGCCGTTGGCGAGTAAACGAAACGTAGGATCAAACGGCCTTTCTGGTGTCCCATCCAGACCATCCATCCAAACCTTACGAACACCCCACGCTCCTAGTGTTCTTCCTACCGAGTATGCGTTGGTTGGATAACAAACAGGTGGATAGTCTTCCGTCGTATAAAGGTGTAAGCCAAGATAACATCTATTAGTTGCCAACATGTTTATCAAATCTGGCATACCGTTTGGTGCAAAGGCAGTAAGTGGGATTACACCTAAAGTAGGATCGTTAGTCCCCCACCCACCATCTAAAGTAATGGTGTTGAAGCCCAGGTCAACCCATCCGTTGGTATTAAGTATGTTTGCAATCTGTCGAACTAACTCGTAAGTCCAAAACACTCCACCGTGCCAGCCCATGTTTGGTACACGGAGTGCGGCTTTGCGCATTGTTGGGTTAACATCAAACAACTTGTTACTACCAACCCCTGACAGGGTGCTCCCATCCCCGTAGAAATGCGCAGCCGTGACATTGCCGCTCACAGTCAGAGAGCCCACGATATTACTGGGAACCACACTCACCACCTGAGTGGTCACTACAAACACCGTCCCAGTCGGCGCGATACCGAGTGCGAGATACGCCGCGTTAGTGTCCGCCGACTTCAGGAACTGCCTGGTAAACGCCGTCGTCTCCGGCGGGAGCGGCTGACCAAGGCTCACTCCCGCCGGTGCGGAGCATATGACAACAACCAAGAGAGAAAGGATTTTACGCAGCATAGTAGGTAAAGGTTGCGCTGGAGTCGACCTGAACATAGGACGTTGGACTGGACGAAAGAGCGATGGTGCAGCCGGTCTTGCGAACCGGGGGACCGATCACCGGGCCGGAGGAGGACTGAGCGGTGACGACGGAGGAAGGGTTCAACCCGTCGACGCCGAAGTCAATCGGCGCGCAGGTGATATCGGGGTCGGTTTGGAGATAAACAATTGGGATGGCGACGACCGGCCGGGTTGCGTACGAATCGTCAGCGAAGACGAGGAGGAACGATGCGGCGCTGTTGGTTCGACCTGTGACTGTAACGCGGTAAAGCCGGTGCTGGGAACCCTGTGCCTCGGCCCAAACCTGTTCAACGTCGGACGAACTGCTGTGCACCGCCGCCGCCGGATTCAACGGCTCGGCGTATTTCTCAACGTCGATCAGAAAATCGGCCTTATCGGTTGAGAGGGTCAGGGTTGCCTCAGTGGTCGAAACCGCAACATAAAGCCCCTGTGAAAGAGGAAGAATGTTCGGGTCGAACTTCCACGAGAACGGCATCTTGGACTGTAACTGGTATGACTTCAACGGAATCGCCCCGTTACCGGGGTCCGTCGTATCATGAATCTGCAACCACGCGTCCGCTGCACCGGAGAAATACCCTTGCAGGTTGACGAGGTTACACGGAAACGAAGTGGCTTGGAGATCGCTAACCCCGTAAGCCGGTACAACTGTCTTTAACATAATCAATTATGGGTGGTGACTATAACCAACGGAACAACCCGCTTCGGCGTGTCGTCCCTTTGACCCGACCCGAGAATGTAATCCTGTTTCCGAGACGGGTAAATCGCTCGCAGTTTCAGCAACCGCTGCTGCGCACGGGTTAATTTAATCTGAGCGTCTTTTTGGTCATACCGAGCAAGGAGTTCCGCTGCCGCGAAAAGCACGATGAGTTCGTCGTCGAGGTCAGCGACGGCGGATGTGGTTGGGTTACCATCGGAGCCGACCAGCGATACAGGCACCCTCTGCCCGGTGAAGCGGAGGATTTGACCGTCCGACGCAGGAATCGGCCACACTTCAAACTGCCCCTGCTCCGAGGTCTCACTGGTCGCCGACTGCTGCGTCCCCCACTGCCACCTTTGGACCGGGTCCAGCGTTGTCCCAAGATCGCTGTCGACATCGTTATACTCGTCACTCCCAATCCCGTAGTCGACCTCTTGCCACGCTTGGTTGTATTTCACCTCAACCTTAATCGGGCGTTGGGTATCCAGCGCCGTCGGCATGGAGAAGAACCGGGTCGACGCCTTAAGCGTCACATCAAACCGGGTTCGCAGAAACGGCCAATCCCACTCGGAGGCAAGCCAGCGTTGAACGTCTGAAAGAATCTGGTAAAACACCGTATCGTTCGCCGTCCCCACAGCCGGGTTATGCCCGGTGTGGACCTTCAGCATGTTCAGCAACTGTGGGGCGGGAACGAGGTTCATAAGGGTTAGCCAATCTGGGTGACGGAGATGGGGTCGCTAGTCTGGAGAAACCCGCCGGAACCGGACGATCCATACATCTTCCCGGCTTTGACCGCCTGTTCCCAGGTAGTCGGCATGTTCTTCCCGTCGAACATCTTCATAACCTTGGCCCGGTTGTACTTGCTGCACAACCGCGCGACCTCGTCGATCTCGTCGCGGGTAACGTCCCCGGTCTCTTTGAAGTGCTTGTCCATATCCACCGGAATGTCCTGAACAATCGGCTGGAACATCCCGATAAGGAACTGCAACTCTGCCGGGGTGACCCCGACAATCCCTATGTCCGTATTCTCTTGCGTCAGCCGCAACCGTATACTCGCTGTTTTCATTTGGTTCTAATCGGGGATTGAGTTTTGGGTTAGTTAAATAAGCCGGACCCAGGTGAACCAACCCCCCCACAAGCCTAGGCCCGGCTTACGTTTGTTCCTACGGTGCCGCTTGACAGAGGCCAAACTGTTGGACCTGTAACCAGCCAGCGGTGGTAGTGTTGGTGGTCAACGTGACAACCGGGATAAACGCCTTAAAGCACTGCATCCAGGACGGAACGTTGGTGATGATGGTGACCGGGGTAACGCCGGTGGCGGTCACGGTGAACGCGAACGAATGCGTCGAGTCGTATGTAACCCCGTCCATCGTGGGATAAACGGTAACTCCGAGAACCGAGTTCATCGCAGCGTTGGTGCCGACGACGGTCACATAGATCGTCGAGGGCGAGACGTTGCCGTCTGTCAGAGTCCCGATCTTAGGAAAGGCCCACGGGAACCCGTTGAGCACATTCGTGTTGACCGTAGTCCAGTTCCAGCCGGCGGTTGCGTTGGTGTAAACGGCGTTAGTCGAGACTGGTATCCAAGAGACGTTGGTGGCCGACAGCGGCCAACGCATGGTGCCGTCAGCGGTGTAGAAGACGATACCATTTGTGGCCGTGGTTGTCCAAGTCGTAGTCGTTCCAGTCCCACCAAACTGCGGACTCCCGCACCAGGCGTAAAGGGCGATGTTTGTAGTGTCACCCCTAAAGAACGACTGCTTCTTGATTTCCACGCCGGAAGCGGAGAACCCGACTACCGCGGCGAGACCGAGCGAGATAAGAATGTTCTTCATAACTTATGCAACCTCCATGATTTCGTGGCAGTTGAGCTGAGTGGCCTCGAGTGCGCCGGTCCAGGTCATGGACCGAAGGAAAACGAGGTATTGATACGGACGCTCAGGCGCTCGCACCTTGTCGTCCTCACCCGCCATCGGGCGGAGGGTCAACCGGCGACCGTCGATGAAGTAGGCGAACTTCGACCGGCCAAGAGAGTCGAGAGTGGGGTCGTACTCGAACTCGAGGTTGTCGATATAGAACGCCCCCATGCCGATTTCATTCTTGCGTTTGAAACCGGTCTGGGTGTAGGTGCCTTTTGCCTGGACCTCAAGCATCAGCGCGTCCCAGAAATCCGAACCCATGAACACCTTGGAGGGCTTGCCGCCGTAGCGTTTGAGCTGGATAATCTCATGCCGGATGGCCTTTGTGAGGGTTTGGTCGGACTCACTCGGCGTGATGCGACCGGGATTCGTAGCCGTTGGTTCTCCCATGCGAGCACGGAAGTTCCACCAGCTATACGTGGTGCAGGACAGCCCACCGATGCTGGCCACACCTGGGCCACCATCCTGTAGAATCGACCGGACTCCGGGGCACTGCTTGGCGTCCTGAGAGCCATCCATCCAGAACATAACGTTCTTTCCCCGGCTGTACGCCTCGCCGTAGTCATCCAAGCGGTTCTCAAGTATGCCGGTTAACCGAGCTACCTCAGCCTCCGCGTGGTCGCTCGCCTTCATGGAGTCGTTCACCGAGACACCGTCCTTCTTGAGTTCGGTCTCTGTTATGATCAACCCAGCGTGGCACTCTCTCCACGGGTAAAAAACCCGATGTAGGTTCTGTGCCTGCATGAAGGTCAAGGCGTCGTCTTCGCTGTACCCGGCAAAGAAGCCGGCTGCCGACGTATTCGACGCCATGAAGTCTCCTTGAACCGGGGAGGAGATGTTCCCCTGACCACCGCCGAACTCCTTTTGGTTCTCTTTCAAAAACCGGAGCAGCGGCTTGTCCTGTATCGTCTGAAGAAAGGCTTTGCCTTTCACGTAGAAGTCAAGTGCGGCATAGACGATGTCCGCAGCGACTGTTGTACCTAACGCCATGTGAATGTTTCTTTCTATCCGATACCGTGCTTTTCTTTGATAACACGGCTGACGTGCTCAAGCAAGGTCTTTGCCGGAGCCGCGTCGGGGTTCGCTATTGAAGAACCATTTGAATTCAACGCCTTGCGCGCAGGCTTTGGAGGGAGGAACTTCGAGAGGCTTTCGGTCACCTCTTTCCACGCTTGCTCACACAGGGCGACGGCCTGCTCAACGGTTTTGACAGGAGAAACGGCGTTAAGCTTCAACCAGCGGTCCTGGATGAGATCGCGCTTTTTCTCGAAGTCGGTGTCCGTCTTTAGCTTCGCTTCGTCCCATGTGTTCATGGCAGTGGTCATGTTAGCAACGAGTTGCTGGGCCTGTTGTTGCGCGGTCGACTGAGTCGTCCGCTTTCCCTGCGCTTCCAGTCGCTGGTTTTGCAGCCGGAGTTTGTTAATCTCCGCTGCCGTCTCCGGGTCGAGCACTCCCTCTTTCACCCGTCCGGCCAAATCCGGTGCGAGTTCCGTCGGGCTTGCCTTCCCGGTCAACCCACGAAGGGCGGATACGATCGGTTCCAGCTTTGCCAACGCTTTGTCGGGTTCGGTATCGAGTTGGACCGCGACTTCGAGCAGCTCTTGGAGGTTGATGTTGTGCGTCTTGCACAGGTTATCAATCTCCTGTTGCTTCTCGATCAGTGGTTTCGTCGATTCAGCCAACGCCCGAGCGTCGTCTCGTTCTTTCAAAACCCGCTTCCATGCGGGGTGTTCGTGAAACGGAGGCTTCTCAGTCTCGTGTTCCTCAAGAACCGGAGGTTCTTCCTTACCGGGTTCCTTTGCTCCGTTAGATTCAACCGGTGAATCTAACGCGCTATCCGCTGCTTTCTTCGGTTCCGGGTCCGAATCCGCCTTTGCTAGTTTCGCTTTCACAGCGTCCAGCATAGTCGGCTCCTTCGGTGGAGTTTGCTGCGGTTCGCCGGAAGTTGACGGGGCTCCGGTCTGGTCTTTATCGTCGATTCGAGCGGTGGACGACTCCAGCTCGGTGTTAGCGTCCGGGTTTGTTGGTTCCATAAATCACTTGCCTTGGTTGGCAGGGTTGGGGACGGGAGAACCGTCGGGGGTCTTTTGTTCCTGTCCCTGGTTGCCGAGTGCCATCATGTTGCCGATAGCCATGCCACCCGGGGTCGCAGGGTGGGTCGGGACCAACGGGAAGGCTTCCTCCGGGTCAAGGCGGTCGTCGAGGCGTTTGACGAACTCCCTCACAAGGAACATCGGGTTCGCACCGGCCTGTAGCAGGAGTGGGCCGAGCATTTGTGCGTTCGAGATTTCAACCGCTTTGTTCGGCCGGCCACTCGACGCCGCTTGGATTTCGAGGTATATACGGTTGAGAAAGTCGGCCCTGTCGCCCTCACTGGGCCAGACGGAGCCGGGTCCGCACTTGCGGACGACGGTAGTTGGGGAGAACTCTTGAAGCATCATCTCACCAGATGCCCGAGCCAACATTGAAAGGAAGTCGTCCAGATCGTCGATGTTCGACGACGCCATGCTCATGCGGGACTGCTCGGCGATGTTACCAACAGTGGCGGTCACATTCGGCTTCGCGGGACCGAGGTTGGCGTCCTGAAGTCCCGCCGAGCGGAGAATGTCGTCTTCGAGCGGGCGGGTGTCATACATCGACGGGTCGATGGGAGCGACCGGGAGCCGGGTTAAGAGCTTGGTTATATCCTCACCCCGGTTCGCGCCTTCGAGCTGGACAACGCTGTTCGGGTTGGCATTGACAATGTTGGCCAGGTCCTCCTCTGTGAGCCAGCCTTTGCCGGTGACATAGACCGGAGCCGACGCCTTTCTCTGGTCTCTCAGGTCGTTCCTCGTCCGGTTCCACTCCTTCTGCGCGTGCCGCATGAGGGTTACATCCGAGGGCGGGAAGACCGACGCCTTTGTCCCCTCAACGACTTCAACGTCGTTGAACGTCAAAGCGAAAATCGGCCAGAAGCCACGGATTTCGGGGGTCAGCCGTTCCGGCTCCATCGCGTACTTGTTGTAGCCGTCGACGATGAAGAACTGGGTCTTGTCGTCGAGGTTCAGGACGCACCAGAGACAGACCTTCGGCTTGCACAACGGGTCTTCTTTCTCGCCTTCGGCACTGGCGGAGGGAGTGAGTTCCTGACCTTTGTCGTTGTACTGTTTAACCCCAGACTCCGACCCACCACCGATCTTTATCTCGGTTTCAAAGAACGCATTGACATAATCAAGCGGAAGGATGAACTCGTGTGCGAGCCACCGGGCACCGACGAAGCCCTTAAGGTTCCGACAAGCCGGGTCGGGAATCAAAGAGGTCGGGGGAATGAAGTCGAACGTTAGCCGCTCGTTAAGCTGCTCGGATTGTTCAAGCGGGGTGGGGGCACCAAGGGAGGACATCAACAGCCGGAGTTGCTCTGCGTCTGCGTCCGACGGCTGGATTTTATCGTCCTCGAGTTTCTGCATCAGGAGTTTGACCTTTTTGGCCCGTTCGACAATGTCCGACCGGGTAGACGATGTATCCGGGTGCGACGGGTTCATCCGCTCGAAGTTGACCCGGACATACCCCACCCCGGTTACAACAACCCGGCGAACCAACTGCTTCATCTGGGTTTTGAAATCGGGTTCCTGCGTGTCGATTTCATACTGCCAGAGGGTTTCCATCGTCCGGCCAACCCGGTCCACTAACTCCCTCTGCATCCTCCCGCGCTGGTAATCCGCAATGATTGCCATTGACTCGATGTCAGGGGGAATCGGGTCACCAGTAGCTTGGAGTAGTTGGATAGCGGTTTGTCTTTGAACCGCGGACCCAAGGGACTCGAGCTTTTCATCCCAGACTGAGTAATCCAACCGCTTTCTACGACGAGCCACGACTCTCGGGTCCCGTGCATAGAGGATAGCGACCTTTTGATTAACCGCGCGATTCGTAAGGTTCGCGATGTATTTTTCATACTGAGCGGTTTTCTGCCCCTTCCACTGGATGTTGGCGTGGAAATTCATGTCATCCCGCATCCGGTCGAAGTCGTCTTTGAACCGGTTCCTGGCGTCACGAATACGCTTGGTCCACCGTTTGATGGAGGCGGTGGTGCTGTCCTTACGCTCCGCCTCGTGAGCCTTGGAGTCTTGTTCGGGTGACTCCTCGACCGGCGCTTTCGACGGGTCGTCTAGTTGAGCTGTCTGTTCCTCGGGCATGGGTTAACGGTCGATCAATAATTCCCTCTCCCGGCGTTCCATCCGAGCTGTGGACTCTTTGATGTAGCGGAGGGTAATACGGGGCGGGTCCAAAGTGACAGGAGTGACCGGGGAGGAGCGGTGACCGATCACCCTGTCAATCCCCATTCCGATCTCGGCCAACGCGTCGACGAAGTCGTCATGCGTGCCTTTGTCGAAACGGAGTAATTCGTTCTTCGCATCGGGCCACCAGTCGGCGAAGGAGGGGATGAAGACTTGTCCGCGCTTCATAAACCCACGGATGGACTGGGCGCGGGCGGCTTTGTTGTTGTCCGAGCGGCTGGAGGTGGTTTCTTCGAGAGGGACGAAGACGTGTTCCTTCATCTCCCTTTGGCGTAGGAAGGGTCCGATCGACCCCGTGATATGGTCCTTCCCCGCCCACCAGAAGTTGATGCGAAAGCGATGACAGAAGTGAAGCATCTGATCGACGACGACGTCAGACGTCTCCCGCTTCCACCAGACACCGTCGGGGAGAAGCCAGATATTGTCGTTGGAATCCGCGCCGACAACGATCATACAGGTTTTGTCCGCTTCCTCCCGTTTCGAGAGAGCGTGGTCGGACCCAGCGTAGTAGCGCAGGTCGGAGGGGAGTTGTTGTGGCGTTTGGTAATAGCGGAACCATTCCTGTTTGAAGTAGTCGCCGGACTCGGGCGTCGGCTTTTGTTGGTACAACGGGATAAACGCTTCGGAGTTCCGAGCGTCTTCAACCAGGGTCGGGGTGAACCACTCCGGCCAAAGAGATTCCCCGGGTTTGCGGCCCAACGGATCGTTGTCCTCCGCAATCAACGGGAGGACGATTTTCTCCCACCGACCTGGCTCTTTGATCTCCAACCTCCCACACAGGTCATCATCATGCCAGCGGGTGTTGATGATGACAACGGAGGCACCAGGCTTCAACCGCGGCTTGAAATCCCACTCCCACCAGTCCCAGACTTTGTCCCGGATGAGCTTGGACTCCGCTTCTTCTTTGGAACCGATAGGATCGTCGATTAGTCCCAGGTCGGCCCGGTGACCAGCGATCTTGGCTCCCACCCCGGCGCAGAAGTACCGGCCGCCGTTGGTCGTCTCCCACTCGTCCGCAGCCTTTGTATCTGCTTTTAGAGAGAAACCAAGGACCGTCGGATGACTCTCGATACTATTGCGGGCACGGCGACCGAAGGAGACGATTAGGTCTTTGTTATGGGAGGCGGCGAGGATACTCTTATTCGGTGACTGCGCGAGGAAAAACGGCGGGAACAGGACAGACGAGTACGTCGACTTCGCCGACCCCGGCGGCATACAGACCATGATCCGTTTATCCGGCTGACTCGCGGCTTCCATTAGTTTTGCGTTCAACAACCGATGATGCAGGGCCGGGACAAAGCCGTTCTGCTCTGCCCATTTGTCTAGGTTACTCCGGGTACTAAGACGCTCCCGTTTCTCCAATAGCAGTTCCAGCAAGACGTCGTTCGATTTCACGGTCAAGCTGTTCATCGGTGAGCTTCTTCGGGTCTTTGGTTTCGTTACGGAACGGCTGGACGGCTTTGCCGAGTAGCCGGTTGACGAGTTCGATATTCGCATCGAAGCCGTGTTTGGACGGTGGACGGAAGCTATCAGGATCGAGGGACTCGGCGACGGCGACAACCCGCCTCAACGCCTTCAACCCTTCTTCCTCGATCAGTCGATGGAGTTCCTGGTTCGTATCCCGTTTAGCTGCTTCGATCATATGTTGACGAATGAAAGGCTGTCGCAGAACTCGGGATACGTACGGCTCTTTATACCCTAACAACCCACCGATTTCCGCGTTGGTATAACCCTGCAAAGCCATCTCTGCCATGCGACGGTGCACAGGTCTCTCCCTCTGGAGGACCAGAGTTGTATCCTGATCGTTATGCAGGGCGTCCCGTAGACCCGAGTTAATCCCGAAGTTAACCCTGGTCTTGGAATTCCGCCCGATGTTCGGGTTCATTATTATGGCGGGGTCGGCGAAAGCGCAAAATCGGCGAGAAGTCCTGCGTACGCAGAATCTCGTCCAGCGACAACTCCGTCACCGACACCCTCCGCACCCTCACAGGTCGCTCCTCCCCGCGCAGGGCGCTAATCAGTTCAACGCTTTCAGGCATTACCCTATCATACTCCATCCTCCAAAGGGCGCAAATACTGCTTTCTACGCGGCCCCTTCTCCCGGGTTATCTTCACTCGGTAAAAATAACCCGGCGATCCCGGCGCTTTCTACGCGAGAGGTTGGATTTTTGGTGGGAATTTTAGAGCGGGGGTCCCATACCGGTCACCACACCGTCGTCGTGTGGGGGGACGGGACGGTCAGGGGTTCGGCGTCAAGCGCGGACCCGCTACGGGCGCGTACTAACTACTATAGCAGCGAGATGAAGATTGCTTGATGCCCTGGGAGGCGTCGCTTGACTTTGCCCTCTCTGGTATAGCGGGAGGGAGGGAAGATCGCTCCTAGGGCCTACTGGTGCGCAGCAAATGGCATTCCTGCGAATCAGGGCCAATCTGCTACCAGCAAATCGCTTGATGTCAGCTTTCCTTACACCCTCTCAGAATCGCGTAATCGCTTGCAGCGCAATCGCTTAGAAAGCGAGCCGATAGCTTTGCACGGCAAAGCGTCGGAAATCTTTACACTCGCTAAGTGCTTGATATGCAAGGAGTTAGGAAGGATTGAATATAACAGTGTAAAGAAGCTTTACACTCTTGGGGGATTTGGGCTATGGGGTTAGGCGAAAAGCGGATTGGCACGGGGGTTGCTATGGATAACCCGCTCTTTGAAATAGCCGTAGGGATGATTTGGGATAGAACGCGATTGATCCGCGATATGCGGCCGTTCTAAGAGAAAGAGAGAAACCTATGGCAAAGGATAAGATGGCGTTGAATGAGGCGTTTCGTACTGCGGTCGAAACGATGATCGAAGCGAAGCGTTGGGAGAAGACGCGAACCGACTGGGGTTGGTTGAACATGAGGGATGCGGTTTGGACGGTGGTGAGAGATGGGGTTCTGAGCAAGTACTTCGTTCCCAGTGGGAAAGCGAAGAAAGCTGACGGAACGGTCATCCCGGCGTCAGACGAAATGGCCTACCGAAAGTTAGCTCGGGCAGCGTTTGACAAGGCGTTCGATGCGGGTTACACGGTGGAAGCGAGCAACTGCGGGAAGCATCTTGTGGATAACGAGTTGGCAACCGCGCCCGTCAAAGGGCAAACGCCGAGTGGAGAGAGTTACGTATAACGGAGTGGCGAGACTGGAAACGGTCTCGCCCTTTTTGCGTTCAGGGGTATGGGCTGGGGTTGGGGCGTACTAATTCGGTCGGCAAGGAATGTAAAGATATAGGCATTAGTTCGTCGGTGCAATCATGCATCAGGGGGGGGGCCTCCCTGTTGGAGGTACAGCTCTATTGTGGCAGGTAACGGAGGGTAGAGACAATAACGTAGCTCAAAAGGATTAGCAGTGACTAGATACAGTTTTTTTTAAAAAAAAAGTACGTTACACGGCTACCGAGTTGCCTGGTCCTACGTTACAATCTGGTTGTCCGTTATATTCACCCAGTGAGGATAACGGGGTAAAAGGGTAGAGCAGTGCTTGGAAAATAGACCCTCCCCCTATGATGCATGATTGCATGGATGAACTAAAGGGGGGATGTTTGACAATGGATTACGGAGGAATGATGGATGGTGTTGGGTGAGACGGATTGGTCCTGGGTACCGGCTTGGCACAGCTTTTGCTCTCTTTTCAGCATCCGGCGGAGAGTATCCGCTGGTTTTGGTGAGATAAAACGAAAGAGTCAAAATGAATGATGAACAATTAGAGCAAATCGCAGAGGCGCTTGTGCACATAGCGCAAGACCCAAAGAACATACTGGCACAATCGACGCTGAACGCAGTGTCAGCGGTGCTGGAGAAAAGCACGACAGAGAATAGAGCCAGGGTTCTGGTCCTGGTGATTCGTGAAATCGACGCGGCAATAATGGACTAGGTCAGTGAGATAAAACGAAAGAGTCAAAACTATGCAAATAAAAGCAACAGATAGCCCTACGGGGCGAAGATGGGTGTTGGACCTGTCAAAGAAGGCAAAGATATGAAACACAAAACCTATACAAAAATCGAAGTGGAGGTCGGTGGTAACATCGTCCTGTCGCTTGCTGACACCAAGCTAAACGATGCACGAATGACCGTGCGTCGTTGGTTGGACACCAACAAACACGCCTACGCCGTAATAACAGCTTACATCGGTGACCGCGCTGTGAAATCAACCTGGGTTGGACCTACCTGTCATCGTTCCAACCCAGCCGACTGACCATGGTGGTCGGGAGAAAGAGAATGAAGTATGAACATAAAAATCAAACACGGCGGTATGATCTCAGGTATGGGTGAAGTTGCAGACCGTATCTGGCGGTGTATACCGTGTAAAGACAACCCAAAGCAACGCTGGTTTTGGCCGATTAACGACCCCGAACCCGGAGCACATGTCCACTTTGACCCGAACGATCCGACAAGCAAGGGCTACGGCGGTTCCACCCTCGACTTCCACATGGAAACCCGCGAAACTATATCGGTCAAAGGTCCGTGGCACGGGAATACGGACTCGATGTTCAGGGACACCGGGATTGACCTGAGGGACCAACATCTCACCTTGGTTATCCTGTCCAAGGAAATCGGTGGCGACTTTCGTAACCCTGAAATGGTTGACGTGATCTATCACGAGGACAAACCAGTTCTTGGTCGCTTCGACCGCTACAAGGACATCATCCAAGCCCACCCGGAAGCGAACTACTACTACATGGAGTCCCACGGTGGGAGTAGCATAGGTCCGTGTGGTGGCTGCCGGAACCAAGGGTAATCCCTTGGCACCCTTTATGCTATCAAAGGGCATCCGTATAAATACGTACTTGCAATGCCCCATAGGGTATGCTACTATCCATCATGGCGCGCATAGCGCATCCGCTCTAAGCGCGACAGAGTCAAAACCGTCAATCAAGTCAACTGAGTCAACAAAACAAAATCGAGTCAAATGAAAAAAACAAAATACTACCTTGCGTTTAAATGTACCAATGAGAAATATCAATCCGCGTTCGTTGGAGCAATAAACCCGAAGAGTCCACTGTGCAAAACATACACCGTCGGCAAATCGGTAGTGTTTCACAAACGGCTGAACGGGTTTCTGGCTGATATACAAAACCCAACTAGGCCGTTACTTCTACATGGTCTCAACACCGGCAATATTGCCTACTGTACTAAAGTCCTGGTTGTCAAACTACAGGTCTCGGCTTACAGCGGAACCCCGGATAATCAAGCGGTTTTTAACCTCAAAGCATTCTCACCAACCCTGGTCCCAATTACAGCCGCCGACATTAACGCTTGGCTTCTAAGCCACGACCCCGGAGAACACTTCTACCCAGGCACAAGCCGACTGACCGTACTATGCGAAGTCTCGACCCCGTATAAACAAACCGTCGTATCGGCACTGTCCAAGTACGGTGCAAAATACAACCTTCCTTGGATTCCGGCGTACGACGTATTCACCCAACCTGTATGCAACAAGTAGAGTCCTTCTCCAACTTGGACGACTTCGTACGCGCTTACCGCCTCATACTCCCGCCACCGCGTCACTGGTGGCTCTGTGACCCCGACCGGGGACAGATCGCTACTTTGCCGTCGTTCTGCGGAGTCGCAGTAGCGACGAATGGAATCTTGGTCGCAATCAAAAACCAGACCGGGAAAATCGTATTCGGTCACCGAGAGTGGTTCGACCTGCCGCCCGAGTTCTTCAAAGAGTCAACCAAACGGGAGTCCAAGCCGAAAGCGGAACCCGAACCGGATATATCCGAATACTACTAACCCATCTCCCCCGCACGGGCAACCAACCCTCCGGTGGGTGCGGCCACCGGTTTTACTAGTAAAACAAATCGAACATATATGAGTGAAAAAACAGAAACACCAAAGCAAAAGCCGGTAGTCCCGCCGAACATGCGGGTTGAAACCGTCGACTCGCTCGGCATCGGGGACCTGTTAGAGATCGCCGTCTACAACAGCATCGCTGACATCGACGCGGACGGTGGTCCCAACACCGCCCTCACCTTGGCCAACATGTACATGCGCCAAAAGGGCGGGTTGGTCGAAGGTCGAGATGTGGTCGTTAAGGAGCTGATCAAACGCTCTGGTTTCGGCTGGGACCCGACGAAGGAGAAGGAGAAGACCGTTGACGGGAAGACGGTGAAGTACAACAGCGAAACCGAGGGCCAGTGGATGGCGAGGTTCAAACCTGCTGTCCTTGCCGGGAAAGCCAAGCTGGATGGGACCAGCTACAAGGACGAAGCGTCACTCGACGCTGCGATCACCGCGATCAGCCGTGCAGTCGGCCCGTTCATCGTCTCTGCGAAGAAGTCGGTCAAAGAGGCGAAAGCGAAGACTCCGCCCGACTACGCCCTCAACGGTGCCGAGTCGATCATCAAGAACGGCAGTCAGGCGAAGTGGAAGGACATCTTGTCAAAGCCGGACGCCAAACTGGGAATCCCGGCGATCGTGTTCAACGACTTCACCAAGCCGTATCCCGCCGGCGCGGACGCCGCTGCGAAAGCCGCGGTGGACACGGAGAACAAACTCAACCTCGCGTGGGCAATCAAGGCCCGCGAAGACGCGAAGCGTGCTGCCCAGGCTAAGAAGGAGTACGTGTAGCCCTTTCCCACTGAGCGACGAAAGGTCGAGGTGTTTGACTCCCTCCCTTGGTCGTTCATTGCGATAGGTGGGTGGATAGTCTTCATTTCATTCAACTATCCACCCACCGACGCAGTGAACGGATGAACCGTTCGGCATAAATAACAAAACCTATGAGAACAAAAGAGTCAGTCATGAGTTTGAAAGTCGGCGACAGGATTATCCTGTTGGATGTTGAGAAAATCTATAACGACGGGTACCAAACGGTCCTGGACGAGCAGGCAACGGTGGTTAAAGTCGACGAGGACCTTGGTCAGATAGAAGTACACTGTGACGACCTGCCGCATTGTTATTTCCTCGCGCGAACCACTCAACCTACCTACACCTTCATCCGGTTATGACCACCACCCTCACCCTCACCTCGCATCGGGACACTTCGTTCCCTGTCCCGATCAGGTCCACCTGGAGAGACCCTGTTGGCCCTCTCCTGACCGACCGTCGCATCGCTTACTGGGAGAAAGAGGGGTACTACGGCGCAGAGACAAAGCGCCGCGCCCTCCGTCTCAAAGAACAAAAAGCGGAGCAAACGCTCCGTCGTATCAACCGCGAAAAGCAAGAACGCAAACTCGCCCGTCGGCGGGAAATGGAGTATGTATGATAATGGGAATCTTAACAATCGTTGAGGACGAGCACGGGTGCCACATGCGTCTCACCATGAAAGGCAACTCGACCGAGGGGGAAAGACGCGTCGCCGCGATAGTCAACGAGGCGATACAGAAGACCGCAGATAGTTCCGAACTCCTCGTCCGCGACACCCCTCCATGTCCACCGGACTCGTCGTCGTGCTCGCAGTAGGAACAACCGCGTTCCTAATCTTCACCGCCCTTTGGCTGTATACCAGAGGGCGGGAGAAGCGTTAGATTCACCGAGTAAAGATTACCAAAATGCAAGAGACAAAACTCCCACAACAAGGTGACTTCTGCCACGCAGAGATCGACCGGGGCGCAAAGAGAATCGTCGTCAAAGTCGGACACTACACCGGCGAGGGGTTCTACTCCTGCGTCGGCGACGATATGAACGCTTACCACATCCACAAGTCAAACCTTTCGCCAATGACCACAATTCCATCACGCTTTTCAGAACGCAACTTCACCCGCGTTGCCCATGTAATCGGTGCGGCGCTCCGTTCGTTCCCCGAAATGATCGAGGTCGACCCGGCACCCCTCGCACCCGAGACCTACTGCCGACTACTCCGCGAAGCACGAGACGGTAAACACCGCTTCGGCCACAAGCACGTCACAATCAACGAAGAACTCTTCAAAGAGCTTGCGGATAAGATTGGGTTTTCCCCCGGCTTCCACGGCGAGGTCCGAGTCGGTCCTTTAGACCGTATAAAGGACAAATCCAGCGTTCCAACCGGGATAATCAAGGCGGACGCAAACCCCACTGCCCCGCAGTACCTGGTTGACAACAAGCCATTCGTGATTGAACAGGTTTGCCTCCTACTTCACAACCGCTCCCTCACTCCGCCTCCCCGCTTCGTCATCCGTAACCCTCTGCCCGCCGACATCCAACTCTACGAAGACCGCTTCGACGTGGTCTTCAGCCCGTTGGCCGAGGACCCAACACTCTACGAAATACGCTAAATGAACTCACCCTTTGAAAACCCATACGGTTCCCTCCCACCTAACCGAGTACTCCACACCTCCGTCAACATCGACATCACCCACGCCTCGTTGTTCAAAACCCTCTACGGTCGCAACGGGGCAATACAAACAACCATCGCAATTCTTGTCAACAAATTATATGAACAACTCATCAAATCCGGGTTCCAACCCGAGTTCAACCCCGAGCGATTCGAGCACGCAGTCGCCGACGCTACCCTTACCCTTGGTGGAGAACCCGCCGCCAACCTGGGTCTCCGAGGCGGAGAACCCGGGACTGGACGAAGCGCCGAAGCCGTTGAGCGAGATGACCGACGCGGAGTTGGCCGTCTGGGACCAGAAGCTCAGGGATGTGACGACCAACATGCAGACTCTCAGTGCGCACCTGCGAAAACCGGGAGTCGTAAAGAAGCGGTCAGAGGTGCAAAGAGACATAAGTGAGTATGTATGAATGTATCACTCAAGCACAAATTGTGTCTTCCCTCATCTTACAAGCACGTATCTAACTTTCAGTTTACTATGAGGCGGGACGGCCGGAAAATCTTGACCACAGCCCACCGATTCGTGAGTGCGACACCGGGTGCGACGCCGGTGTACGCACTGGTCAATGTAGACCACCCGGAGGGGTTAGAGATAGACGAGGAGCGTTACCGGAAGGTGGTTGAGATGTCCGCCGGCGGGCTATTCGAGGTGGACTTCTAACATGAGCGCGTGGCAGAGAGGTCTAATGCAGGCACGGGAGATAATAGCTCTGAGACGGCCTTGTGGCTCTTGGCAAGCCGCGCCGTTGGCCGAGCCGGGTCGTAACCAAGCAGCTACCGGCTCCGCAGGTTCAAATCCTGCCGCGCTCCTTACTTTACAGAGTTGACCACTCTGGGAGAAACAAAACAAAACAAAAACAAAACATATGACAACATCACAAATAATCCTACTGCTGACCAAAAGAGAGTCCGACACCCGGAAACTCCGGGACCGAGCACTCGTTCGTGGCCACTGGCACCTTGCAATTGCACACGAAGCCGAGATTGAGGTTCTCGCCAAAGTGCGGAACGAAATCGCTGACGCCGTTGAAAAGGAGACGGTTCAGGGTTTGAACGAAGGGAGGACGGTATGACGCTGAACGAACTAATCCGCTTTATCCCGGTGCTTGAAGCACTGAAACAGTGCAAGAAGATACAGTGGAAGGACCAGGACGGAAATTGGGTCGATGCGGACGGGGAGTACTGTGTTGCACCTAACATCGAGTTCCGGGTCAAACCCGAGTTAAGACGGTTCTGGGTTAACATCTACCCGGACAACTCCAGTGCATATCCCTATCTCTACTCTAGCTTGTCAGAAGCTTTGAGGACCAGAGACGGCGACGCCACCACCATCATGGTCCAGGAGGTTCCCGATGAGTCTTAAACTCCCACCCCTGCCTCTGGTCGATTCCCCCGACGGCCCGGTTTTCCTCTGTGACAACAGCTCACTCGAGAAACTCGTCTGCCCGAGGTTGTGGCAATTGGTCAACCTGAACAGGCGAACCCTTGTTGAGTCCCGTGCTGGGCGGAACTTCGGTGCGGGGTTACATGTTGGTCTCAAAGAGCGTTACTCGCTCTGTGGCCACAACGAGGTAACCCCTGATAAAACCAAGATCATCAACTCAGCTATCTCGGAGTTCTTCCGGTCGTCCCCGCAACCCGTGGACGACTTCCGCACCCTGGAGCACTGTCAAAGGGTAATGCAAGCCTATAACGAGTACTACCGCTCCGAGCCGTTCAAAATCCTCCAGCGACCGGACGGCAAGCCAGCCGTTGAGTCCTCCTTCTCGTTCCCACTCGGGAAGGTAGACGAGGTCATGGTCTACTACATCGGTCGTATGGACATGAACATCGAGGACAACACCGGCGAATGGGTCTTCGACCATAAGACCGCGTTCATGTTCGGAGACGGGTTCCGCCGCTCTTTGGAACGCAACGCCGGCCAAATCGGCTACTGTTGGGCGCATCAACAAATCTACGGACGATTGCCTCGTGGCTACGTCATCGACGCAATCCGTATCCGTCGACCGAAGAAGGGTGACGAGTACACAGGTGCACCCCCCATCGACTCCTCCGATCTCCAACGCATCCCGTACTTCATCATGCCGGATAATGTGGAGTACTGGAAACAGAACACTCTACGAAAGATCGAAAACATCTTCCTAATGCACTCCGTTGGGTACTTCTACCAAAACGAATCCCAGTGTGAAACGAAATACGGTCCCTGTGACTTCTACGACCTCTGTTCCGCTCCTGAGTCGTCCTGGGATGAGATTCTGAACTCAACCCGATACGAGCACAACGACTGGAGCCCGTTGAACCTCCCGACGAAAGGAGAGTGAGATGAAACTCATACGCGAGGGCCGTTTCGGCCTACCAAAATCGGCAAAGACCGTTGCCGTCGTCGGCACCTACCCGAAACCGATGCTCGTCTTCTGCTTCGACGAAGAAGGGCTGTCAGTCATCCCCCGGCGGGACACCGTTATCCCGCCGGACCTTATCCAACCTGACATTCGCTACGAGGACGTCGTCTGGTGCAACCCGGAGGAAATCGGCAAGTATCTCGACCACACCCCAGCCGACCAACTCCCCAAGGTCGTCGCGATGAACTTCTACGATGCGACGCTACGCCAGGTCGACCTGCAGTTCCAAGCAGCGGCCAACTCAATGCCAATGAGCAGGTTGATGAATGCGCTGAACCTGGTGGTCACCGGGGACGGCGGTCGGACAAGACGGGACCCGAATCCGTTCCGCACCATCGTCCTTGACTCGACGACGGGAATGACCGACATAATCCTCGGTCTCATCGCACAGATCAATCCGAATAGTCTCAAAGACGGCCGGCTCTGGGCACCGTTAGTGGGGTCCAAGGTCCAGCAAATCGTCGGCGTCGTCTGCGGGATTCAGTCCCATGTCGTCTTCATCGCGCATAGTCAGCTTGATAAGAACGAACTCGTTGGCTCTATCATCGAACTCCCGGCGATCTATTCGTCCTACCGAGAGAAAATCGGGGCTTACTTGTCCCAGTTTCTCTACGCAACCAAACAAAACGGCAAACCCGTTGTCTGGACCAGCGATCAGATGTTCGTCCGGGGCATCGGCTGCCGGTGGCCGGTTGGACTACCGCCCGTCTGCGGTCCAACATTCAAAGACATTTATGGCAAAGAGTTACCATCCTAATATGAGACAGCCAACACCAGAAGAACGCCAACGTATCGTCTCCGACGCCATGTCCCATCTACCGCCGGAGTGGAAACCGGAGCGGATGAACGACATTCAACAAGTCGTCAGCGACTCAAAAAAGATTCACCTGGAAATCCTGAAACTCTGTAAGGAGATAAAGGAACTCGACGAGTCCTCCGGCGGAGTCTACGACCCCTCCGCTCTGCGACTCATGATCTACAAACTCTGCCTTGACTCGTACTCCAAATGGGACAAGGAGAAACTCGAAGCTCTGAATGCCGCGTGGCAGACGGATAAAGTAATGGAGGCACTCCAGTGACTCCCGAGGGCTCAGTCGACGATGACAGCGACGACTCCGGCGGAATGCCGGAAGACCAAAACGATGACTAATTTAGGCACCGAGTGTACCTTTCCAGAGAGCATAATCGCCCTCAACATTTGCTCTCGGGGTGAACACCATATTCACCCCCTCGGTGCCGAGCAATCTCTTGTCAGAGTTCGCTCTCTGACCTGATGAAACGAAACGAAACAACAAACCAAAGCAAAACAAAGTATGAATCAAAACGAAAACAACATCCCGCTTGTTGACCTGAACCTCAACGAGATGGACACGTCACTCCCGCTTATCCCCAACGGCATATACGACCTCGTCGTCGCGAAGTCCGAGGTGATCGACCCGACTACGGCCGACGAAGTCCCATCGTGGAAGCTGGAGCTGAAGACCACACAGCCGACCACGTCCCTACCGAACAGCAAGGGTCAGATCGAGCAACTGCCGCCGGGTCACCCGGTCTACACCCAGACCCAGCTTGAACCGACCGGCAAAGCAACACTGAAGATGTGTGCCGGGAACGTTGCCCAGATCATCCAGTCAATGCGACCGCCGGTCTCCGTCCCTCCGTTCTCCGGCGGGGCAAAGGAGTTCTCGGCCTTCGTTAAAAGCTGGCATAATATGACCATGGGTCACATGGTCCGCTGCCGGGTTGAGGCGCAACCGGCCGGGGTTTCCAAGAAAGGCAAGTCGTACAAGGCGGGTAACCGCGTTGTCGAGTTCGCTCGGGCCTAGGACGATCCAACCATCCGTTGTCACCACTTGGGTCCGATCCCCGGTGGTGGCTTTTCGCATATGACATTCACAACGACCATATACAACCCGGAGAACGACAGCGAGACCGAGGCAACCGTCGACTTCACCTTCCTCAAAGGCGACCCCGGTGACCCCATGAGCGACTCCAGAATCGAGATTAACTCCGTCACCAACTTATTCGGCTTTGATCTGGGTTCGGACTTATCCAACGCCCAGTTCAAAAAGCTGGAGGAACTTTGTTGGAAGCGGGTGAAACCATGAACTTTCTCTACCGCTCACCGCAGTACTGGGCGCTTACTGTCCTACTGTTCTCCGCCGCGTTCTGCCTCATCAGTCTCGGTATATCACTCCTCAAACGCAAATAAATTATGAGTCCAACTTACAGAGAAATCATCCGTGAAATGAAATTGTCGGGCCACTACAGTGAGGCCGAATCGTTGGAGCGTTCTCTTAAGCGCGGTCACGGCTCTGAATACGATAGGGTCTATTCACGTAGCGATGCCCGCGACGGCCTATCCATAATGTCCTACGCCGGGGACATTGCTGAACGCGCCTATGATGACCTTCGCTACAGGGAACGTCGGGAACAGGAACGTAAGGAGGAAGAAGAACAGGAACAACGGTGGCAAGAACAGGAACGCCACCGACGCGCCGAACAAGAGTTCTACGAAGCACAGCGTGAGGCCGAAGAAGCGCAACAGGAACAACAAGATGAAAATCACAATCTATGATCACGGGTTGAACACCGAGGTCGGCGTCGCCCTTGCAAAAGCGGGCCACCCCACCGGCTACTTCACCCCCTGGGACGAAGCGTTCCCAAAATCCGCCAAAGCTTTTATCGGGACAGGGTTAGAGGGAATCGAACGCGTCACCGACTTCGAGAAAGCCGCTGAACGCTCGGACCTGCTGGTCTTCCCCGATACCTTCAACGGCGAAAAGGTCGACTACTGGCGACGACGGGGCAAGAAGGTCTGGGGCGCTGGCTACTCCGAACGCCTTGAACAAGACCGAGTCTACATGAACTCTCTGCAAAAGCAACTCGGTATCCCAACACCAGCCCGCAAAGTCGTCAAGGGCATCGAGGCTTTGGACTCTCACCTGAAAACAGTGAAAGACAAATGGGTCAAACTCTCCAAATACCGCGGCGACAAGGAAACCTTCCACCACGCGGACTACGAATCCACCCGTGCACAATTCCTCGGTACTATGTGGTCCGAGTTCGGTGCTAACCCCGACCTTGAATGGATAATCGAGGACAGTTTCGACGGCGTCGAGGTCGGCAACGATGACTTCTTTGTCGACGGGGAATGGCTCCAACCCGGGATAATCGGGTACGAGAAGAAGGATGAGGGTTACCTGTGTAAGATTGAACCCGCTCCGCCGTTTGTTCAACGAATCAAAGACGCCCTCCGGCAGACTCTCCGGTCGTACGACTGCAACTCCTGGGTCTCTTTCGAGATACGGGGCGGGAAACTGATCGACCCGTGTATCCGCTGCCCTCACCCTCCCACCGCCACGATGCTCGTGATTTACAAGAACATCGCCGACATAGTCACCTTCAAGTCCACAACGCTACAACCCGTCGCCGCCTACGGTGCTGGGATAATCGTCGGGTCGGAATGGGCCGAGAATCACTGGTGTGAAATCAAAATCGAACAGAAGTATCGGGACTTCGTGAAACTCCAAAGGGCCTGTCGAGTCGACGGACGCTACTACAGTCTTCCCGGTAGTCCAACCGTCTGCACCTGCGTCGGCATCGGGGACACTCCCGAAAAGGCGATCAAACAAGCGAAGACGGTTGTCGAGTCGATCTCTGTAACCGGGGCATCGTTCAACACATCGTCCCTTGATGAACTCCTTTCAAAGACGGTTCCCGAGGGCAAAAAGGCCGGCATCCCGTTCTGACTATGGCCCTCCGTCAACAACGCTGGGCCGCTCGTCGCCGGCTCTGGCTCATCGAACTCCTTGGTTCCGAGTGCGCTCACTGTCACAAAAAGGTCGGTGCTCTCGACCCTGACGGAAAGCCGCTACGGTTCGAAATCGACGTAATCCATCCATCCGGCGACTACAAACACCACCGCATAATGGGTTCCATAGGACGAATCTGTTTCTACATCCGGGAACTCAAGAACCACAACATCCAACTCCTCTGCGAACCGTGCAACAATAGCAAACACAACCGCGACCTTGAAGAATACTACGAACAAAATCCGTTCTAACAAATATGACCACAAAAGTAACCAACATAATCATCCCCGACCGCTTTCGGCAGGAATACGGGAATGTCCAGGAACTCGCCGATTCGATCAAACGCTACGGTCTCATCCACCCACCGTTGGTCGACATATCCCCCGACGGGAAGATCACTCTCGTCGCCGGCGGACGCCGGATGCAGGCGGTAAAACTCCTTGGGTTGGAGGAAATCCCGGTGACCGACCGAGCCAACATGACCCTGATGGAGCAAAAGGAGGTCGAGTTCGAGGAGAATCACAAACGCCTTGATACAACCTGGTGGGAGGATGCGCTCGCTGTTGCCGAAATGCACGATCTAAAACGGGCGGAGTTTGGCACGAAACTCCGGGGGCCTTCCGACGAGTCCAACATCGAAGGCTGGACCCAAGACAAAATGGCGGCCTTCGCAGGTGAATCCGTCGGCCACATCAGCTACCTTCTCCGTATCGCAAAGATGCTCAGGTCAACCCCGAAGGTCAACGAGGCCGGCGAGCCCAACGGTATCTGGGCCTGCACTGGCTACAAAGACGCCGTGCGCTTCCTCATCGCGACTACGACCGGCCAAAAGGCGTCCGAGGAAATCAACCGTCGCCGGGCGGTGCTCGAAGCGGCGACTCAGTCCACCGAAAGCCCGGAATCCCCCGCTCCGTTAGTTTCACCCGATGAATCTAACCAGGCATCGAAGCCACCTATCGAGAACACCGCCGTCATCAACGGCACCCCGAAGGACTATCTCACCTGCAACTTCAAGGACGATCTTATAGAAGACTCCGCCTCCTGCATCGTCGCCTTAGACCCTCCCAAAGTCGCTTGGCCTATCATAAAGCAACACCTCCGGCAAAGCAACGGCTACGCCGTCCTCTGGTTCACCTCTTTCTCCGACTGGGAAAGCTATCACCGCTCTCTCGACGGTCAAGTCTTCCGCATGGGTTACCCGCTTGTCTGGAACCGAATAAAAGCCACCGACAAAAGTGAGTGGCCTCATGCATCAACGGCTACCTATGGCTTGGTTGTCAGTAAGGGGTTGCATAGTGAAGTCGAGAAACCAGCACCGTCGGTCGTCGCGGCCTTACCCGATACCCCCGACTATCTCCCGGTCCAAGTCCTTGACTTCAGTATCAACCAGTTCACCAACGACGGCATGGCGGTTAACTGTCTCTGGGGAGTAGACCCGGTGGATGTTGCGTCTCTCGCCCGGGTACCGGTCTTTTATGAAGGCGACGCAGAGAAATACGACCGCGCTGTCAAAAAGCTCACCCTTTACTACCAGGAAACCGTCCCCAATATCAGGGTTATCACTCGTCAACAAGCTATCGAAGAACTGAACAAGTATAACTGTCTATAACCAATATCCGTAAGTCCAAAAGAGAAAGATTAAAAATATATGACACCAAACGAAATCGCAAAAGTCTGCCATGAAGCAAATCGTGCCTACTGTCAGACGCTCGGTGACAATTCGCAACAAACGTGGGAAGAAGCACCCGAATGGCAAAGGACGAGCGCCATCAACGGCGTGAACTTCCACTTGGCGAACCCCAACAGCAAACCATCTCATAGCCACGAGGAGTGGCTCAAAGAGAAAGAGGTAACCGGCTGGAAATACGGCCCGACAAAAGACCCAGCCAAGAAAGAGCATCCGTGCTTTGTGCCGTATGACCAACTCCCGGTGGAACAGAAAGCAAAGGACGCAATCTTTGTGGGTATTGTGAACGCACTACGCGCTTACACACAATAAAGACGCAACTATGAAAAACAATGAAGACACAGGAAAAACTAACAATCATCGCGCTGTCAACCGCCGCGCTCTGCTTCTCAGCCCTGTCTTACCATTACTGGTCCGAGGCAAAGGTTGCAGAGGCGGAAGCGGTTCAACTCCGTGGCATCGTCTACGCTCTGCAATCGTCCTCACCTGCATCCTCGCGCTACCCTTGGGTGCGGGCGAAGGCCAACCAGTAAAGTACGCCCCTCCCTGTGCGAAGCTGAACCTAACAGCGGTGTGGCAGGGCACTACTCTGCGAACCTACGCCAGCTTGGCCGAACCCATCACATTTCCGTGCTCCTGTCCGGGAGTGTTAATCCTGATCGAAGGTCGGGCCTACTCGACGGGCTGGATATGGACCCGGGTCTCGACGAATCAGATCGGAGTAGTCTGCTCAACCAACATCATATCCTCCGACTTCTCGCCATGCACCACCAATGGGACCGTAACCTTCTACCGGGTCAAGTTCGAAACCGTGAACAGCCCATAAAATGAAACCTTTAACCCTCCACCAACGCATCTCTCTCTACAATGAACAATTTCCCCCGCCGCCACTATACGTCTCCGCGCTCAACGGACGCGAGTTCATCCTCGGTTTCTGGTTCCTCGGTGGAAACCGTCATAGCGGCTTCTACGGAGCGTACCATCAAGAATATCTTACTCGCATCACTTCCCTCTTTCCCGACGCGGGACGCGTTCTGCACCTGTTTAGCGGCTCGCTGCCGCCCTCTGCTAACTACACCCGAGTGGGCATTGACCCAACAGGAAAAGGAACAACGGCGGATATTATTGGAAACGCTGAAGCGCTTTCCTCGTTCCTTCCGTTCAGGCCGGACGTAATATACGCGGACCCGCCTTATACCAAGCAAGAGGCGGAGGACGAGTACCAGGTTAGTCTCATCAACGGTCCCCGGGTAGTATCCGAGTGCGCCCGTGTGCTCCAACCCGGTGGGTATCTCGTCTGGCTCGACCAGCGACTACCCGTCTTCTCCAACAACGAGGTGAATCTCGTTGGAGTGATCAGCTACATCCGATCAACAGGTAACCGGTTCCGCTGCGTCTGCATATTCAAGAAACCCGCGAACTCTAAATGAGCGTACCAAACAAACTCCCCACGATCGTCTCCGCCCGACGGGTTGCACTGATCGGTGAAGCACCCGGCGAATCCGAGACCTTCTACAACGAACCCTTCTGCCCGCGCCGTACCCCAACCAACCCCTACGCCGGTGCCTCCGGTCGGCTGTTGTCCATGATTCTCAACCGACCAGCAATCTCCCAACCCCGCGAAGCCTGCTTCCTCGGTAACATCTGCCAAGAACGCCCACCCGGAAACCAGCTTCACCTGTTCAAATGGGACGGACCGGAGATACAGGAATCCTTGGTGCGGCTCAAAAGCGACCTCGACGCGTTCAAACCCCAAGTCATCGTCCTTATGGGCAACCTCGCACTCAAAGCTGCGATGGACCCGGACGGCAGGCATCCTCTCACCGCCAACGCCTACCGCAACAAAATCAGCAACTGGCGTGGCTCGGTTCTGGATGGGAACTTTCCGAACTCGATCTTCGCGGGGTATCGCTGTGTGCCGTGCATTCATCCGGCGAACGCGCTTCGGTCGTCAGACGAAACTCCTTTGGTCGAGTTCGACCTCCGCAAAGCCGTCAGCGTCACAAACGGCTACAAACGCATTCATCGAGACTTCGTTATCCCGACTACCCTCGCGGAGCAACTCGCCCTCCTCGACAATGTCCAGCAAAGGAAACAGCTCGTCGCAACCGATATAGAGGGATACTGGAACAACCTCAAGTGCATCGCCTTTGCCCTGTCTCCATCCTTCGCCTTTATCGTCCCCTTCGTCCGGCGAGACGGCTCCCGGTACTGGTCCGCCGTCGAGGAACCCATCGTCTGGCGGAAACTCGCCACCGTCCTCGAAGACCCCAGGGTCGGCAAGGTCTGGCAGAACGGTCTGTACGACCGCTTCGCCCTTGCTTACGGCCACCGGATTTACGTCAAAGGCAACGTAGCCGATACCATGCTTAAATGGTGGGAGATGTATGCGGAGTTGCCGAAAGCTCTCAGTATGCAAACCAGTATCCTGACCGATGTCCCCTACTACAAAGGTGACATAAAATCCGACGACGACGCGACCTTCTACCGGTACTGCTGCATGGACGCCGCCGTTACCTACGAGATCAACTCGAAACTCGACACCGTCCTCCCTGCTTCCTCCGCTAATCACTCCGAGTTTAACCAACTCCTCCATAACGCCTTACTCTTCATGGAACTCCAGGGTATCGCGTACGACCTCAACGGGGCAAGAACCCGACGAACCGTCCTCCAGAACAAAATGTATGAAGAACAAGCAAAGCTCAATGGTCTCACCGGACGCCGGCTGCCGAGTCCAACCGGACTCTTCAACCGTGCCCGCGAAATCTACGGTTACAAATCCGCCAACATTCCCGACTGGGACACTCTCGCCCGCAACACTTACGCCGGAAAAGGCGAGAGAACTGAACGACTTTGTCACCTTGTTCGCCAACCTCTTACTCTCCAGGTTCTAGGAGAAATCGAGGACCTGTGCGAAGTCTCTCTCAACACCAGCAGCAGCGACCAGTTCATCCCGTTCCTTTATGAAGAACTCAAACTCCCACCGCAGTACAAAGAAACCAAAGATAAAGCAGGGAACAAGACCAAAGCACTCACAGGTGATTATGAAGCGTTACTCAAACTCTCAAAACACTGCCAACGAGAAGGACTCACACTCCACCACCGTATTCTCCAACATTGTATCACAATCCGTGCACTTGATACTCGGCAGAGAATGTTGGGGATTGAGTGTGACCCGGATGGGCGTGTGCGCTGTGGATATAACATTGTGGGTTCGGACACTGGGCGAGTCCAATGCTACACCAGCCCTTCCGGTTCAGGTTACGCTTTGCAGACGATACCTGACTACAGCAAACCCGATGAAGCACCGGGTGGTGTACTCGGCGACCGTGACCTATTCCTCGCCGACGCCGGTCACAAATGGCTCAAAGGTGATCTCAAGGGAGCTGACGGCTGGACAGTGGCAGCGTATAGCGCGTTCCTTGGTGACCCGACCATGCTTGAGGACTATAGATACGGTCTGTCCCCTTTTGAGATAATGGTCCTGATTCTCCGGGGGACACCCGGGGTTGACTACCGAGACCGGGAAAGCATCAAAGCCGCGATCACAACCGTAAAGAAAACCGACTGGGACCGGTTTGCTATGAAACGGGTCCAACACGGAGCGTCCTACCTAGAAGGCGGGTTAACCATCTCCAACAACATCCTCAAAGACAGCGAAGGGAAACTCTTTATCGAGCCGTCAGAATGCGCCCGTATCCGGGACCAAGTCTTCTTCACCCGCTACTGGGGCATCCGTAAATGGCATGACTGGGTCGCTCGACGGATTAAAGAACGACCAGAACTAACCGCGGCCTCCGGTCAAGTACGTAAGTTCTTCGGCAGAACCGACGAAATCCTCCCCAAGGCCATCGCCTTTGAACCACAAAGCAATACCACTTATGTTCTCAACCTCGCACTCCGCAATCTCTGGCTCGACCGGGAGAACCGGCGACCTGACGGCGGCCTATTTATCCGCCCCTGTCACCATGTTCATGACGAACTCAATACCCAGGCACCGACCGACCGCCTCCAGTGGGCGATTGAGAAGTTCCGTTCTTATTTCCAGAACAAAGTCCGGATTGCTGGCGTCGACCTGGTTATACCTTTCGACGGTGCTTATGGGACGGCATGGGGGAAGTGTGACGAAGGGAAGATTTAATGGGCTATCTCGCTGACTTCGTCAGCTACAACGCTGGCGACGAGTGCCCCGAGCAGTTCCGAGTTTGGAGCGCCCTCTCACTCCTCGGTGCCGTCCTGGGCCGTAAGGTCTGGTACATGCACGGGAAGTTCCCGGTTCACCCGACTATATATGTTGCTCTGATCGGGACCGCCGGCTCTGGTAAGTCGACGGCAAGAGGCGAGACAAAACGCCTTTTCATCGAGAACTTCCCCGTCATGCTCACCTCCGCCTCGATACAGTCCCGAGAGGACATCATCAAAAAGATGGGTTCGCCAGAAGCCCTGCGCACATGGCGACTCACCCCCAACGATCCTATCGAAGAATACCGCGCGTTTTACATCATTGCTAACGAGCTGGGAGCTTTCGTCTCGGTCGACGCTCGTAAGATGCTCGACTTCTTGGTCGATGTATTCGATGAGAACTGGTACAGCACCGGGTTCAAATCTACCGAGTCTCAGGATTTCAAAAACCCCTCCGTCTCTATCCTCGCCTGCGGCACCCCTGACTGGGTCATGCAGAACATGCGGTTGGACCTGATAAAGGGTGGCATCGGACGGCGGCTTATCCTTGTCCCCGGTGAGAAGAAAGACCTAGTTGCATTCCCGTCCTCCCCTACCGGCTGGGAAACCGCCAAGTCCCGAGTGGTCGAACATCTGAAAGACGCCTTCAATCTCTGTGGCGAGGTGAAGGCGACCCCCGCCGCCCGCCTGTGGTGGAAGTCCTGGTACGAGAACTGGTCCAACCATCGCAACGACGATCCGATTCTTAACCAGTTCTATCAAACCAAGTTCTACATCCTACTCAAAGTCGCACTCCTTATCTCGGTCGACGAGCGGCCATTCAAAATGCAGATGACGGATGTTCACATGCAACAGGCCGAGGCGTTGCTGAACCAGAACGAGGAGCCGATTAGGCAGTTGACAAGTGGGGTCGGCCGGAACGAGTTAGCCGCGATTTCTCAACAACTCATGGAACACCTACGGCTTCATGACGGCATGGGACAGGAGAAGAAACTCCGTATCATGTTCGCGCGGAATGTCCGGGAACAGGAGTGGCGGGAGATCGTTACCCATCTTATGCAGACGGAACAAATCGTCGCACAAGCTTACGGGAGCAACGGAGGAATGCCGAAGTACTTTTACTTCCTACCGGAACGGTGGGCCGAAATCGAACGGGAGATAAAGGACCGGACTAAGGCGAACCCCTTCCCGCCTTCGCCATGTCCGCCCGGAGCAACGACCTAGCACGGTTCCTTGCCTGGGTCAACCGGGCATCCAGTTGCTTCTGTAAAACCCCGTCCGACTTCCACCTCTCGATCATGCCGTAAGAGGCAAAGTTGGATATGCGGGTGTTGTACTCTTTGACGATGTAACCCCGTAGTTTCTCCTGTTCCTCCCTTGTCAGAGGCAACTTCTCCTTCTCCACCGACAACTCGTCATGGAACCCAGTTAAATGCAGCTTGTTCACCCGCAGAAACTCCTGATTCGCCTTCGACAGGTCGGGCTTCAAACCATCCGTCTTCGCCGCCTCTCTGAACACATCTCGTCTCGCGGCTTCCAACCGTGCCTGTTCGTTCAAATTCGGGTGCATCGCTCTTTGGACGTTCATCTCCTTTTGCACCCCCGCCCTCTCACTAAGGGTTGACTGCTCCGGGGTCTTTCCCGAAATCTGTTCAAAGCGCCGCTCCCACGTCGGCACCCGGCCTTTCTTCATAACACCCGTCGCCCTTGCTAAGGTCGCCACCAACTCCTTCCCCCCTCCCGTCTCCTGCTCCCTTCCACGAAGATACGCCGACACCATTGGGTTCGCGTTGAACAGCGCCGCCTTGATATTCTCAAACCGGTCGTCGGGATTCTTACTAACCAGATAACCCGAGGCCGTCGGCTCATGCCCGGTTATCGCTATCGACGCGGTGCGGACGACTGGCCCGGTCCACGGACGGATATACCCGTCTAAGACGTCTTTGAATATCTCCTGTCCGGTCTTGTACAATCCAAGCTTCTCGTCAATCCCTCGGAACGCCGCCTGTGCACCGATGTTTCTCACTCCCCTACGAAGAGTCATAGTCTGCAACGGGTCTATCAGTATCGGCCGTCCCGCTTCATCGTCCTTCCCGGTGTCAATCATCCCAACCTGGGTGCCGGGCCGACCGGTCCAGGTCTTCGTCAGAGCCAGGTTCGCCAACACCGGAATCACAACCATCGAAGCGAGCCACGACAACGCTTCAACCACGTGCATCTTTGCCCATGCCTCGGTGTTGACCGCCTTAACCCCGGGTGACATCAAAAGCTTCTGAACCGCCAGTCGGTTAAAGTTCTTCCCGGCTACCACGAAAGACGACAACTGCAACTCTCGCATTGTCGAATCCAGGCGTCCCATCAACCTTTCGTTATACTGCCCCATTTTGTTCACAAACTCCCGGCGATTGAACTCGTTGTCCTCGACGAGCTTCTGGTCCACCAGGTTATCGAACATCTTGTTCAACGCAAGGCGACCGGCTTTGTCCACGGTCTTGATGAAAGCCGACGTCCACTTGAAAGGATTCGCCACAGTCGACTCCCCGACCAGCTTCTCAACCCCTCTCGCTGCCAACCCGTGCCGGTATGGCTCACCTCTCCCTGCACCGACCCTCGATATCTCCGCCAGTTCCTTTTGCACTTCCGGGCTGTCCGCGACAATCCGAGCAAACTGATGCCCGACACGGACCGCCGCGTCGATCACGTTCACACCCGGCAACCTTCGGCCTATATCCAGCCAAATGTTCGGACTCCCCGGCGACGTCGCTATCGCCGCTGCCATGTTGATCGTATGCCACCAGGCATCGGTCAACCCGATAATCTGCACGTCAGTCGCAGCATCCAGCAACAAACCCAACCCGGCCGACTTCTCCCATCGGCTGTTCTTCAGAGTCACCTGGTCGAACTCGGATACCAGGTTTGGATTGATATACAGGTCAACCCGTCGAGTCATCCCGGGTCCAGCACCCCGGAGTTCGATTGTTCGATTGACATACTTAACTCCCTTAGCCGTCGGCGGCGGAGTCGAACCCCCCGGCTTTCGCTCGTACGCATTCCCCGAGTCGATCAACGATCGGTAATAGTTCCTAAGCGCAACCTGTTCGTAATTCCCCCGGATCATCCGTTCTGCTATCGCTCTGTACGACCGCTCATAATCCGCCGCCGTGCCCTTGCGCTGCTTACTAAACACCGAGCCCTTCCGCAGGACATTCGTTATATCCCCTTTCTTACTCCCGTAGATCATTGACCGAGCGCCCTCTACATCGTCAACCCCATGAATCGCTATCAGGTTCGCAAAGGCGTCGGTCGCCTCCCCTCCACGTGCCGCCTTTCCACCCAACATCTTGTGCGCTGTCTCCGCCCAGGGTTGGATGATGTTCTTATGCCGTTCAATCGAGTCCTTTATATCCGGGTTGTTCAACAACCTTTGAAACTGCGCCTCCGTCTTCAACGCATGGTCCGCTCTGCCAATGAGGGAGACGACGTCGCCTGCCATCTTCGTCAACTCCGCCGCCTCTGCCGGGTCAGTCGCCTTCTTCGCCGCGTCCAGAAATCCCTGCTTCACCCCTCGAAGCTGGTCCTCAACGATCACATCCCCGAGAACCCGGTCAAACGCTGCGTCCTTATAGTGCTTCCCCAATACATCCGTCGCCATACTCCGGGCGACCAGCGGTGCTGCTATCCGTGACGACCCATACCGTGCCCCCTTATTCGCCAAGTCCTCACTAATCGCCGCATGTCTCGGCATCGTGTACCCCGCGAGTTTGCCCGCGATGCGACGCGCTCTCTCGCTGAAGGCTGTATCATGCAGGACGACAGCCGGTGTAGCCGCCGACGGTGGGGCCGCAGGCAGTACCTGACTCATAATCGTCTTCGGTGCTTTACCGTAAAAACTCCACCCGTCATGCTCCTTCGCCTCACTCCCCAAAGCCGACAAAGTATCCAACATTCTCTCCGCCGCCGAACCACTCGGCACCCCGAGTACCTCTTTAATCCGGGTCCAGACGGCTTGGAAGACGTTCCGTGCCGGTAACAACGGGTGAGCGCCTTTCAACCACTCCCGGTATCCCACGTCGTTAAAGAACGTGGCTGTGAACTCGAAATTGTTATGCAGAGCATAAAACCGGCTGAACCAGTCATACGGGTCCACCCCGACTTCGTACGCTCGTTGCATTCGGCCACCGCCGAATAACTCGGTGTCTTCGAGACCCCGGTTCTCCAGCCACGGCAGGAACTCCTGGGTATAAAATCGGCGGACGTTCTCGGGCATCCCCTCAACCAGTTTCTTCCGCAGCGCCGTCAGTGCCTCGACCGCCTTAATCTGAGTCGGCGTCTTCGGCTCTTGCAGCGCCCACACCGTCGCCGCATGAGCCATCTCGTGTAACGCCTGCTGGGTAAGAGTCCAGCCGGAGGCTCCGCCGACTCCGTTGTCCAAGGCGAGCCATATCTTCGATGACTCAATCGCGACGTCGTCATCGAACTCGTACCTAACCTGATGCGCCGGGACGGGACTCGTCGGATGCGTACCCGCCTTTAACTCCGTTGACCGGAGAGCACCCTCAAAGTTGTCCCTCAGAAACCTCGCTAACTCTGCTTCGTCTCTCCCCAACTCCTCAGGATGCTCGGCAATCCGGTCGACGAGGTGAAACGCGTTCATCCCGTCTTTGAAGTCCAGGACCTTTGCCTCGGTTGCTTTCTCCGGTGGAAGGGTCTTTACTGCGTCGTCGAACTTGGTCCACGGGTCGCCTGTGTTGACGATCTGAGAGAGCTTGTCGGGGAGGTCGACTGGCGGACGGTCCTTTCCAAAGAGCGAGAAGTCGGTGGATTTGACCTTGTCCAAAGGGAAGGACAAGGCGGTGATGTCGGTTTTGGGAGTACCGTCTGGGTTGCGGAAGATGAGGTCTTTGCGAGGACTACGTACAAGTGAAGTATCGTCAACGTTACCACGACGTTGTCCGGTGTATTTTTCCTCGAACGCCATCTTATGCTCCCCGAAACTCACCCTCTCCCCCTTACTTCCTGTCAACTCCTCCAGTATTTTAGGGAGGGTGCGGTCGTAGTGGAGTTCCATGCCTTTCGTCTGCGGTGGAAGCTCCTGCTTTACGTGAAACCCTGCTTTACGCCAGTTCTCCGCGTAGGCCGTCTCAAACCCACTCACGCTCCCTTGTAACTTTTTTAGGTCATCACGGTAAAGACCAAAGTTCTCATGTAAAGTTTGATTGTCGAACTCCTCTAGTAGCTCGTCAGCCAATGCTTTGTTGTGCGCATTATTAAGCACGAACTCTGACGCCATGCGATCATGCCCCTCACTCATCATCGCCGTCTCTGCATCACTCACCGCAATCCGCTTCGCACCGCTTTTAATCGCGTGCTCAACGGCGGCTTTGAGAGCGAGGCGTTCGTAGTGGGCGAGAAGGGGGTCTTGTTGTCTAGCTAGGTTTTTTTCCATCACCTCCCGGGCGTGTGGATTGTACGGGGTCTTTTCTAAGTCCTCCTTCAATTCTCGTTGTTTCTGCGCCCAATCACTCTGCACCTCTACCACATGAAACGTATCCCCCTCCATATACCCACGAGCGAAGGCGAGGGTGTTCGGGGGGAAGGAGTGGGTGGAGGGAAATTGCACTTGCTCCCGTTGTAGGTCAGCCTTAGACATGTCCCCAAGGCGCTTCGAGAAACGTCCAACCGGCTTCACCGCCGCCAGCTCCACATAACCCTTCATCTCGGATTCGGGTTTGGGGGAGATGGAGGACCAGTGAGTTTTGCCCCTATCCACAGTCATCACATCCCCTTCATACTGCGCGTCCTCTGGACCGGTTGCACCTGCTTCGATTTCCGACGCTCGTTTGTTTGCTTCCCAAAGGCGAACAAACTTTTCTCTAACGTTCTCTGGTAGTTTAGCAATTTGCTCTGGCCTGTTGTAAATCCAATCCCTTGTTTCTAGTGGCCCCCGTTTAGAAATCGCAGTGTCTTCACCACTAACACGATCAGGCACGACTTCATAGCCGAGTGTCTCTAACTCATGTATAAGTTGATTAACTTCTCTAAGACTGGTACTACGAATATCTTTACCCTTACTTTCTTCCCCAAATGTCCTCACCTCCACCCTCGGCGCGTTCTCCCCTAACCACTTCTCCGCCTCCTGCTGACTAACCTTCGTCCCCGACTTAAACACCTCCCTAATTCCCGCTTTGTCATACATCTCCCACTCCGCCGGATGCAGTTTGTTCTTCAACGTATTCACCAACTGATCCGCCGAGTACATCCCTTGTTTATCCGGTTGCAGCCTCAGCTTCGACGGGTCACTCACCAACCGGGGTGCCTCCGCCATCGGGAGTTGGTTCATCCCCTCAGCGGACAACTCCGCTTCGAGTTCCTCTTTTGACGGGTGATCAGGAGCGGGTTCAACCGGCTTCTCCGCACCCCGGCCCGCCAGTGCATCCAGGTCCGCTTGCCTCTCCGCCCGTGCTTGCGCCTCCCTTACCTGCACATCCGGCGACGGTGGAATAACCTCCGGCCCACTTGGGGCGTTCAACTTCGGCTGCTCAGTCGGAATCGGGTTCGCCGCATCCGCCGCACGCTTCTCCTGTTTTTTGTTCCATTCCCGCAGAAGTTCCAGTTGCTTGGTCACTGGCAGCTTGTTCAGGTTCGGAATGACATCGTGCATTTCCTGTTCTGACAAACTATCATTCAGCTTTTTGAAAAGAACCCGGTGCTCATCCGACTCCTCAGGGGTTAAAGTGTCCTTCTTCGGAACCTCCGCAGTCCGGTCTTCCTCGGACAAAACTCCCTTCGCTATCAAAGCGTCAATATCCGCCTGACCCTGATCGGGCTTTCGTGGCTGCTGTGGTGCGTGCTGCGGAGTCGGAGCAACCGGCGGAACACTCGGTATATCCCCGCCGGCTCGACGTCGGGCCTGTTCAATCAGGTTATCCAACCCAATATCAAACCCCATTATCTGTCCCGGCTTCGGACCGTTCACTAACTCCCACTGGACCTCAGGTGGAAGTTTCAACACCCTCAACTGGTCCTGCGGCCTAAGAGTGTCCCGCCACTCGTCAACCTGCCGACGAATATCCGGCACAACCCTCTTTCCCTCTTTCCGCATAGGCATGTCGGGAGTCGGGCCTTTTGGGCCAACGGGCTTAGCGTGAGCCGCACCACGTCCGGCGAGTCCGGTGAACAGACCAGACGTCCCCACCTCACCCAGCTTCTCCCCCCGTTCCTCCGGGCTCATCTTACTCCATCCGCCCGCCAACTCCCCCGCCTGCTGCCCCGTAGCCTTCGCCATTTGACCCGCGAAGATGAGGGAGGCGAGGCGTTGACCGATAGGACCAAGACCCATAGTCGCCGCGCCGACTGGAGACTCCACAAACTCCAGTCCCCCAATCCCGGCGTTGGCCACCCCACGCAACGCGGCAGCGGGGTTCGCCCCAACCAACTGCGCCGTGGGATTAAGCACATTGGCGATCACATTCTCCCACCCGGTCGGCTGCTGACCCAGCCTCGGTAACTGCACCGCTGGGTTCAGCATAGTTTGGGAGAACGTCCCAGGCTGCGGCGGCATCTGACCGAAGGAACTGTACAACGGGTTCCCCAACCCCGGGTACTGCCTCGCCGCCTCCAACTGCCTCCGACCCATCTCCGACGCCATGCCGACGGCGGGATTCAATAGTGCACCCTGAACATCCCCGATGGCGGTCATCGCCGTTCCTAACCCAGCCGACAAATCCGGGTTAGATTCACCCGATGAAACTAACGGATGGGAGAAAATCTGGTTCAACTCCGCCTCTGTCGGCGGAGAATCCCCCTCTAGTTCCAGCTTCTTCCCGGTTAACGTATCCTCGACAGAAAACTTTGGCATGGTTATTTCTTGGTTACCTTAAACCGGCCTATCTGAACCGGAGCGTTCGTTTCCCCAGCCGTACCCCCCTCGTCCTTCGGCATCGGAGCGGTCAACACCCGCTGCGTTCTACTCCCGGCAATCGCCGCGAGCGTTCTCACAATCTCCTGGTTCACCTGTTCCGTCGCCAGCCTGACCGCTTCCTCCGGTTCCATTCCACCGGCCTGGACGTAGATCGCCGCTCTTCGGGTTATATCAGCAGAGAGATTACCTAGCTTTTGATCCGTTGGCGGCTTAGGATTCGCCGTCGCCTGCCCCGGCTGTGCGACCGGTCCCCCGCCGACACTCACCCCGCCGGACGGGACATTGAACCGTCCCTGCTCCGTCGGCTGACCGCCCGGCCCGAATGCCGTCTCTCCCTGTTTCAAAATCGTCTGTGCCGGCTGACTCCAGTTCCCACTCGGCCCCTGGACCATCTCGTTCGGCTTAGCCGTCTTCGGCTCTTTGGTCTTGGTAAGAACATCCGCCGCCAGCGACTTGTTCGTCATCAACCCCGCCGACATCATCGCCATCGCCTCCATGATGGCGTTCATTGCCTGTTCAGGATGCGCCGGGTTTGCCCGGTTCGCAAACATCGCCAGGTCCTGCCACGTCGTATCCCCCTGCGGAAGCGTCGCGCTTTGCTGCTGGTCCAACCCGGTCTTCCGGGAATCCCAGTACCCCCTCTGCGCATCATACATCCCCGCACGGCTTTTCGCTGCGCCTGCCGACGCCCGGTAATTCTCCGTCTCTGCTTGGTACAACGGCAACATCGCCTGCAACTGCTGCTGTTGCATCGCCTGTTGCTGCCGCAGACGAAGCGAGTTAAGATACATCTGCGTATATCCCGGGTTAATCGCGGCTGCGCCTGCGTCACCCAGTGACGACCATATCGAACTTGGAAAGGGCATATTAGTAAAGAGTTGCGGGCATTACACTGTCGAAAGAACCAAAGCCGCCGTTGACTGGCGTCGTCCTTATATTCGCTGCTTGGGGGTTCTGGAACGCCGGCGCGACCGCCTGCGGAAGCAAACCCAACAACCCCGTCCCAACATCCGCGCCCCCCATCAACCCACCCATTGAGAGTCCGCTGCCGATCATACCCAACATCTGACCCCAACCAGCTCGTTGCTGCTGAGAGTTCGCCGCCGACGCCATGAACTGGGGTTCAAGCTGTTGCCAACCTCGGCCGGCCTGACTGTACAGAGCCAACTGCTGCGCGGTCGAAAGGTTCTTAATCATCTGCTGGAGTTGGAACTCGTTATACCCCTCCAACGGGGCCTTCTGCGCATTTGACATTCCGGCCCAAGCTGCGTTCTTCTTCGCACTCACCTCGTTGGACATCGCGGGAGGAGTGGGCGTTTGTGCAACCGACTCCGTCTCCTTGTACTTATCCAACTGACTCTCCGTTCCTGCCTTCATCGCGGCGTTGAAACTCCCCTTCCCACTGTTGAGGATAGAGTTATCCGTCACCTGCTTCATCGAGTTCCCATACACCGCCTGTGCATAGTTCATCAGGTCGTTCACACCACCCATCGCTGACGCACGACGATTCTGCGCGGAGATTTCCATCCCCATGCCGACGCCGCCGGCGACGAGTCCTAAAGCTGCTGCGTAACCCATAAGATTAGTTTATTGATTCTGTGGAAGGTAACGCTCCGCCACCACTACCGCCACCACCGGGACTAGCGTAAAGAGAGGCCGAAGCGAGTGAACCGGCACCGCCGGCTAGGTTGGATAAAAGGTACTGCTGTGCGAAGTTGCCGAACAAGTTAGGCAACTGCCCGGCGACTGTCTGCTGTGCCGTGTAAGCCGGCATTCCAGCAATCCCGGTTTGCAGGGCGAGAGTCGGATTCGAGGACGATTGGATTTGCTGGGCGACGGTGTTCTCATACCCCGTGATCTGCTGCCTCAACTGGTCCGCGTACGACTGCCCCATCTGACCGAGAGCTTGCTGCTGTACGGTTATATCCCTCGACAACGCATCCCCCAACTTCACCCCCGCGCTGCTTTTCGTCAACCCTTGGTTCGCCAGTTTGAACCCCAGCGCGTCCTTCGTCTGTTTGATCTGCTGGTTTAACTGCGGCTCGTTCGCCTTGATGTAGTTCTTCGCCGCCTTGTTGTAAAAGTCCTTGTTATACCCAGAAAACACTTGCTGGAGGTTAGCCATCGCGTTGTTCTGCCACTCCTCATTGTTGAGTTGAGTTTGCAGCGCGAAGCTAGACCCGTAATCAGATGAACCACCCATGCACATAATTTTATAGTGATTTAATAAACATATCCATACGACCGAAGGAGGTGAACCCTAACCGCTCCATATACGGATGGAACGGGCTGGTGACCGAACACGGCATACAGATCAGGTTGAGACCCCCGGCTTTAGCCGTCTGCTCGCAGAACTGCTCCACCCGGAGAGAGTCTCTCGCCTTTGCACGCTGAGTGTGCATCCAAACGCCGAAAACCGGGAGAGCTGCGACGGAGATGTAGCCGATCGTCAGGCCGTTCTTCTCCACGATATGAGTCGGGCGGACGACTGAGTGACTATCCTGGCGAACGGTATCCACCAGATCGTCAATGTCGCTCAGCCGGGCTTCACGGATTATCATGCTCATGACACATCTGCTCCCTCGAAAACCAATGTAAGCGCGGAGAGAACCGGGTTATTCGGTCCCGGCGTATCGTCACTGCACTGCGCAAAGAAGGCGAAGTGGGTTCCACGACCGGGCAACGCTATCAGGCCGGATTGTCCCGGCTGGATACCGTCCGGTGTCGAGGCGTCGTAGGTGGAACCGCTAAGTTTGGCGACTTGAGTCCCAGGATTGCTGAATGGGTTCACCACCGTCGGGTCCATACAAACGGAGACCGACCAGGTACCCCTGAGAGCCAGGTCCACCCCGAAGGCGATCTTGTTCGACGACGGCTTCTTCGCGGGCAACCAAGGAGTCTGTACAGTCGCAACGCATTTGTCGTAGACGTTGTTCGACGCTCCACCGTATAGAAAGACGTAGTCCGTTCCGCTCGCCGTCCCCCGGACATACACCCTTCCCTTGTAGACGATAATCTGCGTTGGGACAAACGATACCTGATTCTCACCACTAGCGAACGTTGGCAGATACGTATTCCAAGCGGTTATCTTTGAGTTAGGGTAGTAGGACAGGACATAAAAGGTGTCATTCAGAAAACACCAGTACCTCCCTGTTCCAGGGTCGACGATGGATACCGGAGCGGGAGTGGTGCCGGGGATGTACCCCAACAAAGCATTCTGCACAATCGCATCAATCGGGGTGCCGAGGTCAACGATCAACGCATTCAGCGAGCTGTCCCGTACCCGAAGCGACCGGAATCCGGTCTGAGAGAGGAAAACAACGTCCCAGTCACCGAGTGACTGCACACTGTATGAAGCCACCGTACCGATATTAGACAGTACCTGACGCAAAACCATCTGCGTCGGGTCCGCATTCGGAACCCATATCTGGATGGTTTGCTGCATTAAGACTGCCAGCATACCTTGGTAAGTCGCCAGGGACATCGTGGTATCCTGAATACCGTAGTTCGACAACAAATCAACATACCCCGCACCCGGGTTCTGCTCCTCCCACGAGGACGGATCGTTATTGTCACTGAAATTAAACTGCGACCCCGCACAAATATACATCCGCTCTGCGAGTGCCAACCCGTAAACCGGGTTAATCCCGGCAACCCACCCGGCACCAAGCATAAAGTCGCCCTGGTCCGCCGCTGAGTCGATTTGCCAGGTGTCCCCGTTGTCCCACGTAGTCCCGGCGGTCGCCAAGAACTGGAACACCTGCTCCTGCCCGTACGGAGCTGCGTACGCTCCGCCACCTGTGAAAGTATACTCGCTCATACACCGATGCCGATTGTGAAGATGACGGTGACTTGAACTGTCACCGTGTTAGGAACCGCAGCATTATCAGTAACCGTGCAAATATAAACCGCTGTCGTCGTCCCCGCTCCCGCCGCGGTTGCAACCGTTAGTGAGAAACTGGTCGTCGCCCCGGTTGGGTTGTTTACAACAATCGGCGTTCCGGACACCTTCGCCCTCCATTGAAACTTATACCCCGTCCCCATAGTCCCGCCAGATGGAGAGACGGTCACGTTTCCAGAAGTGAACTTCTTCGGGGTGATTACCCCGCCGCTCCAGATGACCTGTCCTCCGGTGGTCAACGAAGTGGGCTTAACCGTCGCCGTAAGATTCAGCGTCCCCGCCGCCGTAAGTGGCAACGATGCCCCGCCGCTGTTAAAGATTTCAAAGTAACCCCGGAAATCCCCCCACTCCGGGTTTGCCAACGGGAAAACCGAGTAATTCGACGACTGCGCGGTGTACCCGATTATATTCTGGTTAATCACTGCGGCCATAGCTGCCGCGACGGTGGTGGTCGTTGCACCTGTCACGTTGAAACTCTCATCCACGCAGAAGGCATAAAGGAGTTCAAAATACCCTGTCGTATCCGCGGTGTAGTCCCCCGAGGAGCCCGAAACCCCGATTGTAAAATACTTCCCGTGGGAATCGAACCCACTCCCGATGACCTTATACGCTCCCGGATGAAACGCTGTACCACTTATCCTAACAATATTACTGGCAACAGGGTAAAGCGTTTCACTGGGGTTAAGATAGAAGTTAAAAGTCGTGCCCGACGTCTGCCACCGACCCAACGACTGCAAACTCGTCTTCTGCGGGTAGTAAGACGCGGCCATACAAACTGTTGCCGACGGTACCGACGACAGCCCGAAGCCATGGTTCGTTGCACTAAGGTAGGCCGGAACCGAGTTACCCACAAAATCATACCCCACGAGAGTAGAGGCGAGTGCGCCGACGGAGGAGTTAACCGTGGTCACCGGTTCAAAATACTCCCCTGATGGAGAGGTCAGGATCACCGTCCCGCCGCCCGTCGCCTGCGCGTTCCACCCGGCTCCCAACGTCGCGGCTTGCTTTGCCAACAGCGTTGCCATGTCGCTCGGAGTCATCGGGGTAGTAGGCGACTTGGGAACGACAATCCCGGCGGAACTCTGTAGGATAAGGGTTGCAATAGGGACCGTCCCAAATCCCGAAACCGTACCCGTCCCATAATAGAGAAAGGTATTCCCATCTACAAACTTCGCTGCGACGAAAGCCTTCCCGTTGTAGTTCCGAGAAAACACCACGCTCTGCAAGGCATGAACCGTCGCGGAGTAAAACCCCCAGCCGAAGCAGTACGGATACGGATGAATAACCGGGATATACGATACCCCGGGTGGGAGAGACGCAGTGCCGGTAAAGCCGGGTGATGTACCAACCGGTAACCCACCGAAGACGACCAGTCCATCAGACGTCGCCTCAAGCCCGAACGTCCCGGCCAGACCGCCGGCTGCCAACGGCACAAACGCCTTCCGCTTTTCGACCTCACCACCTGGGGTGATGTGAGCGTTTTCCAGCTTGACCAGAGTCCCGGGCTGACTCGACAAAGCCAACCGACGGCTGTCAAGCCCGAACTTGAAGTTCTCTAAGACAACGTATCTCATTGATAAAGCGGGTATTTGAAGACGCTGCCGTCGCTCAGGTTGGTATAGTTCGCCCAGCTAACGATGCTATTGGTGTTACCCGGGGCTGAGTTGGTCCCACCTGCCCACCCGGTTGCCTGATTGATAAACCCCTGAGCTGAGATTGGTGAATAGGCTACATGCGGCAACGCCGGGTTCGTCGGGACCAGATCGACCACTGCCCCGCCGTAAGCCAGCACAAGGGAGTTACTCGCATCGGTGTAGTTCCCCCAGCCGACAACACTGTCGAAGTAGAAGTTGGTTCCGTTATACCTGGTTCCGTAATTCCCGCCGGCGACGGGGACGTTAGTTGGGTCCAACATAGTATAGGGATAAGTAGCCGGGTCCAGAACCTTTACCATCCCATGCGGACAGGGGTTACGGGCAGAGAACGCATTACTCCAACCGCTCTGTGCCCAGTTTGTGAGATAGTACCCGAGGTCGCAGTAACCAATATAATAGCTCTTAGGCGTGAAGAAACAGAACCTTGCACCGGTCGTCGCACAAATCGGCTGCGCAGACGGGTCGGCGGCCGTGTCAATCTCCTTCCCGTCCCCGTAAATATTTATCGTCCCCGCCATTTGCCAGTACGACGACGGGACGGGCAGCCACGCGAGGTAGTTCAGAGGGGCAGCCACGAACTCGTTTCCCGAAATCCACCAGAAGTTGTCATTCAACGGCCCGGTGTAGTTCCCGCTTCCGTCGTACGACCCCGTCGACGGCTCTTTGAAAACCACATTCGCCCCTATCCAGTAGGGCGAGTTTGTCGGCCATAGATTCTGTCCCCACCTCCCGGCGATTCCACAGTTCTCAAACGCATTGTTCTCAATCGCACCCCAGTCAGAGGCGAACGAGATGCCGCAGTTAAGACCGATGAACGTACTGTCCCGAATCGTTATCTGATCGTTGAAATTGCAGTCAACGTTAATCCCAATCAGGTTGAACTCTGTCGTTCCTGCCGGGCCGTGAGACCAGGTTGAGTTGGTCATCGCTCCGTAGAGAAAGATACACCGGTAAATATCGGCGGACTCTACGGACCCGACACCGGCGTAAGAACCCAACGGGTGCGCCGCCGTAATGCGTAGGATATTGGTGCACCCATCAAGCGTTGACGACATGTACATGTTCTTAAACGATACGCTCACAGTGTCCGGAAAATTGCCTCCGACTGGGTCGCCGACATACACCGGTTCTACCGTCATTACCTCTTGAGTCACTGACCCAACATAGGTTATCCCGCTTGATATTTTCCCACTACCCTCGATGTTGAGGGTGACCATGTTTGTCCCCCAATCAGGCCCCGGTATCAAGATGTTAGTGAGAGTATAAAACGGTCCAGGAGCGAGGTAAATCGTGCCACCGGGTTTTCGGTTGGGACCGTTGGTACCGAGCAACCAGTGTATCGCCTCCTGAATCCCCGCAGTCATCGACCCGGGATTAAGATAAACGGTGCCGTTCGCTATGAAACTCCCGTTTGTCTGGACAACCACAAAGGGAAACGGCGCAGCGTTATTCGTCGCCAGTGCGATTATGTCAGCGACGACAAACCGGGAATCCACATTCGACGGAGTGTCCCCGGCAACGAGGCTGTCGCCGGTTACAGAGGCAACCGGGAGATTCGACAAGACAGCTCCGCCTGAGGGACCGTTCGACCCGCTGTAGTAGTTGATTGTAACGTTCGTAGTGATTGTCTGGTAGTATACGTTATTCGTCACCGGCACATACGCTACCAGGTTCGTCATACAAACCCGCCAGTCAATCGGTCCGTCATTCGTCGGCGCTGAGAACCACTGCGGACACGAGAAAATCGGGGAACTGAGCCAGTAGTTCCCCGGAGTGAAGTACTTCGTGAAGCACCCGTTCTCGTCAGGCACAAACCTCACCGGCAACATCGAGATTATACTAGCGCCGTTGTACAGCGCCGCCCCGTTTGTTGGCGGGACTGGAGTAAAGGTCAAGGACGAGCTGTCAGGCTGTCCAAGACCGTTAGTCACACATCCGGTAATAATCCCGGAGAAGACCGGGCGGAGCGGACAAAGGAACAACAACGCTAGTATAAATCTAATC
>Ga0335085_10001481_pt1 | contig 49282 bp, 39 predicted proteins | sample Lox_Sample_45_FD_206712 | JGI IMG/M metagenome (GOLD analysis project Ga0335085, IMG submission 206712) | Soil microbial communities from Loxahatchee National Wildlife Refuge, Florida, United States - Lox_Sample_4.5 | ecosystem: Environmental > Terrestrial > Soil > Wetlands | place: USA...
TTCGTGCTTCCTCGCACGATTCCTTCGACGCGCAGGGCCGGGTCGAGATCGGCCTTGATGAGCGCTTCCACCGACTCGCGGGAGACTCGGCGGTACTGTCCCGCGGGATCGCTCAGGTCGTCCAGACCATTGCCGATCAACCAGGCCTCCAGTATTTCCGCGGCGAGGTCCTGGCCACTCTGTCTCCTGATCAATGCCTGTCCCGAGAGATACTGGATCGCCCGCGCCAGCTCGGATTCGCTCACCCCCTCCCGCCCGAATCGCACCAGCTCGTCCAGCATGGCGTCCCGAGCCTCGACCTCCCGCTCAGGCGACGTGGCGATGTAGGTGACCAGGGCGCCGGCCCGCCCCCGTTGCCAGGCGGAGCCCAGGACCGAGTAGGCCAGGGATCGCCGGTCGCGCAGGGCCTCGAAAAGCCGTCCCCCCAACCCGCTGGCAATCGCCGACCAGATCTCGGCAGCGTGCCGTTGGGGGTCTCGCCGGGACGGCCCCGGAAAGACGAGTGCCAGCGCCGACTGGGCCTTCAGCCGGGGCTCCATGATTTCGCGGGGTCTGGGTCCTGGGGCCCAGGACATCAAGGGCAGCCGCTCCAGCCTTGGCCGAGCCGCGCGGTCACCAAACACACCGGCCAGGCTCGCCGCCGCGCGCTCGGGATCGATGTCTCCCACCGCCAGCACCGTGACTCGGCGAGCCGCCAGCACCCGCTGTTGCTCACGGCGGACGTCCTCGACCGTGATGCGCTCGAGCGTCCCGGGAAGGCCACCGACCGGCAGGCCATAGCCCGCATCGCCGAAGGCCGCACGAAAGGCAAGCTGGAACGGATAGCGGAACATATCGTCCGTGACCTGCCGCGCCTCTTCCACCATGAGACCGCGCTCGCCCGAGACCTCGGACTCCTCGAGCGTCGGGGAATGAAGGACCAGGTCCAGCAGGCTGGCTGCCTCCGCCAGACGATCGGCCAGGACTGTGGTAGTGAATCCCAGCCAGTCCAACGCGATGCTGGTCCCGAGGCTGCCTCCCAGGCGTTCGAGGGCGGTTGCGAGGCTGGCGCCGTTGAACTCGCCGGCACCGCGCAAAGCGCTTCGAATCACCAATGCCCCGAGACCGGCCAACTCCGGAGGGTCGAGAGATTCGCGCAGCGCGTACAGACCCAGGGTGACGGTAGGGACCCCTCGCTTGGTCCGGATCAGCAGGTCCGCGCCCGGAAGGGCGACGTGATGGACTCCCTCACGTTCCGAGCTCGTGATCTTGCGCGCGGCGGGCGGGCTGGGAGATCGAGGCGCCCCGTTGGCTCGACTGGCGGGAGCAGCCCGCTCGAACAATCTCGAGATGTCTGCCACGGTGAGATCTCTGCCAGACTCCCTGGGGACGTAGGCAAGGACCGAGACCGCGGCAGCGGGCAGATACTTGGCGGCCGCTTCGCGCACGGCGTCGCCCCCGATCGAGGCGAGCGCCTGGTACTCCTCGTCCAGCAACTCCACGCTCTTCAGGGCTTCGGCAGCGGCCAGCGCCGAGGCGCGGCCATCCATGGTCTCCTGGGCGCGCATCCAGCGGGTCAGGACCAGGGTTCGGGCTCGCTCGAGCTCCTCGTCCGATGGCCCGTGCGCCGCGAGCCGGGCGACTTCCCCCGCCAGGGCCCCGATCGCTTGTTCGAGACGAGCCGGGTCGAGATCGGCCGTGACGGTGAAGACTCCGAGCTCGGTCGGTGCGTAGTGGTTGGCGCCCACCGATGTGACCAGGCCTCGCTCCCGAAGCTCGCGATAGAGCCAGCTGCCGCGGCCGGCCGATAGCACGCCGGCGACCAGATCCAGCGCATAGGCGTCGGGATGGAGCGGCGGAACCGTCCGCCAGCCAACCGCCAACTCGGCCTGGCGAATGTCACCACGAAGGGTCCGGACCCGCATCTCGCGATGGGGTGGCTCCTCCGGCCCGGTGGGAATCGTATCCGCGGCAGCCGCCCAATCTCCGTAGTAGCGGCCAGCCAGAGCGAGGGCTTTCTCCTCGTCGATATCCCCCACGATGGCGACTGTGGTTCGGGAGGGAGCGTAGCGCGAGCGGTAGTAGGCCCAGAGGTCGTCCCGGGTGAAGCGGGCCAGGGCGGCTTCCTCGCCGATGCGCCAGCGGCGCATCCGGTGGCGGTCGAACATCAGGGCGTAGAGACTCTCCACCGCCAGCGCCGGCGGGGTGTCTCGCTTCCGCTTCGCTTCCTGGATGATGACCTGAAGCTCCCGCGCCAGCTCACCGGCATCAATCAGTGAGTTGCGCAGGGCATCGGCCTGAATCTCCAGCGCCGTCTCGAGGCCCGAGGCCGGAAGCACCATGAAGTACGCCGTACCGTCGTACCCGGTGCTGGCATTGAGGTATCCCCCCGCCGCCTTGGTGGCCCGCGCGATCTCCCCGACGCCGCGCTTCGGCGTCCCCTTGAAGAACATGTGCTCCAGTACGTGGGAGATCCCCACCCACTGGTCGGGTTCGTCGAAGAAGCCCGCCCGGACGTGCGTCACCACCGCAACGACTGGAGCCGAGTCGTCGCGGCGGATCAGCACGGTCAGCCCATTGGAAAGCCGTACCCTCCGGACGCCCTGGGTCCAGGGTCCGGAAGATCGGTGGTCGGTGTCGCGCAGCGGTTCCATGATAGTGGGCGAAAAAAATAGCAGCACCCGGGCGCTGGGCCAGGGCGCTGCTTGGTGAGAGATGATCTCGTCAGTGAAGGATTCGCAACACTCCGGCCTCCGCGCTTCCCCGGATGAACGCTTCGGCGTCGGTCATGGGGATGACGACTCCGGTTTCCGCGGCGCCTCGGCGGGCCAGATCACGCATGAACTCGGTGAGCGGGGCATCCGACCACTCCCGATCGGCCGCCTTCATTTGCAGGAGAATCTCCTCCCAGGAGCCTCGGAAGATCCGCCCCGATAGCGAAGCCACCGCGTGAGGCTCTCCGGTTCCCGGGCGTTTCTGCATCGCCTGCAGCTCGGTGAGCAGCGTGCCGAACAGCTCGAGCTGGTGCGGGTCCCGCACCGAACCGTCGGGATGTTGGGCCTCGACTTCGGCCAGGAGCAGGTCGATGCTGTCAGGCTCGCCAGCAACCTCGCCCAGCCGCGCAAACCAGGGGGCCAGCTCGGGGTCGTTGTCGCGCAGCCGATAGAGATTCTTGCGGAGCTCGAGGTAGCGCCAGATGGCGAGCTCGTCGAAGTGATCCTCCGGCTCGGTACGCTCGAGATGGTGCAGCGCCGCCTCCGTCTCGCCGCGATCGTAGAGCAGGTTGGCGAGGTAGATCCGGGCCTCACAGTAGCGCGGGTCGATCTGGAGCGCCCTGCGGAGCCAATACAGCGCCCCACTTTCATCTCCCAGTCGGTGGCAGGCGTACCCGACACAGGCCGCGGCCTCCGGGGAATCACCTCGGGCGTTCACGGCCAGTTCAAAGAAGCGCTGCGCGTGGCGGAGCAATCCTTCCCGGAACAAGGCGCGTCCCACCTGCAGCATCAGCTCGTGATCCTCCTGGAACCCGAGCTCGAGCAGGCGATTAAAGCGTTCGACTGCCTCCGGCCGCTGCCCCAGCTTGAGCAGCACTTCTCCCTGTCCGGCCAGGGCATCCTCGTGGCCCGCATCCAGCCCGCGCGCCACTTCGAATGCCTGCTGGGCCCACGCATAGTCCTCCCGCGCGAGATAGGCGTAGCCCATCCCCACGTGGAGTTCGACCGCGTTGGGGTAGAGTTCGATCCCCTCTCTTAGAATCTCGAGGGCTGCGTCGTAGCGACCTTCATTGTAGAGCTGGTGGGCCTGTTCGTCGTATTCGTCGGAGCTGAGGAAGGGTTCCGACATTCGGCGAAGCCTCCTGCGGCAAGTGATTGCAAGATAGGGACTTCCCGGTTGTGGATCAAGAGTGGAACCAGAGGGAGGAACGGAGCGCGCTGAAACCTCTTGCGTCACGGGCCGTCATTCCTATATTACCGACCGGTCAGTTAGTAATTTGGAGCCCCCACGATGCCCAAAGCCTCCGTTTCTCGGCGTCCCCGCCGCACCCGCCCTCGTTGGCGGCGCCGGCCGGCGGATCGTCCTGAAGAGATTCTCGATGCCGCCCTCGAACTGTTCGGCGAGCAGGGATTCGCTCGCACCAAGCTCGACGACGTAGCCCGCCGAGCCGGCGTGAGCAAAGGGACGCTCTACCTCTACTTCGATTCCAAGGAATCACTATTCCGGGAAATGGTGCGCACCCGGATCGTCTCGACCGTGGTTCAGAGCGAGGCCATCATCCGCGCCCACACCGGGAGCTATCTGGACCTGCTGGTCACCCTGGCCACCCGCATGTGGCAGCTGGTTCGCGATCCGGCCGCCGCCCGGATCATCCGAGTCGTGCATTCCGAGCTGGGCAATTTCCCCGAGCTGGCCCGCTTCTATTTCGAGGAAGTCATCCTCCGGAGCCGGCGCGCGCTGGAGAGCGTGATCAACCGCGCCGTCGAAGCCGGCGAGTTCCGCCCGGTCGATGCCGCCTGGGCCGCCCGGGCTCTCCCGATCCTCATGGTCCACTCCGCCCAGTTCCAGTGCTTCATGGGCCGCTATGACGCAGCCCCGCTGGGCGACGAGCGGGTCTTCGCCGGAATCCTCGACCTCTTCCTTCACGGCGTCCTCACCCGACCCCAGGCGGCGTCCGGAGTCTAGCCGATGCGCAACCTCACCTTCTTGGCGGCGGCCTTTGTCATCCCCACGAGTCTCGGGTCCGCCCAGGCAACCAGCACTTCGATTCCCTCGCCCCTGACCCTCGCCCAGGCGATCGAACTGGGACGGCAACGCGGCGTGAACGCTGCGCTGGCTCGGCTCAACATCACGGCCGCCGACGCGAAGGTCGGGCAGCGACGGGCCGACCTGCTCCCCACGATCGACGCCAGTGGGGCCTGGAGCCGTCAGACCCGGAACCTGGACGAAGTGGGTATTCCGTTCGCGATCGGGGTCACTCCCGACTACAACCTCTGGTACTTCCAGGCGCACGGCTCCCAGACGCTGTTCAACGCCAGCCTCTTTGCCCGTTACAAGGCGGCGGTCGACTCGGCCCAGGCGGCCGGGTTCGACGCCCAGGGAATCGGGGAGCTGGCGGCGAGCACCGCGGGGCAAGCCTACCTCCAGGCCATCAGCGCCCACGAAACCGTCCGCGCCCGGGAGGCCGACAGCACCATCGCGGCTTCGCTGCTGGACCAGGCCCGCCAGCTGGTGGCCGCCGGCGTGAGTCCGGTGATCGACGAGACTCGGAGCAGCGTCAACTTCGCAGCCGTAAAGAGTCAGCTGCTAATCGCCCGTAACGAGCGGGACCGGGCGCGACTCGAACTGGCCCGCGTCCTCGAGCTGACCTCGGCTGATTCTCTGGTCCTGGCCGATTCGCTCGGGATGCCCGCGCTGGACCTCCCGCGCGACCCGGCGGCGGCCGTGGCCTTCGCCATCGAGCACCGGGCCGAGACCGCCGCGGAACAACGGCGAACCACCGCCATGACCAAGTCGCTCAAGGCCATCCGCTACGAGAATCTCCCCAACCTGAGCGTTGGCGCGCAGGCGATCGGGAGCGGGCGCGAAAGCGACAACATCGCCTTTTCCTACAACTACGGCGTACAGCTGAGCGTCCCGATTCTCGACGGTTGGAAGCGACCGATGCGCTACAAGGAGCAGGAGGCTCGCCTCGAGGCTCAGAGAGTCCACGAGCAGGACGTGGCCCTCCAGGTCGAAGTCGAGGCACGGCAGGCGCTCCTCGACCTGGCCTCGGCCGAGCAGCAGGTCGCCGTCGCCAAGGAGCGCCTCCAGCTCGCCGAGCAGGAGCTCGCTCAGGCCGAGGAACGGTTCCGCGCCGGTGTGGCGGGATCCGTCGAAACGACCAACGCTCAGGGCTCCGTATTCACGGGACGGAATGCCCTGATTCAGGCCAAAGTCAACTATGGAACCGCGAGGGTCGCCGCCTACCGTGCCCTCGGTGTGCTGAACCAACTCCAGTAGGCAGGACTCGGAACTCATGGCTACTCCACTGCGCCTTTCCCCTGACGCCCAAACGGACAGCAAGCAGTCCGCGACCGAAGTCCCCGCTGCGAAGCGCCGGGCACCCCGATCCGTCTGGATTTTCGGAATTCTGGTTCTGGTCGCCGCGGTCTGGGGGACGACTTACTATCTGCGCACCAGGAATCTGGTCACCACCGACAACGCCCAGGTCGAGGCCCGGATCGCACCGATCGCATCCCGCGTCCAGGCCTTTGTCACCGAGGTGCGGGTCGATGACGATCAGACCGTCAAGGCCGGCGATACGCTGCTGGTGCTGGACGATCGGGATCTCCGTTTGCGCTTGCGCCAGGCCGAAGCCGAGTTGGCCGCCGCCCTGGGAGTGATCGGCGGGCCGCAGGGCACCGGACAGGCCCAGGCGCAGTTGCAGTGGAGTCAGGATGCGGCAGCCAGTGCGACGGCGGCGGTAGCGTCGGCTGAGGCCACTGAACGCAAGGCGGCGGCGGACCTCGCGCGGTACAAGGGGCTGGCCGAGAAACAGATCATTTCGCCGCAGCAGCTGGATGCGGCGCAGGCCGCCTACGATGCTGCGAAAGCGAACCTGGAGTCACTTCGTCGTTCTGCGACCGCGAGTGGCAGCCAGGTAACCGCGTATTCGGCCGCGACCCGGATTGCCCTGGCCCGGCTGGCCGCCGCGCAGACAGCGGTGGACAACGCCCGGCTCCAGCTTAGCTACACGGTAATCACGGCTCCCACCGATGGTATCATCGCCAAGCGGAACGTCGAGTCTGGAATGCTGGTGCAGATCGGCCAGGGGCTGATGTCGCTGGTGCCCGCCAACGAGATCTGGGTGACGGCGAACATGAAGGAGACCCAGGTGGGGAACGTGGCCGTAGGAGATCCCGCCACCTTCACCGTGGACGCGTACCCGGGCAGGACCTTCACCGGCCACGTGATGAGCCTCAGCCCGGCGACGGGGGCCAAGTTCGCGTTGCTGCCTCCCGACAACGCCACGGGCAACTTCACCAAGGTGGTCCAACGGGTCCCGGTCAGGATTGCGGTGGACGGTCCGGCCGACCCGGCGCGGCCGCTGCGGCCGGGCATGTCGGTGATCGTCACGGTAAAGACCAAGTAGAGCCGTGGCCACACTGGCGCTCTCGCTTCCGGCCCGGCGCCGGATTTCCCGGGAGGAGGTGCATCGCGGGCGATACGTCATCGCCTTCGCGGTGACCCTCGCCAGCGTGCTCGAGCTGGTCGACACCAGCATCGTGAACGTGGCGATTCCCCACATGATGGGGAATCTGGGTGCGACCCTGGAGGAGATCGCCTGGGTCAGTACCGGCTATATCGTCGCCAATGTCATCATCCTCCCGATTACCAGCTGGCTGTCCGGGCGGTTCGGGAGGCGGAACTACTACACCGGCTCCATTGCCCTCTTCACCCTCGCCTCGTTCTTCTGCGGCAACGCGCATTCGCTGGAGGGGTTGGTCGCCTGGCGGGTGATCCAGGGCATCGGCGGCGGTGCCCTCATTTCTACCGCCCAGGCCATCCTCTTCGACGTCTTCCCCTACTCGGAGCGGGGAACGGCCATGGCCATTTTCGGCATGGGCGTGATGGTCGGGCCCACCCTGGGGCCAACGCTGGGCGGATGGATCACGGACAACTACTCCTGGCCCTGGATCTTCTACATCAACCTTCCCCTGGGGGTGCTGGCGGGCCTGATGACCTGGCGCTTCGTGCCGGAGCCGGAGCACCCGCCGGAACAGTCCTCGACGGTCGACTGGCTCGGCCTGGCCCTGCTCATCGTGGGCATCGGCGCGCTCCAGATCCTGCTCGAGCGCGGAGAATCCAAGGCCTGGTTCGAGTCCAGCGAGATCGTCACGGAGACCATCATCGCGTCGGCCTGTATCCTGCTCTTTCTCTGGCATGAATTGCGGACCGAGCATCCGGTGGTGGATCTGCGGATCCTGCAGAACCGGCAGCTGGCCGCAGGCGTGGCGTTCGGGACGATCCTGGGCTTCGCTCTGTATTCCAGTGTGTTCGCGCTGCCGGTCTTCCTCCAGGGCCAGGTCGGCTATAGCGCGTGGGATACCGGGCAAGTGATCCTCCCTGGCGCCATCGCGAGCGCCATCACCATGGCCTTGATGGGACGGCTCGGCCCCAAGCTGGACGCGAGGCTGAGCATCATGGTCGGCGTCCTGCTCTTCGCCTGGGCCATGTGGCTCCACTATCACTTCACCCCCGAAATTGGTCGCGGGGACCTGCTGCTTCCCATGATTCTCCGGGGCGTGGGGCTCGGCTGCATCTTCATCCCTCTGACCAATGCGGCGGTGGCCGACCTCCGGCCGCAGCAACTCCCCCAGGGCACCGGCCTCTTCAACCTGTCGCGCCAGCTGGGAGGCAGTTTCGGCATCGCGGTCACCGCCACGCTGATCACCCGCTTCCGGGAGCAGAGCCGGATCGCGCTGCTCCCGCATCTGGCGGCCGACGAGCCGAACGTCAGGACCTGGCTCGACCAGGTCACGGCGCGCATGGCCATGCACGGAGGCTCGCTGGGCGAGGCGCAGCTTAAAGCCGCCCGGTTGCTCGAGTTTCGCCTCCAGCAACAGGCGTCCACCATCGCCTTCGAGAAGATCTTCCTCTTGATGGGAAGCGCCTTCTTCTTTGCTCTCCCCCTTCTTCTATTGATTCGCGTCGGCAAGTCACGTGGGGGAGGCGTGGCCCACTAACTCGTCAGCGAAATGCTTCTCCGGCGTCGCCCGGTCGCGCCACGAACCCTTGCCAGTCGGCTCCACGCTCGGCAACTTCCGTGACGCAACTGGTCGTTCGGTGATGTCACCGAGGAGGTCTCGTCTCGTGTCAGTCCGCAATCCCCCGTCGGTGTTGTGACCTTCCAGCGCAAGCTTCTCCTCGGATTCTCGTTGATGGTGCTACCGCTGCTCCTCGTGGGGGCCGAGGCGATCCGTCGAAACGTGCTCGAACGCCGCGCCCTGGAGACGCTGGGGGAGAGCCTCTCGCGGACGCGCACCTACGCACAGCTCGAGACCGCCATGTTCGATCAGGGCGAAACGATCTGGCGCGGCCTGAGCGGCATGGACCCCCAGGCGCGGAAGGAATTCGAGCTCACCGGCCAGGTAGTGGACTACTGGTTTGATCGCTGGCAGGCGGAGCTGCACCCCGACGAGGCCATGCTGGCCAACAGCGTGCGGGTGATCGCCAACGAGGTGCGGACCGCGGGCGACAGCGTGTTCCGGCTCTACGATGCGGGACAGCGACAAGCCGCCTATCGCCTGGCCCAGATCGAAATCAAGGGCCGGCTGGAGCCCGCGCTGACGGAGATGAACCACGAGATCTACCGGCGGGCGCGCCAGTTCAGCGTCCAGCGCGCGTTTGGCCAGATGGAGGAGCTGGTCGAGACCGAGCGCAAGATTCAGCTCTCCGTTATCGCCCTGTCCCTGATCGCGGGCCTCGTCGCCTCGTGGCTGATCGCGCGGAGCCTCATGCGGCCCATCCACGAGCTCCGGGAAGCGATGGCGGTCGTCGGCGCGGGCCAGTTGGACCGCCGGGTCGAGGTGAACTCGAAGGACGAAATCGGCGATCTGGCTCGCGCGTTCGCGGAGATGACCGAGAGCCTGCGGCAATCCCGGGAACAGACCACGCGGCTGCACGCCGAGCTGGAGACCAAGGTCAAGCTGGCCTCCATCGGCGAGATGGCGGCGGCGGTGGCCCACGGCCTCCGGAACCCTCTGGCCAGCCTCCGCGCCTCCGCGCAACTGGCCCGCCAGCGCCCCGAGTCACCGGCTTCGCGAGAACACCTGCAAGCCATCGTCGAAGAGGTCGATCGCCTGGACCGGCGGATCGGACACCTCCTGAGCTTCTCGAGGCCCGCGCCTTTTCATCCGCTGCGTGAGAGCGTGCCGCAGCTGGTCGAGGGCCTGCTCCCCGGATTCCGCGAGCTGTTCCGGGAACGCCGCGTCGAGCTGGATCTCCAACTCCCGCCCGATCTCCCCGAAGTCGAGATCGACCCCATGCAGGTCGAGCAATCGGTGCTCGAGATCATCTCCAACGCGCTGGACGCGATGCCCAATGGGGGCCGGCTCCGGCTCGCCGCGTCGGCAGAGGGCAATGGCGCCGGCGTGGCCATCGAGATCTCCGATACCGGAGTCGGGATCCCCGAGCAGGTGCTTCCATCCGTTTGCGAGCCGTTCTTCACCACCAGGCCGGAAGGGACCGGTCTCGGCCTGGCCATCGCCAAACGATTCATCGAGCTCAACGGCGGCCGCCTGGAGATCACCAGTCGGCCGGGCGCCGGAACCACGGTGCGCCTGCGCCTTCCGGCCGCGGCGCCTGCAACGGCTGAGACAGGGGCGGCAGGATGAGCGGGTCCACAATTCTCATCGTCGACGACGAGCGAACCCTCGCCAAGGCGGTGAAGGCGTTCCTGAGCGACCATGGGTACGAGGTGGAGGTCGCGCCGGACGCCGAGCGGGCGGTGGAGCTTCTCGATACCCTACGCCCCGACGTGGTATTCGCCGACGTTCGGCTCCCGGGGATGAGTGGAATCGAGCTGCTCCGCCGGGTTCGCGAATTCGACCCGGCGATCGCCGTCGTCATCATGACGGCCTATGGCTCGATCGAAGGCGCGGTCGAGGCGGTCAAGCTGGGTGCGTTCGACTACGTCAAGAAACCGCTGGATCTCGAGGAAGTGCGGCTTCTGGCCGATCGCGCCCGGGAAACCTCGCTCCTCAAGCAGGAGCTCTCGTACTACCGCCAGCGGGCTACCAGCGCTGCCGCCTTTGGAGCGGTGCTGGGCCAGTCGCCGGCCATCCGCGCGGTGCTGGAGCAGGCGCGTCAGATCGCCGCACTCAACGAAACACCCCCGGTTCTGATCACCGGCGAGACCGGAACCGGGAAGGGGCTGGTGGCCCGGACCATCCATTCCTCGGGCCCCCGAAGCTCCAAGCCGTTCATCGAGATCAATTGCACCGCCCTGCCGGCCACCCTGATGGAGGCCGAGCTGTTCGGCTACGAGCGCGGCGCGTTCACTGACGCGAAGACCTCGAAGATCGGGCTCTTCGAGGCCGCAGAGGGTGGCTTCCTCTTCCTCGATGAAGTGGGCGACGTGGAACTCACCCTGCAGGGCAAGCTGCTGCGCGCGATCGAAGACCGCACCGTCCGGCGAGTCGGTGGGCTTCGCGACCGGAAGATCGATGTTCGAATCGTCTCGGCCACCAATCGGGATCTGGAGCGGGAGGTCGAGCGGGACCGCTTCCGAAAGGACCTCTACTTCCGGCTGGCCGTCATTCTCCTGCGTCTGCCCCCGCTTCGCGAGCGAGAGGACGACGTTCTTCTCCTGGCCGAGTACTTCCTCAAGCACTTCAGCCACAAGTACGGGAAGGACGTGCGCAATATCGAGCCGAGGGCGCGCGACCTCCTCCGCGCCTATCCCTGGCCGGGGAATGTCAGGGAGCTGAGCCACGTGATTGAGCGCGCCGTCCTCTGGAGTCGAGGCACCAATGTGGACGTCGACCACCTCTCACTCACTAGCCCGGTCAATCACGCCGCGGAGCCGATACCGGATGCCGCGAAACCGCCCGCCGGAGGGGCATTACCCGCGGCGGGGACCGATCTCGCGCAGTGGGAAAAGGCAATGATCGAGAAGGCGCTTCAGGATGCGGGGGGCAATCAGACCAAAGCGGCTCAGCGCCTGGGCATCAGCCGCGACACCTTGCGATATCGGCTCAAGAAATTCGGCATCCAAGCGTGAGGTTGGGTTTCCCGTGTGGGGGATTTGACCCAAGGCTAGGGGGAGATCACCCAATTCCTACCACCCATCCCCCAACCGATTCCCGCCGGTCGTTGGATTTGTAAGCAACACTGGAATAACAGCTTAACCAGGCATGACGGACTGTTTTCGGGAATGGCACACTGCCTGCATTACCCGAAGTAGTGCGGTGCCGATCCTCGGCAGCGGACAACTGACCTCACTTCAAAGCTGTGGAGGGTAGAAACGATGTCGTGGACCAAGCCTGAGGCTGAAGTCGTGGCAGTCACGATGGAAGTCACTGCCTACGTCGCCACGCTGTAAGCGCGCGCGACGCACCGAGCGGGGCTCGCGTTAAGCGAGCCCCGTTTCGTTTCTATGGACGTGCTTCTTCTGGGGACTGCCGCCGGTGGCGGGTTCCCGCAATGGAATTGCTGGTGTCCCTCCTGCCGGACCGCGAGAACCAATCCACAGCAGGCTCACCCGCGGACCCAATCCTCCGTCGCGATTTCGGCTGACGGGGCCCGGTGGTTTCTGCTCAATGCCTCGCCTGACGTGCGCGACCAGCTCGGCCACCTGAACGGGAAGGCCCCGTCAGGGGTGCGGGCGGTGCCGATCGAAGGCGTGGTGACGACCGATGCCGAGCTCGATCACACGCTGGGCATCGCGCTGTTGCGGGAGGGGCGTGCCTTGCAGCTCTATAGCACCACGGCCGTCCGACGGGTACTCGAGGAAGACTCGAGAATCCTGCCGGTCACTCAGGCCTTTGCGGAGGTGGAGACCCGGGACCTTCCGCTCGACCAGCCGGTTTCCCTCCGGCACCGGAACGGAGAACCGAGTCGGCTGACGGCCCTCGCCTTCGCGGTTCCCGGGGATCCCCCCCGATTCGCGAGGCAGGACCTGCCCGGACATACAGTCGGGCTGCTCGTGAAGGACGAGGCCACCGGTGGGTGCTGTGTCTTCGTCCCGGGGTGCGGCGCGCTGGACGCCGCCATTCTGGAGCGGCTCCGGGAGGCAGACCTGGTGCTCTTCGACGGCACCTTTTTTACTGACGATGAGATGATTCGGTTGGGGATCAGCGATCGCAGAGCACGGGAGCTGGGCCATCTGCCCGTCTCCGGCCCGGGCGGCAGCCTGGAGCAGCTCTCGCGCCTCCCTGGCCGACACAAGGTCTATACCCATATCAACAACTCCAATCCCATGCTGGTCGAAGGGTCTCCCGAACGGACCAGCGTCGAACGCGCCGGGCTACGGGTGGGAGACGACGGCATGAGGTTCACCATTTAATGGGCCGGGATCCCATGCACCGTCCGGCCATCTCTTTCAACCCCGAGAATACCATGACTGCCACTCTCGTGGCCTCCGAGCTCGCCACCCCTCCGCGACCTCCGATCCCTTCTCTGGAACGGGCGTTGAGTCCGGGTGCGCTCGAGGAGGCCCTGCGCGCCTTCCACGGCTCCTACTATATGGAGCACCCCTTCCACAAACTCATGTACGAGGGGAAGCTCTCCCGGCGGCAGTTTCAGGGATGGGTCGCCAACCGCCTGGCCTATCAGCGCGTCGTGCCCCGGAAGGATGCCGCGATTCTCTCCAACTGCCCCGACTCCGCCGTGCGGCGCGAGTGGATCCAGCGGATCATCGACCATGATGGGACCGCGCCGGGGACCGGCGGCATCGAGATGTGGATCCGGCTGGGCGTGGCCCTGGGAGTTCCGCGGGAGGAGATGGAAGACGAGCGCCACGTGCTCCCGGCGGTGCGCCTGATCTGCGAGTCCTATGTGACCTTCTGCCGGACCAAGCCGTGGGTGGAGGCCGCAGCCAGCTCGCTGACCGAGCTGTTCGCGCCCAAGATCCACCAGCAGAGAATCGAGTCGTTCCCCAAGCACTATCCGTGGATCCCGCCCGAGGCCCTGGATTACTTCAAGAGCCGGCTGGTGCAGGCGCCTCGCGACGTGAAGCACGGGCTCTCGATCGTCAAGCAGCACTGCACGACCCCGGAGACGCAGCGACGGGTGTTCGAGGCGCTCAGCTTCAAGCTGGACATGCTGTGGGCGATGATCGACACGATCCACAACGCCTACCGCGAAGGATGACGATGACCATCACGGCCGCCAGCCGGCCCAAGCTCTGGCGCGTGGCGCGGATCGGATTCGATCGGGTCCGACAGCGGCCGGTATTGCTGTATCCGGAAGGGGCGATGTTCCTGAACGAGACCGGCAAGGCGATTCTGGAGCTGTGCGATGGCAACAGAACCGTCGCGGAAATCGTGCGGGAATTGGGAGACCGCTATCACGCCGACGTAGAGCACGATGTGACGGAGTATCTGGCCCGGTTGGCGGATCGCTCCCTGGTCACCGACCTCACGAACTGAGCCAAACGAGACCAAGCGCATGACGACGACTGCCCAACCTACGACACTCCTGGCGGAGCTGACCTATCGCTGTCCGCTCCATTGTCCCTACTGCTCCAACCCGCTCGAGATGACCCGAGCCAGCGCCGAGCTCGGCACGGCTGACTGGAAGCGGGTCTTCACCCAGGCGCGGGACCTCGGCGTCCTGCAGCTGGGGCTTTCCGGTGGCGAGCCACTGGTACGCAAGGATCTGGAGGAGCTGGTGGCTCACGCCCGATCGGAGGGCCTCTACTCCACCCTGGTGACTTCCGCCCTGGGCCTGACCCGTGCGCGGATCCAGCGACTGAAGGAGGCGGGGATCGACCACGTCCAGATCTCCTTCCAGGACGTGGACACGGAGATCGCGGAGAAGATCGCGGGGGTCCGCTCGGTCAAGCAGAAGCAGGAGGCGGCGCGGATGGTGAAGGAGCTGGACCTCGCCTTTTCGGTGAACGTGGTGCTCCACCGCGCCAACCTGGACCGGATCCAGGAGATCATCGACATGGCCGGTGAAATGGGCGCGGATCGGGTAGAGCTGGCCAACACCCAGTATTACGGCTGGGCCCTGAAGAACCGGGAGGCGTTACTGCCGACGCGGACGCAGGTCGAGCATGCGCGAGCGGTCGCCGAGCGGGCGATCGAGACCTACCGTGGCCGCATGCAGATCATCTACGTCATGCCCGATTACTACGAGACCTACCCCAAGCCCTGCTATGGAGGCTGGGGCAACGTCTATGTGCTCGTCACCCCGGATGGGCGGGCCCTTCCCTGCCACGGCGCGACCGAGATCAAAGGGCTGGAGATGGTGAACGTCCGGGACCACGATCTGGGCTGGATCTGGCAGGAAGCCCCGATCTTCAACGCCTTCCGCGGCGATGCCTGGATGAAGGAGCCCTGCCGCAGCTGCCCCCGAAAGGCTCAGGATTTCGGTGGGTGCCGTTGCCAGGCGTTTGCGCTCACCGGCGATGCCACCAACCCGGATCCGGTGTGCACCTTGACCCCGCTACGCTCGATCATCGACAACGTAGTCGCCAAGCCCGCCGGACCCTCGGAGTACATCTACCGCTGGGTTCAGGGAGAGCCGCAACCGGCCTAGGGGCACGAGCGGCCCGGTGCGCGCGCCAGGCTGATCCGCTGGTCCACCCGGGTGTGCACCGCGCGGCGCAGCGGTCCCTGCGCGGGGATAGTCACATCGACCTCCACCTGTCGATTCCAGCCCAGCAGGCCTGCGGCGGGGTCCCAGGTCCAGACGCCGTTCTCGGTTTCCTCTTCCACGACCCTCACCGTCAGCGTGTCCTGCATGGTTCGGGTGCTGGTGATCTTCCGGGTCCGGCTCAGCCGGTAACGTTGGATGCGGCCCTGCTGCCCCACGCTATCCTGCAGCCGGGTGATGGCGGGACGACCGGAATCCGCCAGCGTGACTCCTACCGAGATGGGTGAGAGCGGGAGGAGGGGAAACAGATCGGCCGCCGCGTCCGAAAGGTCGGCAACCGGTCTGATCTCGTCTGGGATGAAAGGGCCCGAGACCAGCCGAAAGCCACCGAACGGGCCTAACCGGCCCTGGTAGCGGCCGCCGACGAGTCCATCGGTATTGGGGGCCTGTCGCTCGCCATTGGTCTCCCGCCAGACCACCAGAGAATCGAACCACCCCTCCAGGGTGATGGAATCCCCCGCGGCGCTAGCTCTGAACGACCAGACGGCATCGCGACCCGCCTGGCCGCGCTCGTTACGGGCCGCGTCCGTTCGCAGGTCGCTGCGAATCTGTTGAATCCAGTTGGAGCATTCGAACTGCTCCGCCTGGTACCGGGGAACCGGACCGGTGTGCGACGCCCAGGCCAGTACCGAGCCCAGCGCCAGGCTCGAGACCGTGAGGCACGCCCCGCTCGAGAAAAGCACGACTCAGCGCTCCCGCCACGAGTTCCAGACAAAGGACACTCCCACCAGGATCATGAACGCCCCGATGCCCCCGAGTAGCGGTCGCCAATCCACATAGATCGAGGGAAGCATCCAGACGCTGGCCCCCATGGTCAGGGCTAGCAGGACTCCGCCGACCATGCGCGACCGCCACGCGACGAGCAAGGACAGAACTCCCAGACCGGCCAGCGCCAGGGTAGTCCAGGGCCACATCGGAGGGTGATCGCTCAACATCATCGCGAGGACCACACCGTAAGCGGTCAGTCCCGCGATTCCGAGCCACCGGCTGATCTCGGTGAGCACGCCCGGTCGCGGCAGGGGCTCCTTCTCAGGTGGAAGGAAGATCTTGGAACCGGTCAACCAGGACCTCGCTTCAGCATCGAGCCGGCGTCCCGGCCCGGGACTGGTGCCTCAGGCGGAAATGTGATATTCGAGGTTGGAGAATCAAGCCGGGCAGTATCGTCTCATCGTATGATCCGCTGCCGAAATCATCGAGGAGTGTACCAATGACCGAGGGTCCGAAAGCTCACTGGCGTCCTTTCGTGTGTGGGGTCGCGCTCCTGGTCGCGACAGCCGGAGGCGCGGCGGCACAACAGCCCGACACCGTTCTCCTGATTCGAGCCGGACGGCTGATCGACGGCCAGTCCGACAAGCCGCAGACCGATCAGGGAATTCTGATCCGGGGCGACCGGATCGCCGCGGTGGGGCCCTTCGCGACCATCGCCGCCCAGGCCCAGGGAGCCAGCACCATCGACCTGAGCGGCATGACCGTTCTCCCCGGCCTGATCGACAACCACACCCACATCCTGCTCCAGGGCGATATCACCGCCGCCGACTACGACGAGCAGCTGCTCAAGGAATCGATCCCCTACCGGACGATCCGCGCGACGGCCGCAGTGCGCACCGCGCTGCTCAACGGGTTCACCACCATGCGGGACCTGGAAACCGAAGGGGCGATGTATGCCGATGTGGACGTCAAGCGCGCCATCGAGCGCGGGGTGATCCCCGGTCCGCGGCTCTTCGTTTCCACGCGGGCCATGAGCGGCACCGGCATGTACCCGCTGCTGGGCTACTCCTGGGAGCTCAAGATGCCCGAAGGGGTGCAGATCGTGGATGGACCGGACGAGATCCGGAAGGCGGTGCGCGAGCAGGTGAAGTACGGGGCGGACTGGATCAAGTTCTACGCGGATCGGGGCTACTACCTCGCTCCCGACGGCCGTCTCCGGAGCAAGGTGAACTTCACCGACGAAGAGATGAAGGCGATCGTGGACGAGGCCCACCGCCTCGGACGACCGGTCGCCGCGCATACGATCGGATGGGACGGGATCGACGCCGCGCTACGGGCAGGGGTGAACAGCATCGAGCACGGGGATGGCCTGACGCCAGACTTGATCGACCGGATGGTCCGGCAGAAGGTGTACTGGTGTCCCACCCTCTTCGTGGGCCGCTACGTCGCCGAGGGTCGAGGGGGGGTCTGGCCCAAGATGGTGGCACTCGAGCGCACCGCATTCGGCGAGGCGCTCAAGCGGGGAGCCTTGCCCTACATCTCCTATGGCACCGACGCGGGCGGCTACGCGTGGACCGAGAACCAGGCCCAGGAGCTCGCAATCATGGTCGAGTACGGCATGACGCCGATGCAGGCGATCCGCTCCGCGACCACCATCGCGGCGACGCTGCTCGACCAGCAAGCCAACCTCGGCGCCGTCTCTTCAGGTCGCTACGCCGATATCATCGCCGTCGCCGGCGATCCTCTGACCGACATCACGCAGCTCCAGCACGTGGTCTTCGTGATGAAGGGAGGGAAGGTCTATAAGAGCAAGGACTGAGGACTCAGGACTGAGTACCGGGTACTGAGTGCCGAGTACACTGTCGGTTCAGGCCTCGCCCATGTAGGGGTACCGGTAGTCCTTGGGTGGATTGAAGGTCTCCTTGATGGTCCGGGGAGACACCCACCGTACCAGGTTCAGGATCGATCCGGCCTTGTCGTTCGTCCCGCTGGCCCGGGCGCCGCCGAATGGCTGCTGGCCTACCACCGCGCCGGTCGGCTTGTCGTTGATGTAGTAATTGCCCGCTGCATGACGCAGCGCCCGGTCCGCCTCGGCCTGCGCGCGGCGATCCTGCGCGAAGACGGCCCCGGTGAGGGCGTAGGGGCTGGTGCGGTTGACCAGGTCGAGCGTCTCCAGCCACTTGGCGTCGGGATAGACGTGGAGACTCAGCACCGGCCCGAAGAGCTCTTCGCACATGGTCCGGTAGTTGGGGTTCTCGACCTGGATCAGGGTCGGCTGGATGAAATATCCGATGGAATCGTCGCACTCACCGCCGGCGATGAAGGTGACCCCAGGTTCCTGCCGAGCGGTATCCAGATAGCCCTTGATCCGATCGTAGGCTCTCCGATCGATCACCGCGCCCATGAAATTCCGGAAGTCGGCCACGTCGCCAACGCGGATGTCCGCGATCAGGTCGCGGAGCCGGGACTTGAGCCGGGGCCACAGGCTGGCCGGCACATAGGCCCGAGAAGCGGCGCTGCACTTCTGCCCCTGGTATTCGAAGGCGCCACGCACCAGGGCCACCGCCAGTGCCTCGAGGTCGGCGCTGGGATGGGCCAGGACGAAGTCCTTCCCGCCGGTCTCTCCGACCAGGCGAGGGTAGGTCGCGTACTCACGAATCCGCTCGGACACGCCTTTCCAGAGCAGCTGGAACACCTGGGTCGAACCGGTGAAGTGGATCCCGGCCAGGGTTCGGTCGGCCAGAAGCATCCCGGTCACCTGCTGGGGATCGCCGGGGATGAAGTTGATCACGCCCGGCGGCAGCCCCGCGGTTTCGAGCAGTTTCAGGATGTAGTAGTTGCTGAGCGAGGCAGTGAAAGATGGCTTCCAGAGAACGACATTCCCCATCAGGGCCGGCGCGGTGGGGAGGTTGCCGCCAATCGCCGTGAAGTTGAAGGGCGTGATGGCGTAGATGAACCCTTCCAGCGGTCGGTGGTCCATCCGATTCCACATGCCGGGGCCGGAGACCGGCTGCTCCCGGTAGAGACGCTCGGCGAAGGTCACGTTCCAGCGCCAGAAGTCGATCAGCTCGCACGCACTGTCGATCTCCGCCTGAAAGGCGGTCTTGCTCTGCCCCAGCATGGTGGCGCCGTTCAGCACCTGGCGCCACGGGCCCGCCAGGAGGTCAGCCGCCTTGAGCAGGACCGCGGCCCGGTCTTCGAATCGCCAGGCCGACCAGTCTCGATAGGCGGCCGCCGAGGCCTGAATCGCCTTCGTGATCGTCGCGGGATCGGCCTGGTGCACCCGGGCCAGCACCCGGTTGTGGCAATGCGGCGAGACGACGTCGACCGTATTCCCGGTCCTGATTTCATGGCCTCCGACCACGATGGGGATGTCCAGCGTCTCGCCGCCGACCGTAGCCAGCGCAGCCTTGAGCGCGGCGCGTTCGGGCGAGCCCGGCGCATAACTCAGGATCGGCTCGTTGACCGGGGGCGGAAGCTGGATCACACTGCTCATGGTCAGTTCCGATAGAGGGAACGGGAGATTAGCCGGGGGTCCGGGGTGCGGCAAGCCTGCGGAACTCCTGGTGGTTGGCTAGAACTCACCGTGCCAGACCACGCTGATACGACCATCGGGCTCGCGCAGGATGGCGGGTGGCCTGATGTGAAAGATCCGCCATCGGCCGTTTACCAGCTTAGCCGAGGTGATTCCGACCGCCGCACCGGCCAGCACGTCGCTGAACCAGTGCGCGTTCTGGTAGATCCGGGACCATGCGCACAAACCTGCCGCAGTATAGAGCGGCACCGTCGCCCACGTGCGCCCGATCTCGTCGGAGGCGGAGGCCGCCAGGGCGAAGGCTACGGTGGTATGTCCGGAGGGGAACGACTCGCTGCCGGAGAAGGGGTGGAACACGTAGGCATTCTCGGTGCTCGAGGGGCGCTCGCGACCGACCAGGTACTTGAGACCAGTGGTCGCCGCCCCGGCCAGGAGCACGGAGGCGGTAATTCTCCCGCCTGCCCGGGCCACCCTGCCGTTGTGGGTAAGCAGCCCGACCCCAATCGTCCCCAGGCCGGCCGTCACGAAAACCTCGGGCTGTCCCATGTGCCGGAAGGCCGAGGCGAGGTCGTCCTGGAACGAGGTCTGGTTGTCCTGGGTATACCGTTGGATCGGTTGGTCGGCCAGCGAGCTGATCACCACCACGCTGAGCATGGTGACGCCTTCCTGCCAGCGGAACTGCATCGGCTCCTGGGCCTCGAGCGATTGCGATCCCGAAAGGGTACCGGCGAAGAGAAGGGCTGCGAGCGTGGGGCGAAACGGATGGAAAACCACGACGGCTCCGAACGGGGACAAATAACAACTTAGTACCGGTCTGCGTCGGGGGCAGGCGGCGGCATGGCGCAGGCATCGCCCGCTGGCGCGCCCCCCCGGCGCGGTCCTAGTTTTCTGCGGCCCCCACCCTGACGAGAGACCATGACCCGTACCGTTGCCGCCCTGCTCCTGCTGCTCGCGCTTGGCGCGTGCCGGGATTACGACTATTACCGACCCATTGCCAGTCAGAAGGGGTTGTTGCCCGCAGACCAGTTCGCGCTCTACGGGAGGGAACAGGCCATCACCGTGGCCATCGGGCGGGAGTTGGCGCGACCCTACAACTCCGGCACCGGGGTCCAGATCCGGCGAGCGATGGAATACGCCCAGAAGTTCCCGGACGTGGTCCAGGTCGAGGGCGACTCGCTGGGCTATCGCCTGACGGTCCTGTTCAAGAACGGCTGGCGCACCGCCGTGGTGCCGATCGCGGACGGGAAGCGGGGAGACGAGACCAAGATTCCCTCGTGAGCGTCGTCCAGGTCACCACCACCTGCGGGTCCCGGGAGGAAGCGGATCGACTCGCCGGAGCCCTGGTCGAGGAACGGTTGGCGGCCTGCGCGCAGGTGACGGGCCCGGTCGGCAGCCGGTACCGCTGGAAAGGGGTCGTCGAACAGGCGGAGGAGTGGGCCTGCCAGCTCAAGACCACTCGACGCCGGCTCCCCGCGCTGATGGCTCGCATCAAGGTCCTTCACTCCTACGAAACGCCGGAGATTCTTGCGACATCCATAGATGATGGCGATCCGGCCTACCTGGCCTGGGTCGAAGAGCAGGTGCAACCGGAGCCGTAGCCGCCGGCCGAGCTCGCCGGCCATCCCCTCTCGTCGAGCGTCACATGCCGACCCGTCCCGAACAGCCACCCCCCGAGCTCCTCTACCTCCTCGCCGGAGACGAAGAGGACTTCATCGCGGCTTCGGCCGATCTGCTCCCCGCCGACATCGCGGAGGCCATGAACGACCTTCCGCCCGAGGGTGCGGCGCGGGTGGTGCAGGCCCTCCCCTTCCATCGCGCGGTCCAGCTCTTCGACGAACCCGAGCTCGAGCGCCGGGGCGAAATCTTCGAGTCCCTGCCCGATGAGCGGGCCATCCCCCTCATCGAGGCGATGTCCTCGGACCAGCAGGTCGAGCTGTTCCGGGAGCTTCGCGAGGCGGACCGGGCCCGGATGCTCCACGTCCTGGACGCTCCCACCCGGGAGGTGCTCAAGCTCCTCATGAGCTACCCGCCGCACAGCGCCGGCGGGATCATGACCACAGAGTTTCTGAGCGTCCCCTCGACCTGGAATGCGGCCCAGGTGGTGCGCCACATCCACGAGGTCGGGTCGGCCAAGGAGACGGTGTACGCGATCTACATCGTCGATGAGAAGGACCGCCGTCTGGTTCGCGTCATCTCCCTCCGGGAGGTGATCGCGGCCGGCCCGGAGACCTCGGTGCTCGCGATCGGCGATACCCGGAAGCCGATCACCACCACCCCGCTCACCCACCGGGAGGACGTGGCCCGGCTGATCTCCAAGTACAACCTCCTCGCGATCCCCGTCATGGACGACGGAGGGCACATCCTCGGCATCGTCACGGTGGACGACATCATCGACGCCATCATGAGCGAGACCACCGAGGACGTGCAGAAGTTCGGTGGTATGGAGGCCCTCGATCAGCCCTACATGGAGATCAGCATCGCGGCGATGGTGAAGAAGCGGGCCGGCTGGCTCTGCGCCCTGTTCCTGGGCGAGATGCTCACGGCGACCGCCATGGGATATTTCGAGCACGAAATCAGCAAAGCGGTAGTCCTGGCCCTCTTCATCCCGCTGATCATCAGCTCGGGGGGCAACTCGGGCTCCCAGGCCACGTCGCTCATCATCCGCGCGCTGGCCCTGCGGGAAGTCACGGTCAGGGACTGGTGGCGCGTGGCGCTCCGGGAGATCCCCTCGGGGGTCGCGCTGGGGGTCATCCTCGGCGCGATCGGCCTGTGTCGCATTCTGCTCTGGCAACAGCTGGGCTGGTACGACTACGGGATCCATCACGTCCTGGTCGCCTTGACCGTGGCGGTGGCTCTGGTCGGCGTGGTGCTGTTCGGCTCGCTGGCGGGATCGATGCTTCCCTTTGCGCTCCGGAAGATCGGGTTCGACCCGGCCAGCGCCTCCGCGCCGTTCGTCGCGACCCTGGTAGACGTCACCGGTCTGGTGATCTATTTCACGGTAGGGCTGATCATACTCCGGGGAACCTTGCTCTGAACCGGACTGATGGCTGAACCAACCAAGGTCCAGCGTTAACTTCTGGAGACCACTCATGACCAATCGCGGCAAACTCATCACCATCCTGGCGGTGCTGGCCTTCGTGGCTCTGCTGCTGTACAACACCCTCTCCGCACAGCGGGTGTCCTGCGAGGTTTGCGTCGACTTCGGGGGTGGATCCAATTGCGCTACCGCCTCCCACAGCTCGGAGAAGGACGCGACTCAGGCCGCACAGACCACCGCCTGCGGCGTTCTGGCTCACGGGATGGATCAGAGTATCGCCTGTGGGCGGGTCCAGCCGACGTCAGTTCGCTGCCACCCGCTGTAGGATCCGCCTACCGAAAGACGCAAAGGCGTCCACGGTGAGTGCCGATTCAACAGCGCTGCTCGTCGCCCTCACCCCTTACGGCCCCGGCGGAGGGTGTTAAGATCAGTGACAGCAAGGCCTTGTGGGTGAGGACCCAGGTAGCAGCCGGCCCCTCCAGGCTGGCACCAAGGTTGCACCTCGAGCAGCTGCAAGGATGATTCTCGACCGACATTCAGGTGAAGCATGGGCGATCTGACGATCCGCGAAATGGAACAGGGCGAGGAGTTCGCCGACTGGTTCGCCGAGCTGCTGGTCCGGGAGGAAGACGAGACCGGGGAGCCGGTGCACTTCGAGGACCACTACCTGGTGCTCAGCAACGAAATCGGCGACTGGATCGGAGGCCTGCGCTACTGCCTGCGCGGTGGCGTCGCTCAGCTGCTGGACGTCGTGGTCAAGGCGGAGGAGCGGCATCACGGACACGGGCAGCGGCTGCTGGCGGCCTTCGAGGAGCGGGCTCGCGAAGCGGGCGCTCACCTGATGGAGTTCTGGACCGACGATACCCGGTCGGAGGCGTTGCTCGGCAAGCTGGACTGGCGGACCCTGCTCAAGCGGGACAACTACATCGGGAACCAGACCTGGTACCTCATGGAGAAACGGCTCGGTTAGCCGACCCTCCTCCTCAGGCCCCACCCTTCCATCTACCCGTATAAAGCGTCACATTTGCGTAACCGGCTGGCACTCCGGCCGATACCCTAGCTATTGCATCCCTTTTCTCCCTGGGCTCCATGACGGTGACCGATGGCGTGCGCAAGCTCATGTCGAAGGTCGAGGTCCTGAAGGACCTCGAGGGCGTCGTCACCCAACTCATGGACGTCCACCTTCAGAAACGATCGCTCTGGTTCCCACATGAGCTGCTCGGACCCGCCGAAGGCGAATCCCCGGAACAGCATCGGGCCGACCTGAAGAAGCGCGCTTCCGGGATTCCGGACCCGGTCCGCGCGGCGTTGGCGCTCAACCTCCTCACGGAGGAGGGGCTCCCGCACTTCCATCGCCTCCTGGCGGTGTATCTGGGGGATGACTCCCATTGGCGGCGCTGGAACAACATGTGGACCGCCGAGGAGGATCGTCACGGCACCGTGCTCCGGGACTACGGCCGCGATACCGCGCTATTCGACCAGCGACGATTGGAAGTGATGCAATACGACTATATCGAGGCCGGGTTCCACCCCGAATGGGACCAGGACCCCTATCGTGTCTTTGCCTATACCACCGTGCAGGAGCGGGCCACCCAACACTCTCACGCCGAGACGGGTCGGCGGGTCGGTGAACACGAGCCGTTGCTCGAGTCGATCCTGATCCGCATCGCCACCGAGGAGGCCCGGCATTTCAACTTCTACCGCTCCATCTTCGAGGAAATCCTGGCGCGGGACCCCGATGAGGCCCTGGAGTCCGCTTCTCACATCCTTCCGGGAATCACCATGCCGGGTCATACCATGCCGAGCTTCCGGGAAATCGCCGACGTGATCCGGCGGGCCGGCATCTATGGCCCGCGCGATTACCTGCGCATCGTCCAGGAGCAGTTGCGGTACTGGAAGATCGAGAGCCTCACCGGGCTCGGCGCGCTCGGTCGCAAGGCTCAGGAAAAGCTCCTCGAAATCCCGGCGCGGTTGCAGCGGATCGTGGATCTCATGGAAGCCCGCAGCCGGGCCAAGACGTTCTCCTTCGATGTCGTGTTCAACCGTGAATTCGCGATGGACTAGCCGGCGTTCCTACGCCACCTGGCTGGGCGCAGCGGCCCTGGTGATGCTGGCCTGCCAGGAGAAGCCGAAGCCGGTTCCGCCGGGCGAGGCGCCGCCGGCCGGCCAGCATGACACGGCCACCCAGGCCGAGCAGGATGCGCGGTTCCTGGGCAAGGACCTGGTCGATATCCTCGACCAGGTGCTCAGCTACAAGACGTCCCACCGGGGACGGATCCCCCGCTCCCTCCGGGAAGTCGGCATCGACAGTCTCGGTCCGGCCACCATCCGCCGCCTCAGCGTCGAGAACGGGCAGCCGATAATCACGGTGGTCTACCGCCAGCTCGCGGGGCGCCAGGTGCGGAGCTGCCAGGGTGGCCGCGATGTCCTCGACGAGTCCACTCTGAGTGGCGGCGCATTCACCCTCAATTGCATCCTGGCCGACGGCACCCCATCATCGGTACACGTTCCGGCCCCGCCAATCAACCGTTAGCGCCCCAAGCCCCTCGTCATGCCGCTGGCCCTTCTGATCCAGGTCACGCGGATCACGGTCATCACCTGCTTCGCGGTCGCCTGCCTGGTCGCCATGGCCAGCTGGGCGCTCCGCGCTCGACGCCTGAACCCATTCGGCGCCCCGGCCAGAATGCTCCGGCGGGTAAGCGATCCGATCATGCGTCCCCTCGAACGGCGCGTGATCCGGGCAGGAGGGAATCCCCAGGACGCTCCGCTCTGGCTGGTGGGGATCTCGGTGGTCGGCGGACTGCTCTTGCTGAGCCTGGTCGGCTGGTTGGGAGAGGCGATCGTCGGCCTGATCGGCTCCCTGCATGCTGGTCCCGCCGAAGTGCTGCGCTTCGTAGTGGGCGGAATCTTCTCTCTCCTCATGGCGGCGCTGCTGGTCCGGGTCATCGCCTCCTGGCTCGGGATCTCGCTCTACGGCCGCTGGATGCGACCGATTGCGGCGCTCACCAGCTGGATCGTCGAACCGATCCAGCGAGTCCTGCCCCCGTTCGGCCCGTTCGATTTCAGTCCCATGGTGGCGTACCTGCTGCTGTGGATCGCCCGTACCTTCGTCCTGAGGCTTTGGTGAGGGAGCCGATCGAGGCGAGCGAGGCAGGAGTCCGCTTGCGACTCCGGGTGCTGCCTCGGGCATCGAAATCGGAACTGGCCGGGGTTCGAGGAGACGCCCTCTGCGTTCGCCTCACCGCGCCACCGGTAGAGGGCGCGGCCAACCAGGCACTCCTCCGGTTCCTCGCGGAGCGGCTGGGCGTGAGACCGGCCGCCCTTCGCATCCTATCTGGTCTTACAGGCCGGCAGAAACTGGTGGAGGTAGAGGGGCTCTCACCGGAGGGCGCCAAGGCCAGGTTAGGGTTGTCCTGACTACCGGGCTCGCCCTCGGGGCACGCCCCTTGCTATCTTGAAGGCAAGTTGAAAATTGAAGGGCCGGGAGTTCCGTGGTGATTTGCGCTGCTTGCAGCCACGTTAAACAAGTGCTAAAACGCTGCCCGAGGCCGTTTTAGCCGCGGGCTTTTTGGTTCTTAGGGAGCATCGACTTGACCCTCGCACAACTGAGTCCCACCACCGCCACTGGCACCCGAAGTCGCGCTGAGCGACTGCGGGAGCTGGAGCCGTTGCTTCGGCACCGCATTCTGGTGCTGGATGGCGCCATGGGCACCATGATCCAGTCCTACCGGCTCGCCGAGCGAGACTACCGCGGAGCGCGCTTCGGTGATCATCCGGTGGATCTCAGGGGCAACAACGATCTGCTCTGCCTCACTCAGCCTGATGTCATCCGCGAAATCCACACGGCGTACCTGGACGCGGGCGCCGATTTCCTGGAGACCAACTCCTTCAACGCGACCGCCATCTCGATGGCGGACTACCGGATGGAGTCGCTGGTCTATGAGCTCAACGTGGCGGCGGCCACCCTGGCCCGCGAGGTGGCGAACCGCTTCGAATCCCGGGAGCCGGAACGCCCGCGGTTCGTCGTGGGCGTGCTGGGTCCCACCAACCGGACCGCCTCGATGTCTCCCCGGGTCAACGATCCCGGCTTCCGGAACGTCACGTTCGAGCAGCTGGCCGTGGCCTACGAAGAAGCGGCCCGGGGCCTGCTCGACGGCGGCGCCGATCTCCTCATGGTCGAGACCATTTTCGATACCCTGAACGCCAAGGCGGCGCTGTTCGCGATCGACACGCTCTTCGAGAAGGCCGGGTTCCGGGTGCCGATCATGATTTCAGGCACGATCACCGACGCGAGCGGACGGACATTGTCGGGACAGACGGTGGAGGCGTTCTGGAACTCGGTCGCTCATGCCCATCCCCTGACCGTGGGCCTCAACTGCGCCCTGGGCGCGCAGACCCTTCGACCCTACGTCCAGGATCTGGCCCGGGTCGCTCCGGTCTACGTCAGCACTCACCCCAATGCAGGCCTGCCCAACGAATTCGGCGCGTATGACGAGACGCCGGAGACCATGGCCAGTGTGTTGGGCGAGTTCGCCGCGAGCGGGCTGGTCAACGTCGTGGGCGGCTGCTGCGGGACCACGCCGGCGCATATCCGGGCCATCGCCGAAGCAGTCCGCGGGGCGGCCCCACGCCGGCCGCCGCAGGTACCACGAGCCGCTCGGCTAAGCGGGCTGGAGCCGCTGACCATCGCGCCAGGGCACCTGTTCGTGAACATCGGCGAGCGTACCAACGTCACCGGATCCCGGCGGTTCGCCAAGCTGGTGCTTGAAGGCGGCTATGAAGCGGGGCTCGAAGTGGCTCGGCAGCAGGTCGAGAACGGGGCCCAGATGATCGACGTGAACATGGACGAGGCCATGCTGGACTCGGCCAAGGCCATGACCACGTTCCTCAACCTGATCGGGTCGGAGCCGGACATCAGCCGGGTACCGATCATGGTCGATTCTTCCAAGTGGTCGGTGCTGGAGGCGGGGCTCCGCTGCCTCCAGGGTAAGGGCGTGGTGAACTCGATCAGCCTCAAGGAGGGAGAAGCCGAATTCCTCCGGCAGGCGCGCCTGGTTCGCCGCTACGGCGCCGCCGTGGTGGTGATGGCCTTCGACGAGCGGGGACAGGCCGACACGGTCGAGCGGAAGGTCGAGATCTGCACCCGATGCTACCGGCTCCTGACCGAGCAGGTGGGTTTCCCGCCCGAGGACATCATCTTCGACCCCAACATCTTCGCCATCGCCACCGGGATCGAAGAGCACGCCGCCTACGCCGTCAACTACATCGAAGCGACGCAGCGGATCAAGGCGACCCTGCCCGGTGTCCTAGTAAGTGGAGGGGTGAGCAACGTCTCGTTCTCCTTCCGGGGCAACGACCCGGTACGGGAAGCCATTCACTCGGTCTTCCTGTACCATGCCATCGCCGCGGGGATGGACATGGGGATCGTGAACGCGGGCCAGCTGCCGATCTACGCCGACATCGCACCCGATCTGCTCGAGAAGGTCGAAGACGTGGTCCTGAATCGGCGGCCCGATGCTACGGAGCGCCTGCTGGCCATCGCCGACACGATCCGCGGCACCATCGCGGCCTCGGGGGCCGATCTCTCCTGGCGTGAGGCCCCGGTGGCCGAACGGCTGACCCACGCGCTGGTCGAAGGGATCGGCGACTTCATCATCGAAGACACCGAGGAGGCCCGCCGCCAGGCCGAGCGCCCGCTCGACGTGATCGAAGGGCCGCTGATGGCCGGCATGAACGTGGTGGGAGACCTGTTCGGCGCCGGAAAGATGTTCCTCCCCCAGGTCGTGAAGAGCGCCCGCGTGATGAAAAAGGCGGTGGCGCATCTGGTGCCGTTCATCGAAGCGGAGAAAGAAGGGGGCGCCAGGGCCAAGGGAAAGGTGGTCCTGGCCACGGTGAAAGGTGACGTCCACGACATCGGCAAGAACATCGTGGGGGTAGTGCTCCAGTGTAACAACTACGAGGTCATCGACCTCGGCGTGATGGTGCCTTGCGCGAAAATCCTGGAGACCGCGCGTCGAGAGGGGTGCGACCTGATCGGCCTCAGCGGGTTGATTACGCCCTCGCTGGAGGAGATGTGCTTCGTCGCCGGGGAGATGCAACGCGAGGGGTTCGAGGTTCCGCTTCTCATCGGAGGGGCGACCACGTCGCGGGTGCACACGGCGGTCAAGATCGCCCCCAACTACGAGGGCCCCACCGTTCACGTGCTCGATGCGTCACGCGCGGTCGGGGTGGCCGCATCCCTCTTGAGCGAGGGCCAGCGAGCGGGGTTCGTTCGCCAGGTGAAGGGAGAGTATCAGGCCATCCGCGAGCAACGGGCGGAGCGGGCGTCGGCGGTGCCACGCCCCTCGCTGGCAGAGGCGCGCGCCAACCGACTCCAGATCGACTGGGGAGCAATCTCTCCGCCGGTCCCGCACCGCCTCGGGGTCCAGGCGTTCGACAACTATGCCCTGGAGGAGCTGGTCGGGCGGGTCGACTGGACCCCGTTCTTCCAGACCTGGGAGCTGGCCGGCCACTATCCGGCCATCCTCAAGGATCCGAAGGTGGGACCGGCGGCGACTGCCCTGTATCACGACGCGCGCACGATGCTGGAAGAGATCGTCCGCGGACGGCTGCTCAGAGCCCGCGGGGTGGTGGGCCTGTTCCCCGCCAATAGTGTCGGAGACGACGACATCGCGATCTACGGCGACGAGTCGAGGCAGAATCCGATCGCGGTGGTGCACGGCCTTCGCCAGCAGATGGCGCGGCAGCCCGGCCGACCGCACCTGGCCCTGGCGGACTTCGTCGCTCCACGTGAGTCCGGGATTCGAGACTACATCGGTGCCTTCGCGGTCACCGCCGGGCACGGCGTGGATGAGCTGGTCGCCAAACACCAGGCCAGCCACGACGATTACAGCGCCATCATGGTCAAGGCGCTGGCGGACCGGCTGGCCGAGGCGTTCGCGGAGCGCCTCCACGAACGGGTGCGGCGCGAGTTCTGGGGCTACGCCCCCGAGGAATCCCTGGATAACCAGGCCCTGATCGCGGAGAAGTACCAGGGGATTCGCCCGGCGCCGGGATATCCGGCCTGTCCGGACCACACCGAGAAGGGGACGCTCTTCAAGCTGCTCGACGCCGAGCGCCAGGCGGGGATCACCCTGACCGACAGCTACGCCATGATCCCGGGGGCTTCGGTCAGCGGGTACTACTTCTGGAACCCGCAGGCACGGTACTTCGGCCTGGGCAAGATCGAGCGTGACCAGGTCGAGGACTACGCCCGCCGAAAGGGCATGGACGTCAAGACCATGGAACGCTGGCTGGCGCCCAACCTTGGTTATCAAAGGTGAGTAATCATGCCGACGCTTCGTGAGCTGATCGCCGACGGCCACGTCCACGTCTTCGACGGGGCGATGGGGACCATGCTCTATCAGCGGGGCGTCTTCGTGAACGTCTGCTACGACGAGCTCAGCCTCCGCCAGCCTCAGTTGGTGCGGGAGATTCACCAGGCCTACGTCCAGGCCGGGGCGGAACTCCTGGAGACCAATACCTTCGGCGCCAATCCAGTGAAGCTGGGGCATTACGGCCTGGGCGCCGACACCGAGCGGATCAACGAGGCCGCGGCCCGCCTGGCGAGGGAGGCCGCCGCAGGTCAGGCCTCAGTCGTCGGCGCCATCGGCCCGCTGGGGATCAAGATCGAGCCGTATGGTGAGACCTCGGTGGACCAGGCTGCCGACGCCTTTGCCCGCCAGGCCCAGGGGCTGCTGAACGGCGGCGTCGACGGGTTCATCCTCGAGACCTTCAGCGACCTGGGCGAGATTCAGGCGGCCTATCATGCGGTACGCCGCATCAGCGATTTGCCGATCATCGCCCAGATGACGGTGGGAATCGACGGGAAGACCTACTACGGCACCGATCCGGGTACCTTCGGCCCCGAGCTTGAAGCGCTGGGCGCCGACGTCGTGGGAGTCAACTGCTCGGTCGGCCCGCATGGTGTTCTCGAGGCGATCGAAAAGCTGGCCAAGGTGACCTCGATCCCGCTCTCGGCTCAGCCCAACGCCGGACTCCCGCGAGAGATCGAGGACCGGAAGATCTACATGGCCTCGCCCGAGTACATGGCGGAATACGCTCGGCGGATCGTGGAGGCCGGCGCGCGGTTCGTGGGCGGGTGCTGCGGGACCACTCCCGATCACATCAAGGCCATTGTGAGTTTCGTGCACAGTGTCTCGCCCCGTCACGAGAGCCATCCCGTCGCGGTGCCGGCCCACGCGAGCACGCTCGATCCCCGGCCCCTGGCGCAGCGTTCCCGCCTGGGGGGCAAACTGGCCCGGGGCGAATTCGTCACCACGGTCGAGATCGTGCCCCCCAAGGGCGCGGATCCCAAGCCGATGTTCGAGCAGGTGCGCCAGCTCAAGGCGGCGGGGGTGGACGCGGTCAATGTTCCGGACGGCCCGCGGGCCCAGAGCCGGATGGGAGCCCTACTCTCGGGTCTCCTGATTCAGCGGGAGGTCGGAGTCGAGGCGGTGGTCCACTATGCCTGCCGGGACCGCAACCTGCTGGGCATGCTGTCCGATCTGCTGGGAGCGGCCGCCAGCGACCTGCGCAACCTGCTCATCGTCACCGGGGACCCGCCCAAGATGGGGCCCTATCCCGATGCCACGGCGGTGTTCGACATCGACAGCATCGGCCTGACCAACCTGGTGTCCCGGCTCAACCGCGGTCTCGATCCCGGAGGCAACGCCCTGGGCGGGCAGACGTCGTTCGTGATCGGCGTGGGCGTGAATCCAGCGGCGCCTGACCCCGAGCGGGAGCTCAAGCGGTTCGCCTGGAAGGTGGATGCCGGGGCCGAATTCGCGATGACTCAGCCGGTCTTCGATCTGGACCAGCTGGACCGGTTTCTCAAGCGCGTGGAATCGTTCCGGATTCCGATCATCGCGGGGATCTGGCCCCTGGTGTCGCTTCGGAATGCCGAGTTCCTCGCCAACGAGGTGCCGGGGGTCACGGTGCCGAGGCCGGTGCTCGAGCGGATGCGGGTAGCCAGTGCGCGGGGCAAGGAGGCGGCCCTGGCCGAGGGCGTGAAGATTGCAAAGGAGATGCTAAACGCGATGCGGGGCCGGCTGCAGGGGGCGCAGGTATCGGCGCCGTTGGGGAGGGTACCGGTGGCGATAGAAGTGCTGAGGACTGAGGACTGAGGACTGGGCCGGTCCCAAGTCACAGGTCTCAAGCCGCCGCCTCCGACTCGCAGCTTCTGACTCGTGGCCCTTGGAGACCGGTCCCTGGTGCCAGGGCCTCCACTCAATCGGTTCTCGTCCTGCGCAGGTCTTATATGAGCACTCTGCCGTCGAGATGGGCTGCGGTTCTCAGTGCCATGGCGGGAGCGATTGGCTGGTTTGGGGTCAGCGCGCTGGGCCACCGCCGGGAGGCGTGGGACAGCGAGCTCTACTGGTCGTGGTTCTTTCCGTCGCTCGCGGTGGTCGTGCTGGGACTGGGGTACTTCTCCCCGACCAAGGCCTGGCGCTGGGGCTTCATTCCCTTTCTCGCTCAGGCGGTAGTCGCCTTCGTGCAGGATCCGGGAGGCAGCATGCTGCCGCTGGGTCTGGTGATGTTCGGGATCTTCGGCGCCATCGCCGCGTTGCCTGCCATGCTGGGCGCGGCCGCAAGGAGAAGAGTCGAGCGCGATCAAGCGCCCTAGACCCTCCAGCCTGGCGCTGGGCTTCGCCCTGATCTCTCGGCCCGAGCAGCGCCTCGCCGATCGGGTGGAGTAGCTTGGGAACGCTTCAGCCATCGTTCGCTCGCCCCCGGCCAACCGAAAGGAACCGGCCCGATGCGCCTCACCCCGGTGGATTGGCTGATCGTCGCCTCCTACTTCCTCATCAACCTTGCCATCGGCCTCTACTACAAGGCCCGAGCCGGCCGGAATCTCTCCGAGTTCTTCCTCTCTGCCCGCAACGTCCCCTGGTGGTTGGCCGGCACCTCGATGGTCGCCACGACCTTCGCGGCCGATACTCCGCTGGCGGTGACCGGCATGGTGGCGAAGAACGGCATTGCCGGAAACTGGCTCTGGTGGAATTTCGTGGCGAGCGGGATGCTCACCGTATTCTTCTACGCGCGATTGTGGCGCCGGGCCGGCGTCATGACGGACATGGAGTTCGCCGAGTTGCGCTACGGCGGCCGGCCGGCCGCTTTCCTGCGGGGATTCCGGGCCGTGTACCTCGGCGTGGCCATCAACGCGATTATTCTCGGCTGGGTCAACCTGGCCATGGTGAAGATCCTGGGACTCATCCTTGGCATCACCAAGCTGGAAGCGCTCGTGATGGTCCTCGGTCTCATCGCGCTCACCTCCCTCATTTCGACACTGGCCGGCCTCTGGGGCGTGCTGGTGAGCGATCTGTTTCAGTTCATCATCAAGATGGGGATGGTGATCGTCCTGGCGGTCGTGGCGGTGCGGGCGGTGGGCGGGATCGACGCCATGAAGGCCAAGCTGGCCGTCATCGACCAGACCCGGGCCGCGACGACCGGAAGCCATGGCTCGGTGCTGAGCTTCGTCCCGGACATAGGGTCGGCCTGGATGCCGATGATCACGTTCCTGGTATACATCTCGGTCAACTGGTGGGCGACCTGGTATCCGGGAGCGGAGCCCGGTGGTGGTGGTTATATCGCGCAGCGGATGCTTTCGGCCAAGGACGAAAAACACTCCCTGCTGGCCACCTTGTGGTTCAACGTGGCTCACTATGCCGTGCGTCCCTGGCCCTGGATCCTCGTCGCCCTGGCCTCGCTGATCCTGTTCCCCGACCTGGCCGATCCGGAGACCGGCTATGTGCGGGTGATGATCGACTACCTGCCATCCTCGCTCCGGGGGCTGATGGTGGCCGCGTTCGCCGCCGCTTACATGTCCACCATCGCCACCCAGCTGAACTGGGGCGCCAGCTACCTGGTGAACGACTGCTATCGCCGCTTCCTGCGGCCCCGCGAGAGTGATCGGCACTATGTCGTCGTCGCGCGCTGGGCGACGGTCTTCCTCACCCTGGTCTCCGCGGTGATCACGTTCTACCTCGGCTCGATCGCCGCGGCCTGGAAGGTGCTGCTCGTCACTGGCGCCGGCACCGGTGGTGTCCTCCTGCTTCGCTGGTACTGGTGGCGAATCAATGCCTGGAGCGAGCTGTCCGCGATGATCTCCGCCTTCGTCGTCTCGGTCCTCCTCCAAACCGCGGGCGGGCTCGACAGCGACAAGCCGACCGACTTCGCCTGGATCATGCTGATCACGGTCGCCATTACCACCATGGTATGGCTCACCGTGACCTTCCTGACGGCACCGGAAACCCGGGAGACGCTGGTCGCCTTCTACCGGCGGACTCGCCCGTCGCGTGCCGGCTGGCGCCCGATCGCGGCGCTGGCACCAGAGGTACCGGTGTCCAGTGACGGACTGCGCAATTTGCTCGATTGGGTGGCCGGCTGCGGGCTGATCTATGGAGTGCTGTTCGGCGTCGGCAAGCTGCTGCTCAAGGAAACCGGGATCGGCCTGCTCCTGCTGGGGCTGGGCCTCCTGGCGGGGGCGGTCATCTACTGGGACCTCTCGCGAAGGGGATGGACCACCGTGGTTGAGTAGCGAGACCGCACCGTTGGACGACCAGGCGGTGTCTCAGTCCGTCTTCAAGCGGTAACCTACCCCCAATTCGGTGAGGAGGAGCCGCGGCCGAGTCGGGTCCTCTTCCAGCTTTTGCCGCAGCTGGTTCATATAGACTCGCAGATTGTGGATCTGGTCGGTCGCGCCCGCCCCCCAAGCCTCCTTCAGCAGCTGCCGATGGGTGAGGACCTTCCCGGCGTGGCGGACCAGGACCTGCAACAGCCGATGCTCATTGGGCGTGAGGTGCACTTCCTCCTGGTTTCGGAAGACCCGGCGCTGCGCGATGTCTACTCTCAGGCCGCCGGCCTCGAAGACCGGCTCCGCCGGTCCGCCGATGGCCAGTGCGTGGCGCACGGCGACCCGCATGCGGGCGAGGAGCTCGGGCACACTGAAGGGCTTGGTGAGATAGTCGTCCGCCCCCGCGTCCAGGGCCGCGATCTTGTCGCGTTCCTGACCCCGCGCCGAGATGACGATGATCGGGGTAGCCGTCCATTCCCGGATGTGGCGGGTGACCGTGAGGCCGTCGGTATCGGGTAACCCGAGATCCAGCAAGATGAGATCGGGCTTGCGACCCGCCGCCTGGGCCAGGCCTTCTCGGCCGGTGGCGGCCTCGATCAATTGATAGTCATCGCCACCGAGGGCGGCTCGTAGAAAATGGCGCATCTGGGGCTCGTCCTCGATCAGGAGAACGATCAAAGGCCGCCCGCTGCTCCGCTCGCTCTCGGCGGTCCGCCGCTCGTCAGACGTGCTCCAATGCCTCGGCGGCAGGGAGCGGTGCGGCCCCGGTGAGCGGCAGGGTGAAGCGGAACACCGTCCCGCCCCCAGGCCGGCGCTCGACCCAGATCCGCCCGCCGTGCGAGGCGATGATGCCGCGGCAGATGGTGAGTCCCAACCCGATACCCTCCCCAGGAGCGGCGCCGGCCCCCCGATAGAATTTGTCGAAGATTCGGTCTTCCTCCCCCGGAGGCAAGCCGGGGCCGGAATCCGCGACGCTCACCGTCACGACACCCGGCCCCGGTTCAGCGGTGATCTCGACCGGGGTGCCGGGCGGGGTGTGCTTGGCCGCGTTTTCCAGCAGGTTGATAAAGACCTGTTCCAGCAACACCGCATCGAAGGGCACCAGAGGGAGATCCGGGGGAAGGGCTACCGTCACCGGGTGCTGTTGCATCCGGTCCCCGAGTCGAAGGAGCGCTACCCCGATCGGATCCTCCAGCAGCTGCCAGTCTTTCTGGATCTGGAGGCTCCCGGTCTCCACCCGGATCATGTCGAGCAGGTTGCCGATCAGGCGGTTCATGCGTTGGGCCTGATCGAGCACCGAGTCCAGCAGCTCGCGCCGCGTGTCGGGAGCCAGCTGATCACCCCGCTCCCGCAAGCTGCTGGCCGCTCCCGTGATGATGCCGAGGGGGGTTCGCAGATCATGGGAGAGCGAGCTGAGGAGCGAGGTCCTCAACCGTTCCGCCTCGATTTCGAGCCGGTCCCGGTGCGTGCGCTCGGCGAGGGAGACCCGGTCGAGCGCCACGCCGATCTGACTGGCGAAGGTCTCGAGCAGGTAGCGCTCGGCGGGGACTTGGAAGCGCTCCAGATCGGCCGAGGCGACCACCAACACCCCGGCGATTCCGCTGGTCGCGGTCAGGGGCAGATGGAGGGCGGCCGCGCCCGGAAGGGTTGCGGTGCCCGCACCGGCCATCTCCCCCCGCCGAAAGACCCAGTCGGCGACGCTCAACTCCTTGTCGTCGAGGATCGGAGAAGGAGCCGTGGGTTCCAGGGCGCGAAGGTGGCCACTGTTATCCGGGGCAACCAGTTGGGCCGAGGTGCCAAAGGTTTCGCCCAAATGGCGCCGCGCGGCCCGCACCACGTCAGGCATCGTCCGGGTATCGCCCAGGTCCCGGCTCAAGGCGTAGAGCGCCGCGGTCCGCCGCTCCCGCTCGCGGGCCGCGGCCGCCTGCTCCCGGATCCGGACGGTGAAGCCGCTGATCACCAGTGCCACGCTCAGCATCACCCCGAAGGTGAGCAAGTACTTGAGATCAGAGACCGCGAAGGTGAACCGGGGAGGAACAAAGAAGAAATCGAACAAGGCGATGGAAACCAGCGCGGCGAGTATCGAAGGCCCGCGGCCGCACCGGGAGGAGACAATCATCGCGGCGAGCAGGTACCCCATGGCCACATCGGTGATGCTGAGACGCTGGAGCGCAAGCCAACCGACCGCGGTGGCGCCCAACACCGCCAGGGCCGCGAAGCCGTATTCGGTCAAGGGAGCGGGAGCGTGCACTACAACGGGCCGGCGAGGGGGGCCTTCGTCATCTTCGCCGGTCATGACATAGACATCCACGTCCCCGCTCCCACGAACCAGGCGGTCGAGGGTGGAGCCCAACAGCAGATCGCGCCAGCGCGAGTGGGTAGGCTTGCCGATCAGGATGCGGGTGACGTTCTGGGTGGCGGCGTAGGCCAGGATTTCCTCGGCCACCTGGTGCCCCGGGACGGTAACGGTCCGAGCACCCAGCTCGTCGGCGAGTTGCAGGGTCTCCACCAGGGTGTTCCGGTCGCGGTCGGAGTACGCCGCGGCCCCCGGGGTCTCCACGTAGAGCACGACCCAATCGCACCGGAGCGAGGCCGCCATCCGGGAGGCGGCCCGTACCAGTCGCGCCCCGGCCGGGTTCGCGCCCACAGCCACCAGAAGCCGTTCTCCCGCGGGCCAGGTTTCCTGGATGCCGTGCTCGACCATGTAGCCGCGCATTTGCGCGTCTACCCGCTCGGCGACCCGCCGGAGGGCGAGCTCTCGGAGCGCGATCAGATTCCCTTCCCGGAAGAACCGCTCCCGGGCGCGGTCGGCGGCTTCGGGCAGGTACACCTTTCCCTGAGCGAGACGGCGGAGCAGATCTTCGGTGGTGAGGTCGGCCAGCTCGACCGCGTCGGCCCCGTCGAAGATCGTGTCGGGCACCGTCTCCCGCACTTGCACGCCGGTGATCTGCGCCACCACGTCGTTCAGGCTCTCCAGGTGCTGGACATTGAGCGTGGTGTAGACCGAGATGCCGGCCGCCAGGAGCTCTTCGACGTCCTGCCACCGCTTCTCGTGGCGCGAGCCGGGGGCATTGGTATGAGCCAGCTCGTCCACCAGCAGGATCGAAGGATGCCGAGCCAGCGCGGCATCGAGGTCGAACTCCTTGAGGGGGATTCCACGGTAGAGGATCGTGCGGCGGGGCAGCAGCTCGAGCCCGGCAAGCAGCGCCTCGGTCTCGGCGCGGCCATGGGTCTCCACCACCCCAACCACGACGTCCACACCCTCGCCCCGTTTGGCTCGGGCCTCCTCCAGCATGGTGTAGGTCTTTCCCACTCCGGGATTGGCGCCGAAGAAGACCTTGAGCTGCCCGCGGGCGGCCCGGGCTTCCTCGGCCCGAATGCGCCGGAGCAGGACGTCGGGGTGGGGACGCTGATCGGTCATGTTGGGAAGATGGAACCGCCGCCACACGGCTGCAACTGTGACCGGCGGGTACCGCTCAGCGATTAGGGAATCGCTCCGGAAATCACTCTATGGGATGGTCTCGGGGAGGCCAGCGGGCATCAGCGCATCCCCGCCTCGGGCACCATCGCGAATCCGCACGAAGTCGGCGACGGGCTGGATCCAGATGTTCCCATCGCCTGGGGTGTTGGTCGCCGCCGCGGTCCGAATGGCCGCGACGGCGCGGTCGACTTGGGCGTCGGCGAGGACGATCTCGAGCCGCAGGCGCTCGCGGAACCGCAGCTCCACTCTCGTTCCCCGATAGAAGCCTGACAGTGCCGGCTCACTTCCGCGCCCTAGGGCTTGAGTCACCGTCACGCGTGAGAAGTTGGCCCGGTCTAGTGCCGCCAGGACGGCCGACAACCGCCCCGGCCGAATGATCGCCGTGAGGACCTTCACTGGGTGGCGCGGGTCTCGAGGCCAGACCGGGAGCGGGCGGCCGCGCGCACTTCGGAAGCCAACATCTCATTGAGCAATCCCGCGGTGGCCTCCGCGCTCGGCGTCGAAATGGATGTCAGGATATCGCGCAGCAGTGCCTGATCCGGCGCGGCGATCTGGGCCAGGGAGGCGGCCGAGGCTCGCTCGTCTCCAGTGAGCATTGCAAGCAGGACTAGTCCGAGGGCCTCGACGTCCTCCTCCGCGTGGCTGCTGCCGGAGCTGGCCGCGAAACCGCCCCCGACCCCGGACAGAAAGGCGTGCTCGCCGACCAGCTGCATAGTATCCAGCCCAACTGCTCCATGGACCCACCCGCGGGCATGCAGATCGGCCAGGGCCAGAGCGCCATCGAGCGCAAAGCTCAAGGCGCGCTCCCGGGAGAGTCGTCCCTCCCGCCGCAGACGAGTGCGAAGCGACTCGGTGGTCTCGTCCGGGCGAACGTAGTACAAGACGGCGGGCTGTCCCGCAGGGCCGGGGGGCGTGAGCACCTGGGGGTCCTGCAGGAGCGCGAGGCGGCTGATCTCGCGGACGAATCGCTCGCTGCCTACATCGTAACCATGGTCCGGATGCACGAGTTGCAGAATGATGTTGGAGCCGTCACGGGGATCGGAGGCCCGGAAGACCGTCGTCGCCGCGCCGCGACCCAGCTCGGCCACTAGGGTAAACCGGTCGGCCAGCGCCAACCGGGCTTGGGTCAGCGCCTCGGCATCCGATGCCAAGGGAACCCCTCCCCCTGACCGCGTTTTCATCGGCGGTCTCCTAGTGCTTACCCGGAGGACGAGGAAACGCGCTGTCGACGGCCAGGTTCAGCATGAGAACATTCACGCGGGGGTCGCCGAGGAACCAGAACTGCCGGCCCTCGGTGTACCGGTCCACCAATGCCTGGACGGCTTTGGGGTCCGCTCCGCGCTCGCGCGCAACCCGTGCCACCTGGAGCGCGGCATTCGCGGGGGAGATGTGCGGGTCGAGACCGGAAGCCGACGACGTCACCATATCGCTCGGGATGTGGCCCTTCTGGGCGCCGTCATTGGCGACGACCCCCTCCACCGCCTGCGCAATCAGGGTGTCCGCCAGTTTGAGATCGGTCGGCCCCTTGTTGGTGCCGGAGGAGGCCGTGGCGTCGTACCCATTCCCAGCCGCGGAGGGACGGGGGTGGAAGTAGTACGGGGCCACGAACGGCTGCCCAATCAGCTCGCTCCCGACGGGCTGCCCATTGACCTTGATGATCGAGCCATTCGCCTGTCTCGGGAACAGAAGCTGGGCGAAAACGGTGACCACGCCGGGGTAGATGAAGCCGGTGAGGACGCAGAGCAACAGCGTCAACACAATCGCAGGGCGCAGGTGTTTGGCGACCATGGTCATACCATGTGGAGGAAGACGAGCACGACGTCGAGCGCCTTGATCCCGATGAACGGAATGATGACGCCGCCGATACCGTAAATCACGAAATTGCGCCGCAGGATGGCGGCGGCCCCGGCCGGCCGGTACTGGACACCGCGGAGCGCGAGCGGAATCAGGGCGATGATGATGAGCGCGTTGAAGACGATGGCGCTCAGAATCGCCGACGTAGGCGAATGCAGGCCCATGATGTTCAGGGCGTTGAGCGCCGGATAGGTGGCGGCGAACATCGCCGGGATGATGGCGAAGTACTTGGCCACGTCATTGGCGATGGAGAAGGTGGTAAGTGAGCCCCGGGTGATGAGGAGCTGCTTCCCGATTTCCACGACCTCGATGAGCTTGGTCGGATTGGAATCGAGGTCGATCATGTTGCCGGCTTCCTTGGCCGCCTGTGTCCCCGTATTCATCGCGAGACCCACGTCCGCCTGGGCCAGCGCCGGCGCGTCATTGGTGCCGTCACCGGTCATCGCCACCATGCGGCCACCCGACTGCTCCCGCCGGATCAGTGCCAGTTTCTGCTCCGGGGTGGCCTCGGCCAGGAAGTCGTCGACCCCGGCTTCGGCCGCGATGGCCGCCGCGGTGAGCGGGTTATCGCCGGTGATCATGACCGTGCGGATGCCCATGGACCGGAGGCGGGCAAAGCGATCCTTCATGCCGCCCTTCACCACATCCTTGAGGTGAATGACTCCGAGGATGCGGGTGCCGCCGGTCGAGCGCTCTGCCACGACCAGTGGCGTGCCGCCGGAGCGGGCAATCTGCTCTACCGTGGCCGTCAGCCGCTCCGGGATTTCCCCACCGTTTTGCCGTACCCACCCGGTGATCGCGTCCGGGGCGCCCTTCCGCAACTGCGTTGCATCCAGGTTCACGCCGCTCATCCTGGTCGTGGCGGAGAAGGGGATGAATGTGGGTTGCTGGGAAGCTGGCCCCGTGGCGTCTACCAGGGTGCGACCCCTGATGCCGTACTTCTCCTTGGCGAATACCACGATGCTCCGCCCTTCGGGAGTCTCATCGGGTAGGGACGCGAGCTGGGCCCGGTCGGCCAGCTCCTCCGGCTTGACGCCCCCGATCGGGACGAAGTCCACCGCCTGCCGATTGCCCAGCGTGATGGTCCCGGTCTTGTCGAGGAGGAGCGTGTTGACATCGCCCGCCGCCTCGACCGCCCGCCCGCTCATCGCGATGATATTGTGCTGGATCACGCGGTCCATCCCGGCGATCCCGATAGCGGAGAGCAGCCCGCCGATGGTGGTCGGAATGAGACAGACCAACAAGGCGATCAGGATCGAGACGGCCACCGGTCCCCCGCTGTAGACCGCGAACGGCTGCAGCGTGGCCACGGCCAACAGGAAAACGATGGTCAGCCCGGAGAGAAGGATGATCAGCGCGATTTCGTTCGGGGTCTTCTGGCGAGCGGCCCCCTCGACCAGGCCGATCATCCGATCCAGAAAGGTGTCCCCCGGATTCGCCGTGATTCGAATGATGATCTGATCGGAGAGGACCCTGGTGCCCCCGGTAACGGCCGAGCGGTCGCCCCCGGACTCCCGAATCACCGGGGCCGATTCGCCGGTAATGGCCGACTCGTCTACTGACGCCACGCCTTCAATGACGTCCCCGTCCCCGGGAATCACGTCCTCGGGAGTGCACACGACCACATCGCCCATCCGCAGGTTACTGGAGGGCACCAGCTCGAAGGTCTTGGGACGCTTCGGGTCCTGGAGTCGCTTAGCCTGGGTCTCCCGCCGGGTCTTGCGGAGCGCGTCCGCCTGAGCCTTGCCCCGGCCTTCCGCCATCGCCTCCGCGAAGTTAGCGAAGAGCACGGTGAACCAGAGCCAGAGTGCCAGCTGCAAGGTGAAGCCGATCTGTCCGCCACCCGTTGCAATGTCCCGGACCAGGACCATGGTTGTGAACACACTTCCTACCAGCACCACGAACATCACCGGATTCCGTACCATATGCTGGGGCGCCAGCTTCACGAAGGAATCCTGGATCGCCCGCCGGACGATGGGCGGATCGAAGAGCGGTCGCTTGGTCACAGCCATGTTAGAAGAGCCTCCCGCTCTGCATCAGCAGGTGTTCGACGATGGGACCGAGCGACAACGCGGGGAAGAAGGTCAGCGCGCCGACGATCAGGATGACGCTGAGGAGCAGTACGATGAAGAGCGGGGTGGTCACCGGGAAAGTCCCGGCCGATTCGGGGGCCAGCTTCTTTTCGGCCAGGAACCCCGCAGCCGCGAGCATCGGCACCTGCATAGCGAAGCGCCCGATCAACGTCGCGAAGCCGAACATGGTGTTGTAGTAGTAGGTCGATCCGGTCAGCCCCGCGAAGGCGCTGCCGTTGTTCGCCGGTGTCGAGGTGAACCCGTACAGGATTTCGGTGAACCCGTGCGGTCCCGAGTTGTTCAGGCCGGCCAGGCCCGCCGGCAGGACAACGGAGAGGCCCGTATTCACCAGAATGATGAAGGGGAATACCAGGACGTAGAGCATCACCATCCGGACCTCTCGGCTTTCCACCTTCTTGCCCAGATACTCCGGTGTTCGGCCAACCATCAGCCCGGCGATGAAGACCGTCAGTAGCACCATCATCAGCATGCCATAGAGCCCGGCGCCGACTCCCCCAAAGATCAACTCACCCAGCTGCATGTTCACCAGGGGCACCATCCCACCCAGTGGGGTGAAGGAGTCGTGCATGCTGTTGACACATCCACAGGAAGCATCGGTGGTAAGCGTGGCGTACAGGGCAGAATTCGCGATCCCGAAGCGGACCTCCTTCCCCTCCATGTTCCCGCCTGGCTGAGTGGCCGAGGCGACCACGTCGATCCCGCGGGCGGCATGTATCGGATTGCCCCGTGCCTCGGCCCAGTACGCCGTCGTCACACCCCCCAAGAAGAGGATGTACATCGCCGTCCACAGCGCCCAGCCATGGCCCTGCTTTTTCACCATGCGACCGTAGGTCCAGGTCAACCCAGCCGACACCAGGAAGATCCCCAGCATCGAGAGGAAGTTGGTCCACGGCGTGGGACTGGTGAGGGGATGGGCTGCGTTGGCGTTGAAGAAGCCGCCGCCATTGGTCCCGAGCTGCTTGATCGCCTCCTGGCTAGCACCCGGCCCCATCGCGATGGTCTGCTTCGCACCCTCGAGGGTGTGGACCTCCAGGTAAGGCAGGAAGTTCTGGATCGCGCCTTGCTGCACGAAGAGCAAGGCGAGCACCAGCGAGAGTGGCAGGAACAGGTACAGCGTCCCTCGAACGAGATCGACCCAGAAATTCCCCAGCCGTCCAGCCGAGCGCCGGGAGATCCCGCGTGCCAACGCGATCGCCACCGCGACCCCTTCCGCCGCGGAGGCGAAGTTGTGAAAGGCGAGCTGAGTCATCTGGGAGAAGTACGACATCGTCGACTCGCCCGAGTAGGACTGCCAATTGGTGTTGGTGGTGAACGACGCTGCCGTCTCGAAGGCCTGTCGATCGACCACCCCTGCGAACTTCTGGGGATTGAGCGGCAGCAAGCCCTGGAGACGCAGAGCGAGGTAGGTCAACAGCATGGACGCGGCGCTGAAGACCAGCATCGCCACCGCGTACTGCGTCCAATGCTGATCCTCCTCGGGATCCACCCCACCCAAACGGTATAGAAGGCGTTCGACCGGACGGAACCAAGTCAGGGAACCGTCATACACCTTGAGGATGTAGACCCCCATCGGCTTGGTGAGGGCCAGCAGGACCACGGAGTAAAAGGCGATCTGCAGCCAGCCATTGGCAGTCATAATCAGAACCTCTCCGGGCGGAGCATCGTGTAGCACAAATAGACGAACAGCGCGACGGTGATGATCCCGCCGATCCAGTTCTCCGCGTTCACGGTGTCGCCTCCTTGCTGCCCGAATCGCGGCCCAGGGCCTCGCAGGCTCGCACGTAGGCAATCATCGCCACGAAGAACACCACGCTGCCGAGCACGTACCACAGGTCCAACATGTGAACCTCCGTCGGAGGAATTGCCTCTCCCGGCCCTCCCCGCCCTCGAACGCACGCGAAGGCGGCCTCCGGGATTCCAGGGCTCCACGACTGCCCGAAACTAGGGTGACCCGCCTAAAGACAGGGTTAAGGTTTTGGGAACCGACATCAGGATGGCGTCAGGACAAGCCAGACCCCGTTGAAACGGGGGAACCGTCTGTCCTGCCACACGATACGCTCATCGGGGGCCTCCGAACCCGACTTGGCCCAGGGGCGTCCGGCCGCTACTATTCGGCCGGCGCGGGGGGCGGGTCTCGATTCGCCCCTCTTGAGTAAGAAGCGACAGACCAACGAGATGCCCACCGAGCCCCCGAGTACTAGAACCCCGCCACCGAGCCCGCCCCCGGCGGCGACACCGGGCATTCTGAGCAGGCTCAAACACCTACTGATCGGCCCACCCAAGAGCGTCGAAGAGGCGGGCCTCTTTCATCGCCTCTCGCTGATCCCCTTCCTGGCCTGGGTCGGGCTGGGCGCCGATGGGCTCTCGTCCTCGGCCTACGGCCCCGAGGAAGCATATCGGGCCCTGGGGGAGCACACCTACCTGGCGCTGGGCCTGGCGGCGATGATGGCCCTCACCGTCTTCCTGATCTCTCGGGCCTACAGCCGCATCATCGAGCAGTTCCCCTTTGGCGGCGGGGGCTACGTGGTCGCCACCAAGCTGCTGGGCCCTCGGGCCGGGCTCATCTCGGGCGCGGCGCTGCTGGTGGACTACGGGTTGACCATCACGGTGTCCATCGCCGCGGCGGGCGACGCGCTCTTCAGCTTCCTCCCCTCGGGCTGGCTGGGAGCCAAGCTGGGTGTCGAGGTGATCCTCATCCTCTGGCTCACCGTGCTCAACATCCGCGGGGCCAAGGAATCGGTCCTTACCCTGTTGCCCATCTTTCTGGTCTTCCTCATCACTCACGTGATCGTCATTGGGTACGGGATCCTGGGGCACGTGCCGGAGCTGCCCAACACCATCGCTTCGGCGAAGGCCGGCTACAGCCAGGGCCTGGGAACCTTGGGGGCCGGGGGCCTGGTCCTGCTCTTTGTCCACGCCTATTCGCTTGGTGGAGGGACCTACACCGGGATCGAGGCCGTTTCTAACGGCCTCCCGATCATGCGGGAGCCGCGAGTGCCGACGGCCCAGCGTACCATGTTGTACATGGCGGTCTCGCTCGCCTTCACGGCCTCAGGGCTTCTCTTGTGCTACCTGCTATGGCACGTCGCCCACGAGCCGGGAAAGACGCTGAATGCGGTGCTGGTCGAGCGGCTGACGGCCGATCTGCCGTTCGGCCGCGTGTTCCTGGTACTCACCCTCATTTCCGAAGGGGCGCTGCTCGTGGTCGCCGCACAGGCGGGGTTCCTGGACGGTCCCCGAGTGCTGGCCAACATGGCCATTGATTCCTGGGTGCCCCATCGTTTCTCCTCCCTTTCCGACCGGCTCACCACCCACTACGGCATCATCCTCATGGGCCTGGCCTCGCTGGTCGCTCTGTTCTATACGCGAGGGAGTGTGTCCCACCTGGTGGTGATGTACAGCATCAACGTGTTCCTCACCTTCTCGCTCTCGATGATGGGGATGCTGCGGTTCTGGGCGGGAGCCCGGGGGCGTCCGGACCGCAAGCGGCGGCTCGCTCTGTTTGCGGCGGGGCTCGCGCTCTGCGCGACGATCCTCGTCATGACGGTCCTGGAGAAATTCCTGGAGGGAGGTTGGGTCACCCTGTTGGTGACCGGTCTCCTGGTCTTGGCCTGTACCTGGATCCACCGGCACTACCGCAAGGCCAGCGAAACCATGGCCAAGCTTTACGCCGAGCTGGACCAGTTGCCCCTGCGGGAGGATTCGCCCAAACCGCTGGACCCCAAGCAGCCCACGGCCGTGGTGCTGGTGGGAGCCTACAACGGGCTTGGGATTCACACCGTACTCAACATCTTCCGGGCGTTCCCCGGATTCTATCAGAACCTGATCTTCGTCTCGGTTGGGGTCATCGACTCCGGCGAGTTCAAGGGTGAGCAGGCGGTCGCGGATCTCAACGCGCGGACCGAGGAAATGCTGCGCCAGTACCTCCGTCTCGCGGCCGGCCTCGGGATCCCCGCCACCTACCGGTTCGCGCTGGGCATCGATCCGGTCGAAGAGGCGGAGAAGCTCTGCCTGGAGATCGCGCGGGAGTTTCCCCGGAGCACCTTCTTCGCGGGCAAGATGATCTTCGAGCGCGAGCGCTGGTACCAGCGGATTCTGCACAACGAGACGGCGCTGGCCATCCAGAAGCGCTTGCAATGGGCAGGGAAAACGATGGTCACCATGCCGGTGCGTCTCCGGGAGGCCTGACCGAAGTCAGGTTCCCGTATATGGCCTCCGGAGGCGCCCGGCCGGCAGGCCCGACTCTTTCGCTAGAACTGAGTCCTGAGGTACGCGCCGCTTTGCGCGTCGTAGACGCGAACCACCGCCACGACACCCGGACGGCGGTCATCGACCACCCGGACGTGCACCACCTTCTTGTCCTTCCCCGGACGATAGACGATCCAGCTGCCGGCGGGCGCGAACTGCTCGATCCCGTCGCAGGAGCGCGCCTTGGCCTGATGACCGGGTGGCTTACCCGGAATCCAGACCCGGCATTGTCCCACCGGGGGTAGCTGTCCCGGCGGAATGCCCAGCGCAGCCGCGGTCGGCTTGGGCTGGGTGGCCGGCGGTTCGGAAGAGCTGGTGCAGGCGCCCAGAGCGAACGCGGTCAGGCAAGGCACCAGAGCTGTTGCCAAGCGCATGATGTCCCTCACGTGAAAGAAGCTATTCCACGCGAGCGGGCAGAAACCGTGCCCCGTGAGTGCTCACTACTCGGGAGATTTTCGGGCGAACCGTCGCTATGGAGCAGGGGCGTGCGGGGTCGTGGAAGCGGTGTCGAGACCGTTGAGCACCCGCACCGCGCCCACCAGGTCTCCGACCCCGGCGAAATCCACCGCGATGATGTTGGGCATCCTGCCGCGCTCGCGCGCGCAAGCGCGTGCCCGGCTCAGGAGCGCTTCCCGAGTATTGACCTTTTCGGCGTTGGATACCTGAGGCGCCGGGGTGGTCTCGATCCAGTGATTGATCAGCAACAGCGGATTGCTCGGCTTGCCGCGATTGGGCCGGCAGGAGAAATCCTCCGGCTTGTGGAAGGTGTACGGGGTTTCCTGCATCAGGTCATACGAGAGGTGGTACCAGGCGATCTGGTCCACGTTGTTCTCTCCCAGCATGATCACGCGGCCGCCGGAGGCGATGATCTGGCGCAGCGTCGGAGGCACCGGGCCCAGCGGACCGCGGTACACAAAATCCAGCAGGCCGGTTTCGCGGGTCACCCGGGCCACGTCTTCGGGGGTGACGTAATCCTCCAAGTCCAGGATCACCACCTCGCCCGGATTGGTGGCCATGAAGGTGGCGACGCTCCTGAACATGCTGTCGACCGAAATCGCGCCCAGCTCGCAGAACCCATGACAGAGATACAGGCCGAGCGGGCCGGGGGTGCCGGTCATCCGATCCCGGATCCGCATGGCCGCCTGAAATCCTTCCGGACCCAGGACCGCTTCGTACTTGTTGGCCGAGCTGTGTTCGGCCTCGAAATCAGTCTTCACCTTGTCGCCGATCGGCCGGCCGTAGTGCAGGTCCAGCATGAACGCCCGGACCCCCTTGTCCAGCAGTGCCGGGACGCTCTGGTCCTGATTGGGGAACAGCCAGGAAGGATTGTCCGCCGAACCCATGGCGTTGTGGGCGCCGGCCCAGGCGATCCGGTTGATCGGGCGATCACAGAGAGCCACCGCGCCGTTGCAGGCATCGGTCGCCACGGCGACCACCTCGGCTGGAGGCTTGATTCGGAGGACGAGGCCCAGGCCCGCGAGGCCGAGCAGGAGGATGACGGCGACCCGGAATGCCACCAGTACCACGGGGGCAACCCGGATCTCCTCCGTCTCGCGGATGGCAACCCCTGGCAGCCGGTGCCTCGCCAATCGCGCGAGGCCCTGAATTCCCACGATGAACATCGCGATTCCGGTTGCGATCCCCACCGCGCGGAGCGCCGTGGTGGGGAACGAGAAGCACAGCAGGCCGCCCAGGATGAGACCGAACACTCGAAGCAATTCGGCCCAGGTCTTCTCCCGGCGGTGGGTCAGCAGTGCCCAGGTTGCGCGCGCCGCACCGCCGGCCTCCCAGCGCTCCAGTTGTGATGTCGTGGCCACGACCATGGTGACGCCCACCGCTCCAATGACCGCTCCGACGATCCAGAGCCGCCCCATGAAGGCATCCCACACTCCGGCGACCGCCGCGCGAGTGACGGGGTTGGTAACCAGTGCCGTGGCCACCAGGCGGCCGACCGGCACCAAGGCCGCGAAGAACAACCCGGTGGCCGCCATCGCGGCCCCCGACGAAAGGACCGCTTCCTGCCGCGAGGTGGCCAGCAGGATCGCGAGAATCATGAGGACCAGCGAGAGCACCACGCCGGTCCGGGCCAGCTGCCGGCCGGCATGGGCAGCCCGGAGCCCCTTGAGCGCCGTCTTGGCGATCGGGTTGTCCATGCTGGCCGAGAAGCTGGCCAGGCTGCCAGGGATCTTCGAGGCCGCGGCGGGATTGAGATTGGCGAGCGTGCTCCGCAACAGGATGGCGGCGTCGGGGACCGACAGCAGGATCTGCTCACTGGTGGAGGAGAAGAGAGCGTCGTGCGCCTGGCGGGCCGCCGGCCGCAACATCGCCTGGAATGGAGCAGAGGAGACGATGCCCCGCGTGATGACCACGATCACGGGGCGGAGCGCGGTCAGGTCCCGCCGCTGCGAGATAACCAGGTCGGTGATCTTCTCGGCCGCGAACTCCGCGACCCGCGGATCGTCCAGGCTGCCCACCAACCGGCGCGTAAAGGCGTCGGCGTTGAGCACCGAGAAGGTGAGATAGAGCAGCAGGAGGCTGACCGGCCCGATCACCAGGGCCAGCGTGGCCGCGAGGGTCCTCAGCGTCTTACGCATGCCTCATCTTGCCTCCGATCCGGCCCTTGCACCAGACCCCGTTCCTCGCCGCCGCGCTCGGTTGAAGCCGGGGAGTGAGGAAACTATTATCAGCCACGGTTCGTCCTTCCGGGATCACGACCATGACCACGACGCTCACAACCGCTCAGCCCCTCACGACGCTGTCGGAAGAGGAGGAGTTGCTCCGGACCACGGTCCGCGACTTCGCCGAATCCGAGATCCGCCCGCACGTGATGGAGATGGACGCGGCCGGCGCCTTTCGTCAGGAAATTCTCGCGCGCTTCTTCGACCTCGGGATCATGGGTGTCGAAGTGCCCGAGCGATTCGGCGGCGCGGGCGGAAACATCTTCCTCGCCACTCTGGCCATCGAGGAGCTGGCGCGGGTGGACGCTTCGGCTGCGATCTACGTGGACGTCCACAACACCCTGGTCAACAACGCCCTTTTGCGCTGGGGCTCGGAGGAGCAGCACCAACGGTACTTCCCCCGACTCACCCGGGACCTGCTGGGCGCCTTTGCCCTCTCGGAGCCCGCCAGCGGGAGCGACGCCTTTGCTCTCGAGACGCGCGCCGACGACAAAGGGACGCACTGGGAGCTGACCGGCCGGAAATTCTGGATCACCAACGGTGGCGAAGCCGGGTTGTTCCTGGTCTTTGCCAACACCGATTTCTCCAAGGGCTACAAAGGGATCACGGGCTTCCTGGTCGAGCGGGATTTCCCCGGCTTCTCGGTCGGGAAGAAGGAGAACAAGCTTGGAATCCGGGCCTCGAGCACCACCGAG
>Ga0335085_10001482_pt1 | contig 49269 bp, 37 predicted proteins | sample Lox_Sample_45_FD_206712 | JGI IMG/M metagenome (GOLD analysis project Ga0335085, IMG submission 206712) | Soil microbial communities from Loxahatchee National Wildlife Refuge, Florida, United States - Lox_Sample_4.5 | ecosystem: Environmental > Terrestrial > Soil > Wetlands | place: USA...
GGGCCGGCCTCCGAGGGCGGCCTGCGGTACTGCATCAACTCCGCCGCGCTCCGCTTCATCCCGGTCGGCGACCTGGAGCGCGAAGGATACGGCGACTTCCGCGCGCTGTTCGAGAGTGAATCTCAGAAGGGGAGGGCATGACGATGAGCGGCCAGACCGAGAAGGCCATCCTGGCGGGGGGCTGCTTCTGGGGGGCGCAGGACCTCATCAGGAAGCTGCCCGGCGTCATCTCGACGCGGGTCGGGTACACCGGCGGTGACGTGCCCAACGCCACCTACCGCAACCACCACGGCCACGCCGAGGCTGTCGAGATCATCTTCGACCCGGAGCAGACCTCGTTCCGCGACCTGCTGGAGTTCTTCTTCCAGATCCACGACCCGACCACGCTGAACCGGCAGGGCAACGACATCGGGACCAGTTACCGGTCGGCCATCTTCTACACCAGCGAGGCGCAGAAGAAGGTCGCCGAAGACACCATCGCCGACGTGGACGCCTCCGGGCTGTGGCCCGGCAAGGTGGTCACCGAGGTCACCCCGGCTGGGCCGTTCTGGGAGGCCGAGCCGGAGCACCAGGACTACCTCCTGAAGTACCCGGACGGGTACACCTGCCACTACGTGCGGCCGAACTGGAAGCTGCCGCATCGCGCCGACTCGGTCTCTTCCTGACCGGCTGAGCGCACGGTCGGCGTGCCCTGACTAGGGGCACGCTGGCTGGGTCACCGAGGCCGCCGCTGCTCTGGCGGCGGCCTGTACCTGGCTGATGCCCGCCGCCTCGGCGGGCTGGCCGCTGGACAGCACCGCGACCAGCAGACGCTGGCCATCATGGCGCAGCACGCCGATGCTGTTGATCACCCACAATCCCGACTCGCTGCCGTCGGGCAGCCAGCCGTTCTTCACCGCCGGATCGCTGCCTGGATCGGCGGCCGCCGTCACCCCCCAGTTCTCGCCCGGCTCCACGCTGCGCATCAGGCCCAGCTCGTAGTGCCGGGAGGCCGCGGTCAGCGGCGAATGGGCCGAGGTCAGCGCGGCCAGCAAGGCCAGCTGATCGGTGACCGTGGTGGCGGTCAGGCCCCACAGTCCGCCCGGGCCCGGTGCGGTGCGGTGTAACCCCAGCACCTGATTCGCGGCGGCCAGGCCCCGGGCGGCCCCGATCGCGTCCCAGAGCGCGGACGCCGCGTCGTTGTCGCTCTCCTCGATCATGGCGGTGGCCAGTGCCTGCCCGGCCGGGCTCAGCCCGGCGTGCTGGCGCTGCAACTGGAGCAGCAGGGTGGCCAGGATGTCGGCCTTGACGATGCTGGCCGTGTGGAACAGCTCGTGCGGGTGATAGCTGGCGGTGATCCCGCTGCTCAGGTCGGTGACGCCGACGGCCAGGTTTCCAGTCTGGCGGCGCAGCACCGGGGCCAGGGCCGCGGTCAGCGCGGCATGCGGCGAGCAGGCCCGGTCATGATGGCGAGCCGGTGGCGCGGCCAGCGCATGGGTGAGCGGCCGCGGGCGGGCGGCGGCCAGCCGTCCCACCGCGGCGGCCCAGCGGACCTGGCTGGGCAATGCCGCCGGCGCCTCGGCCCGTGACATGAGCGCGAACGTGGCCGCCGACACCGCGGCCGCCAGCCCGCCGGCCAGCAGCACCTCCGCGCACCTGGCGGCAATGGCGGGCGGCCGCAGCCGCACGGAAATAGGCAAGACGGCCTCTTCCATCGACGGATAACGGGGCCTCGGGCCGGCGTACTGAACGCGGGCGTAAAGAGCAGCAGCTGAAATCCTGGCTCGCCAATCTGAACGGGCGCTATGGGCCAGGACCCCTATTAGCTTGATTCAGGCCCACACCCGCGGTGGGCCTGAACCCATCACAGTTGTGGGTTTCGGTCCATAGCCGGTAACCGCCAGCCGGGCCAGGATGCTCTGCCATGAGGACGTTGTGCCGCCATGCCCGGATGCCGGGGTGATCTGGCGATGAGCGGCCCGGTCACGTACCCGGAGGCGGTCCGGCCGCGCCGGGCCTTCCCCGCCCCGCAGCGGCTGCTGGGCCGCCCACGGATCGCACTGCTGGCCGCCGTGGTGGTGCTGGCCGGCGCGGCCGCCGCGGTCTGGTTCCTTACCCGGCCGCCCAGCACCGCGAGCACGGTCACGACCGCATCCAGCACCGGCCCGGTGAGCTGTCCGGCGGCGAGCAGCAGCGGGTCGCGGTGGCCCGGGCCCTGGTCACCGAGCCCGACCTGCTGCTGGCCGACGAGCCGACCGGCAACCTGGACTCCGCGTCGACCGCCGAGATCCTCACCCTGCTCGGCGAGTTGCATGCGGCCGGCCGCACGATCGTGGTGATCACTCACGAGGCTGACGTGGCCCGCCGGGCGCAGCGCACCGTCCGGATGCTCGACGGCCTGGTGTCCGGCGATACGGCCGCCCCGGCGGTGACCCAGTGAAGGTGACCCAGTGAAGGTGACCCAGTGAACTGGCTGGAGACGCTGCGCACCGGGCTGGAAGCGGTCCGGTCGCACCGGCTGCGGTCGGCGCTGACCATGCTCGGCATCCTGATCGGCATCGCCGCGGTCATCCTCACCGTCGGGCTGGGCGAGGGCGCGTCCGCGCAGATCCAGGCCCAGATCAGTTCGCTGGGCACCAACCTGCTGATCATCACGCCGGGCAGCGCGACCAGTTCCGGCGGGGTGAACGGGCCGCTCGGCTCGGCCACCACGCTGACGGTGCAGGACTCCGACGCGCTGGCGGCCAAGGCCGACGCCCCGGACATCGCGGCGGTCGCGCCCGCCTCGGAAGCCGGGGAAACGCTGATCGCCGGCACCAAGAACTGGTCCACCAACGTGGTCGGCACCACGCCGGGCTGGCTGCGCGTCCGGACCCGGGCCCTGGCCGAGGGCCGCTGGCTGACCGCGGCCGACGAGAAGAACGTGGCCGACGTGGCCGTGCTCGGGCCGACCACGGCCAGCAAGCTGTTCGGCGCCAGCGACCCGCTCGGCCAGACGGTCGACATCAACGGGGTGCCGCTGGAAGTGATCGGCGTGCTGAAATCCGTGGGCGCGTCGGCCAGCGCCACCGACGAGGACGATCAGGCCCTCGTCCCGCTGTCCACCATGGAGCAGCAGATCGGCGGCTCGCGATCGTCGGTGGACACCATTTACGTCGAGGCCACCTCGCCCGGCACGCTGTCCGCGGCCTACCAGGAGGCGGACACGCTGCTGCTCAACCTGCATGGGGTCAGCGCGGCCGACGCCGACTTCACCATCAACAGCCAGCAGTCGCTGCTGTCCACGGCCAGCTCGGTCAACAAGACGCTGACCTGGCTGCTGGCCGGCATCGCCGCCATCTCACTGCTGGTCGGCGGGATCGGGGTGATGAACATCATGCTGGTCTCGGTCACCGAGCGCATCCGGGAGATCGGCCTGCGCAAGGCGCTCGGCGCCACCCCGCGGGTGATCCGGCGGCAGTTCCTGGTCGAGGCGTCGCTGCTCGGCCTGGCCGGCGGGGTGCTCGGCGCGGCGGTCGGCCTGGCCGGCGCGGTGACGGCGCCGCATCTGATCCCGGACACGGTCGCGATCTCGCCGGCCGCGGTGGCCGGCTCGATTGCGGTGGCCGCCGTCATCGGCGTGGTCTTCGGGGTCTACCCGGCCGGCCGGGCCGCCCGGCTGGCCCCCATCGACGCGCTGCGAACCGAGTGAGGAGCCATCCGATGACCCGACGGCCCCGGCGGGCCGGCGTCCGCGTCCGGCGGGGCACCGCGGCGGGCCTGGCGGCCCTGGTCGTCCTCGCGGGCGCCGGGACGGCCTACGCCACGGTGTCCGCGCCCGGGCCGGCCTACCGGCTGGCCACCGTCACCCCGGCCCAGGTCGGCGCGACGCTCAACGTGGCAGGCACGCTCACCCCGGCCCAGCAGGCCGACGTCCCGTTCCCGGTGAACGGCACGGTGGCCGCGGTCGAGGTGCGGGCGGGCCAGCGGGTGACGGCCGGCCAGGTGCTCGGGAAGCTCAGCAAGGCGTCGCTGCGGGCCGGGGTGACCGCGGCACAGTCCACGCTGGCCCAGGCCAACCTGCAGGTGTCGAGCGACCTGGCCAGCCAGGATCAGGCCGCGTCCGGTTCGGGCACGGGAAGCGAATCCGCCAGCGGCGGCTTGCGCCCGCTGCAGCAGGCCGTGCTGCGCGCCCAGCGCCGCGCCGACCAGGCGCTGGCCCGGGCGAAGGCGGCGCTGGCCTCGGCCGGCCGGGCGTGCGGCCGCCCCGCACCGTCGCCCACCAGCACCCCATCTTCTAGCCGAACGCCAGTGCCCGGCGTCTCGCCCTCCGCTGCGGCGACGCCGTCACCGGCCGGGACGCCGTCGCCGTCAGGGAGTGGGCGTCCTTCCCCGGCGCCCACCCTGTCCTCCGCGCCGGGCAGCTGTGCGCACGCCACCAAGCGGGTGCTGGCCGCCGAAACCGTGGTGCTGCACGCGCAGCAGGCGCTGTCGCATCAGCTCACCGCGCTCGGCGCCGCGCTGGCTCAGGCGACCGGGCGCGGCGGGACCGGGCCGTCCGCCGGCGGGCCGTCCGCAGCGGGCGCGGCCCGCCCGGCCGGGCCGGTCAGCGCGGCCCAGCTGGCCGCCGACCAGGCCACCGCCGATGCCGGCGCCGCGCAGCTCACCCTGGCCCAGCAAGACCTGGACAACGCCGTCGTGCGCAGCCCCATCGACGGCACCGTGGTCAGCGTGGACGTCGGCCAGGGTGCCGCGGTCACGGCGGGAGACACCGCGTTCGAAATCGCCGGGCTGGACAGCTACCAGGTGCAGGCCGAGGTGCCGGTGACCGGCCTGCCCATGCTCAAGGTGGGCCAGCGGGCCAGCGTCCAGGCGGACGGGCTGGCCGGCCCGCTCACCGGCTCGGTGCTCTCCATCGGGCTGACCCCGGACACCAGCAGTTCACCGGTGACCTATCCGGTCACGATCGGCCTCACCGGGCAGCCGGCCGGGCTGCACCCGGACGGCTTCGCCGACGTTGTCATCAGCACCGGGCACAGCCGCGGGGTCAGCGTGCCGACCTCGGCGGTGCACTACACCAAGCACGGCGCGACGGTGACCGTGTACGCGGCCGGGCGAGTACGCACCGTGAAGGTCACTGTCGGCACCAAAGGGCTGGTGCGGACCCGGATCACCGCTGGCCTCACGGCCGGCCAGCAGGTGGTGCTGGCCATCTTGGGCCAGCCGCTGCCCAGCAGCAACCCGAACCAGGGTCCAGGGTTCGGCTCGGCCATCATCCCGGCTGGGCGAGGCGTCGTCTTCGGCCAGCCCTGAGCGTCAGCGGGCCCGCTCCCGGTTTTCGGCCAGGTCCAGCGGAGGTGCTTGCGTCGGCTGCCGCCAGGACTCGGGCCCGGCCGGCCCGGCCACCCGCCGGGCCGGGTCAGCCGCGGGCCACCCCGGGTCAGCCGCGGGCCATCCAAGCCCGGCCGCGCGCCGGGCCGGCTCAGCCGTGGGCCGCTCCGGATCGGATGCGGGCCGGGCCTGGCCGGCCGCGGGCTGGGCCGGCTGAGCGGGGGGCCACCCGGGGTCGGACTCGGGCCACCCGCGGCGGGGCGCGGGAACCGGGCGGGGCACCGCGATGGCGCGCCGCTGGGGGGCCGGCGGTAGGACCGGCTGTGCGGCGGCGGGCCGTACCGGCTGGACCGTGGTGGCCGGGAGCACGGGCTGTCCGGTGGCGGCGGGCAGGGCCGGCTGGAACCTGGTGGGGGTGAGTACCGGCCGGACGGTGCGCGCGGGGAGCAGAGGCTGAGCGGCGGCCGCCGGGGGTGCCTGCCCGGCGGCCGCCGGGATCCCCGGCCGGGACGGGGCTAGCCACGGCCGGGGAGCTGCCAGGACCCAGTGGCCGCGCGCGCCGTGGGCCTCGTGGCAGATGGTGATCAAGCTTTCTGGGTCGTCCTGCGGGTGCAGCATGAGCCGGCTCGCGGCCCGCTGGGCCCGCCGCCGGCCGAGCGCGATAGCCGTCAGCACTCCGCTGCCCATGACCACGAAGAACGCCGGGTAGGCGTACAGCAGCGGTGCGTCCATGCCGCTCAGCGCGCGCAGGTCCAGCAGCCCGGCCACGGTGAACGCCTTCCAGGTCAGCGGGGTCTCGCTGCCCGGGCGGCGGTACGCGCCCAGGATGACCAGCACCATGCCGGCCCCCTCGACCGCCAGCACCAGGCACATCGCCGTGGCCGGGGTGTGCGTGAATCGCCACACCGCCATCACGGCCACGCTGCCGCCGAGCAGGACCCCGCGGCCGAAGCCCCACCGCCACTCGCCGCGGACGGTCAGCACGGCCAGCACCGCGAAGGTGCCCGCGAGCTGCAGCCCGGCCAGGCACAGCGCCCCCCAGGGCGGATGCTGCGCGGCCTGGGCCGCCAGCAGCACGCTGTACTCGACCGTCCAGATCAGCCAGGCGGCCGGATCGGGCTGGCTGGTCCGCCGCCACGCGTCCCGGAGGTAGGGCAGGTACCCGAGCAGGCCGACCAGCCCGGCCAGCATGCCCCACCCGGTGGGTGAGGTCAGCATGCCCCATGCGGTGGGCGATATCAGGTATCTCATGGCGGTACTAGCGTGTGCCGCCGCACCGGATGGAGGCCTTGCAGCCGCCTTGATGCCTGCCTTGCCGCCCAGGTCAGAGCGGTTGCTGAGGGCTATGCGCCGAGGCTGTAGGCGAGATCCAGGGCTTCGATGCGAATACGGGCCGACTCGGCCTCGGGCACGCCAAGCCGCGCGAAGATGTCCAGCGCCTGCCGGAATACGATCCGTGCCGCGTCCGGCCGCAGCGTGCTCAGCGTGGTCTCGGCGATGCCCTCGAGGATCTTGGCCTCCTCGTACGGGTCACCGATCTCCCGGGCCAGCTTCAGCGCCGTGTGATACAGGTCGAACGCCTCGCCGTACTGGCCGCAGCCACGGCGCACCCCGGCTATCCCGCGCAGCGCGGTCACCTGGTGCGGCAGGTTCCCGATTTCCTCGGCGATCGCTCTGGCCTTGTCGTGGCAGATCTGCGCCTCGTCGAAGTATTCCGCGAACTGGTAGATGGCGCCGATGTCGTTGAGCACGTCGGCTTCATCGGGCAGGTCGCCAATTTCGCGGTAGATGGCCAGCGCCCGCCGGTAGGCGGCCAGCCCTTCTTCGTAGCTGCCTTTGTAGTAATACAGGGCGCCAATGTTGTGATACAGGATCGCCTCGCTCTGTGCGACGCCGATCTCACGGAATATCTCCAGCGCCTTCTGATATCCGTCCAGCGCGTCGCGGTGGTAGCCGAAGTTCAGCTGCATCCGGCCGAGATTGCTCAGCGTCTTGGCCTGCCCCCGGCGGTCCCCGGCTGCCTGATAGAGCAACAGCGCGTCGCGCATGTTTCCCATCGCATCGGGATACCGCCCGAGCTGCCAGGACGCGACCCCGGAGTGGGTGAGGGTGTCGGCCACGCCGTGCGGGTCCTCGCCGTCACCGTAGAGGGCGCGTGCCTCAGCGTAATAGGCCAGCGAGTCACGGGACCGGCCCGCCCGGAAGTGGGCCGTGCCTACCTGGTCCAGGGCCTCGGCCTCACCCAGGCGGTCGCCCAGCGACTTGTAGATCCCCACGGCTTCCTCGGCCAGCAAGAGGGCCGCCTCGTGCTGGCCAGCCTGCTGGCTCACCTCGCTGAGCGCGAGTGACGCCCGCGCGACCCGGGCCGGGTCGACCAGGTCCCGGCCGGCCTGGACGGCCAGGGTGTGCGCCGCGATGGCCTCATCCCAGTACGCCCGGGCCTCCAGGAAGCCACCCAGCACGTGGATCAGGTCGGCGCACTCCTGTTTCCACTCGTGCCGCCCGGCATACTGCGCGGCCTGCAGGATGTTGTGCCATTCGGCTTCCAGCCAGCCGGCCGCGCCATCCACGGTGGCCAGGGCTGGGATAGCCGGCGGCCGCCGCCTGACGGGTACAGGCATCCGGCGGCGGAACGGGTGCAGTAGCCGGTCGGCCTGGTCCGCGCTGCTCAGGTAGTAGTCGAGCAGCCGGCTCACCGCGCGCCGCCGCTCCGCCTCGGAGTCCTCACGGGTGGCGCACAACGCCGCGTACTCCCGGATCAGGTCGTGGAAGCGGTACTGGCTGCCAGAGGCCCGGGCCAGCAGGTGGTGATCGAGCAAGGCGGCGAGTGCCTGCTGCGCCTCGGCCAGCGTGACCCCGCCCAGCGCGGCCGCGGCCTGCGGGCTGATGGACGCGCACGGGCTCATCCCGAGCTGCCGGAAGAACCGCTGATGGTCGGGCTCCAGCGAGCGGTAACTCACGTCGAAGGCCGACATCACCTGCGGGCTGGCCGCGCCCGGGCTGGGCACCGGTGACTGGGATAGCTCCTCGACCAGGTCCGCCAGCCGGGGTGGGTAGTCGTGCGCCAGCCGTCCGGCGGCGAGCTGGATGGCCAGCGGAAGCCGCCCGCACAGCTGCACGGCCATCGCCGCCGCGTCCTCGTCGTGCGCCCGGCTCTGCCCCGCGACCCGGCGGAACAGCGCGATCGCGTCGGCCATGGGCAGCACGTCGAGGGTGAGCGCGCGGGCGCCAGACAGGCCGGACAGGGTGCGCCGGGTGGTGATCAGGATCAGGCTCTGGCCGGATGTGGGCAGCAGCGGCTGGATCTGCTCCGGACCGGCCGCGTCGTCCAGGATCACGATGGCCCGGCGGCGGCTCAGCTGGGCCCTGAGGAGCGCAGCGCGCTCGCCGATCGCGTCCGGGATCCGGTTGGCGGGCGCGGTGAGCATCCGGAGCAGCCGGTGCAGCGCCTCGGCTGCGTCCAGTGACGGCAGGCCTGGGTCGTGCGTGTGGAAGTTGAGGTAAAACGTGCCGTCCGGGTAGTGCGTGGCGGCAGCGCGGGCGGCGTGGATGGCGAGTGCGGTCTTGCCCACCCCGGCCATGCCCTCGATGATGCTGATCTGCGGGCCATCGCCGGGCCGCTGGACAAGCAGGCCGAGTTCTTCGTCCCGGCCGACGAACTCCACCATCTCAGGGGGCAGCGTGTCCGGCTGCGCGGTCCGGCTCAGCTGCCGGCCGGGCCCGGTAAGCCCGGTGGCCAGGTCGGGGTCCTGGCTGAGGATGCGCTGGTGCAGTTCGGTCAGCACCGGGCCGGGCTCGGTGCCCAGTTCGTCGACGATCTGGCTCCGGGTGTCCCGGTACAGGCTGAGCGCCTCGCCGGCCCGGCCACTGCCGTACAGCGCGGTCATCTGGTGCGCGATGAACGCCTCGTCCAGCGGGTACTGCGCGAGCAGGTTGCCGAGCTCACCGACCAGGTCAGCGTGCCGGCCGAGGTCGAGCTCACACTCGACCCGCTTCAGGATGGCGGCCCGGCGCTCCTCCTCCAGGCTGGCCCGCATCCGCGCCATCCAGTCGCCGCGGATCCCGGCGAACGGCTGACCGTGCCACAGCCGGTCCGCCTCGCGCAGCAGTAAGGCCGCGTGATCGACGTCGCCGTTGCCGGCCAGCGCGTCGGCCTGCCGGCGCAGGCGGCGGAACTGGTGGAGGTCCACCACATCTGGGTCGACGTCGAGTTCGTAACCCCGGGAACGGCCGACGAGACGGACGCTCTCCCCCACGGCTCCGCGCAGTGCGGCCCGTAGGCGGGTGATGTAGACGGCCAGGCTCTCCCGGGCCTTCGGCGGCGGCTCGGTGTCCCAGATCCGGTCGATGAGCACCTCGGTGGGCACGATGGTGCGTGGCGTCAGCATGAGGATGGCCAGCACGCAGCGCGCCCTGGTCGGCCCAAGGTCGTATTGCTGCCCAGCCGACCAAAGTTCGATAGGCCCGAGCACCCGGAATTCCATGATCGCCTTCACGTGTTCTGGCTGGCGGGCCAGCGCACCTGCTGGTTTTAAATGCTGATACCCGTTATAAGGACTTCTCACCGGAAATTCTAGAAGAACTGCGCGGGCCAGAAAAGTAATAGTGTGATGTCTGCAATTGGCAGTGCAGATTTCACTGCATCAGTAAGCGGCTAGCCCAGAATTACATTCCACCAGACATTACCGTGGCTGCCGGGGCTTCTGCGCCGGAGCTGGCCAGCGAGGTGTAACGCACTGTCATGGACTGGTGTGGTTCATGGTGCTGCCGGGTTAGCCGAGGTTGCCGGAAGCTGAGAGGGCGGCCCGGGTCAACCCGTCCGCGATGACCCCGGCCGTACTGGTCCCGCCGCCGGGCTGGCGCCAGCGACCGCCCCGCCCCTTACCCGGCGGTTCTTTCTACGACCATTCTTCGTAAATTAAGAATGGGGCGGTTTTGTGCAAATGCCATATACGGCGCTGGGTGGTGGTGTAGTTTCGCAGTCCTCGGATGGTCTCCAGTCTCAGATGGCCACACGTCAAACCGCGAATGAGGGGAACATCTACGATGGCCAATCACAGTTTAAGGTACGGCAGCAGGTCGGCGGGAAGTCACCGCCGGGCTCCGTCGACCGGGACCGTTCGTGTTCGTGCGCGGGTCGTGGGCGGCTTTCTCGCCGCCGCGCTCGCGCTGGGCGGCGGGCTGGCCGCAAAAGCCCTGGTCCACGCGGGGCACAGCGGTGCCCGCCCGACACAGGTGGCCGCGCACCAGCCGGCCGGCGGTCATGCTCACCACACACACATTTCGCTCACGTCCGCACCCCATCCCTGGATTCTTTAACTCATCGTATTCGGCGGCTCACGCGCTCCCCGGCCTGCTCGTATTTGCCCCTGCTGAACGAGAGGCCCCCAAATCTCCAGTGACAGCAGCGCTGTCATCTCCAGGCCTGCCGCCCCCTTATCAATGTCCGGCAGGAATTCCCGCTAGTACCCTCGCAATGCGCTTCAGCGAGCCGCGTGCTGGTACAACGGGTGGATGCCTGAGCTTCCCGAGGTTGAGGCGGCCCGGCAGCTGATCGCTGACCGGGCCCTGCACCGGCGCATCGTCGACGTGGACGATACGGACCGATACGTCAGCCGCCCGCACGCCCCCGGTGAACTGCGCAGCGCGCTGACCGGGCGCAGCCTGACCGCGGCCCACCGCCGCGGCAAGATGATCTGGCTGGATACCTCGCCGTCTGGCGACCCGGACGGGCCAGCGGGCCCAGAACTCGGTGTCCACCTGGGCATGAGCGGCCGTATCCAGGTCACCGCACCGGACGGCGCGGTCACCGAGGCCGGCGATGAGCGGCGCTACGACACCGGGCCGCGCTCGGTCCGGTGGAACCGCTTCACGCTCACCTTCGCGGACGGCGGCCGCCTGGTGCTGCAGGACCCGCGGCGGCTGGGCCGGGTCCGGCTCAACCCTGACCTCGGCGCCCTCGGCCCGGACGCGGGGCAGGTCACTCCGGCCGAGTTCCGCGCACTGATCACCAAGGGCGCCGTCGCGGTCAAGGCGCGACTGCTCGATCAGTCCAAGATCGCCGGAGTGGGCAACCTGCTGGCCGACGAGACTCTCTGGCAGGCCAGGGTGTCACCGCTGGCGCCGACCGGCACCCTTACCCCGGCGCAAGTCAAGCGGCTGTACCAGGCCCTGCAGGCCGCCCTGGCGGCCGCCGTCGCCAACGGCGGCGCGCATACCGGCGAGATCATCGCGCACCGGCACCCCGGCGGCACCTGCCCGCGCGACGGTGCGCCCATGGCGCACGGCACGGTGGGCGGCCGGTCCACCTGGTGGTGCTCCCGCGAGCAGGCCCCGCCCCGGCCCAGGAAAGGCGCCCGGCGATCGGTCTCTACTAATTAACTAAGTACTCTCTACAAATACACGCAATTGCGTCAATCGAAATCGAATACTTATTCCTGGAACGTGCGCCAGTGTTGCGGATTTTCCTCCCGAAGCCGATCTTTCCAGCGTACGGTTGGTACGTCCAAAAGGCATGCTAGGGGAGGGGCTGCCCAATGTGGCGGAATGTCCTGTTCGGCGGAAATGTCGGCTACCGGGCCCGGCTCGGCCGTCGGAAGAAGCGCCGGCTAGCCGCCACAACTGCTGCTCTGCTGGCAATAACGGCCAGTTTGATAACTGGTGTTCCGGCGGCGTCCGCGGATTCCGGCGAAACGGTCATCGTCACCGCGTCCGGGCTGCTGAGCCCGGTCACCGCGGTGCTTCAGGTGGGCGGCAGCGTCCAGACGCAGTTCCACCTCATCAACGCGGTCGTGGCATCGATCCCCACGGCCGCGGCGGCCGTGCTCGACGCACTGCCGGGCATCTCGGTCACTCCGGATGCCCAGGTCAGCCTGCAGGACGTGCCGGAGTCGACCGGGCCGCACACACCCTCGGACGCGTTCTTGACCCAGACCGGCGCCGGCCGGCTGGCGGCGGCGGGCGACACCGGCCGGGGGGTGACGGTGGCCGTGGTGGACACCGGGATCGACCAGCTCCCCGACTTCTCCGGCCGGCTGATCGGCGGCGTCGACCTGACCGGCGGCGGGAACCCATTCCAGGACGGCTATGGGCACGGCACGTTCGTGGCCGGCCTGATCGCCGGTGACGGGGCCTCGTCGAATGGCCAGTATTCGGGCGAGGCCCCGGGCGCCAACCTGGTGTCGATCAAGGTAGCGGGGGCGAATGGGCTGACCGACCTGGGCACGATCATCCAGGGGCTGCAGTGGGCCGCCGACCACCAGGCGCTCTACCGGATCAAGGTGCTCAACTTGTCGCTGGGCTTCCAGCCCAGCGAATCGACCCTCGTCAACCCGCTGGACCTGGCGGTGCAGGCGGTGTGGAACGCGGGCATCACCGTGGTGGCCTCGGCGGGCAACGCCGGGCCGTTCAACGGCACCATCCTGTCCCCGGGCGATGACCCGCTGGTGATCACGGTCGGCGCGCTGGACGACATGGGCGCGGCGGCCGCCTCCACCAGCGGTGACGAGATGACCGACTTCAGCAGTGTGGGGCCGACATCGCCGGACGGCTGGGTCAAGCCCGACCTGGTCACCTCGGGCCGGTCGGTGGTGAGCCTGGCCGCACCCGGGTCGACGCTGGCCAGTACCTACCCGTCGGCCCAGGTCGGCACGGCCAACTTCACTGGTTCCGGCACCTCGTTCAGCACCGCCATCACCAGCGGGGCGGTGGCCCTGGTCCTGGCGGACAATCCCGGTCTCTCCCCGAGCCAGGTGAAGGCCCGGCTGCTCGGAAACACCAGCCCCGGCCCGGTCGGCAACCCGTTCGTGGACGGCCACGGCGCGCTCAACGCCTACGCCGCGGCCACCTCGGGGCCGATGAATCTCAATCAGTCCGGCCTGGTGCTGCCCGCCTTGCCGGGCCTGCCGGTCTCACTCTCGTCGGCCCGCCCGTTCGACACCTGGAACACCGCGCTGTGGTCCGGGCTGGCCCCAGGTCAGCTGCCCTCCAACGGCTGGATCTGGCCGGGGGTGGCGTGGAACGGCGCGGCCTGGAACGGCTGGGCGTGGGGCGGGGTGGCCTGGAACCGGTGGGCCTGGGCCGGTGCGTACTGGAACAGTTCGTCGTGGAGCGGCTCGGCCTGGGACGGGACCGCGTGGAGTGGCTCGCCGTGGACCGGCGCCGCCTGGGGTCCCTACTGGGACACCAAGAGCTGGAATGGTGGCTGACGCGGCGGCCGGGTCATGAAGCTGCCACGGGTGACCCGGGCGCTGGTGGTGGCTTCGGTCCTGGGCGGGGCCTGCGCCCTGGCCCTGGCCACGTGGCGGCAGCAGGCCACCGGGCCGGTGAGCCAGGGCCAGTGGCTGATCGCGGCCACCATCGGGGCGCTCGTGCTGGGCAGCCAGGTGCGGCCGGTGGTGGTGTTCCGCGGCGGCGAATCCGAGACCTTCAACATGGACGAGGGTTTCTTCGTGGTACTGGCCCTGCTCGAACCGCCGCTGGTCACGCTGGGCACCCTGGCGCTGGCCAACGTGCTGGCCCAGGCCGTCCGGCGCCGCTCGGTGGTCAAGTCGGCGTTCAACGCGGGGCAGGTCCTGGTCGCGGCCGGCCTGGGCCTGGCGGTGAGCCGGACCGTGGCGGCCCCTTCGGGATCGCTGACCCCGGGCCAGGTCGCGGCGGCCCTGCTCGGCGTCGGGGTGTGCTTCCTGGTCAGCACGTTCCTGGTCGACGGGGTGATGGTGTCGATGGGCACCGGCTGGCATGAATTCAGCACTGATCTCCCGATCCAGGTCATGCTGGCCGGTGCGGGCGCCCTGGTCGGCGTGGTGCTGGCGGTGGCGATCCAGGCCCATGTCTGGGCGGTGGTGCTGGCCATCCCGGTCGTCATCCTGGACCGGCGGCTGATCAATGCCCGGTATCTCGCCCTCTACGACCGGGCCCGGATGGAAGGGCTGTACGAGGTCACGCTGGAAGCGAACCGGGGGCTGCGGCGGGAGGCCGTGCTCGAGACGATTCTCGACTCGGTACGGCGGCTGCTGCGCAGCCCGGAGGCCGCGGTGGCCGCGGCCGACCCGGGGGACGGCCGGCTGGCCGCGCCGATGACCGTGGCCGGACACCGGCAGTGGCTGGTCGCGTCCGGCCGGCGCCGGGACGAGCCGTTCGACGATGCCGACCGGGGCCTGCTCAGGGCGGTGGCCGCGGTGGGCAGCGCGGCACTGAGCAACGCCGAGCTGTATCAGCAGGTGCACATCGAGCGGGAGCGGCTCTCCTCGATCACACTGAACATCGGCGAGGGAGTCTGTGCCATCGCCGCCGACGGGAAACTGACGTTCGTCAACCGGGCCGCGGCCGACATGATCGAACTACCGTGGCTGGACATTCCGATCGACGCCCCGGTTGGCGACGGCGCGCTCCCCGCCCCGGAGTTCCTGCTCACACCGGCCCGGGTGGCCATGCGGACCGGCCGCACGATCCGGGAGGACGACGCGCGGTTCCGGGGCAAAGACGGCGGCACCGTCCCGGTGGCCTACACCGCCTCGGCGGTGCTCAGTGGCGGTCGCCCGTCCGGCGCGGTGATCGCGTTCCGGGATATCACCGAGCGCAAGGCGTTCGAGGACGAGCTGCATCATCACGCCTGCTACGACAGCCTCACCGGGCTGGCTAACCGGCGGCTGCTGGTGGAGCGCCTCGATCAGGCGCTGCACCGGTCGGCGCTGGACCGCAAGACCCACGCACTGATCTTTGTCGACGTGGACCGGTTCAAGAGCATCAACGACAGCCTGGGGCACGTGACCGGGGATGGCTTCCTGGTCGCGATCGCGGCCCGGCTGAAGGCCGTGGTGCGCAGCAACGACCTGCTGGCCCGGTTCGGCGGCGACGAGTTCGTGGTGCTGCTGGAGGACGTGGCCGGGGTGGAGGTCGCGGTGGCCGCGGCGCGGCGCATCTGCGCCGCGGTGGAGCAGCCGATGTCGCTGCCCGATGGCTACGAACTGGTGGCCAGCGTTTCGGTCGGCATCGCGCTCACCGAGCCCGGGAAAAGCGCCGATGACGCGCTCCGCGACGCGGACGTGGCGATGTACGAGGCCAAGGCCAAGGGCAAGGGCGGCAGCTACAAGGTATTCGACCAGGCGGCCATGGGAACGCGCTCGTCGCAGCGCCTGCAGATCGAGGCTGACCTGCGTAAAGGGCTCATGCGCGAGGAACTGGAGGTGCACTACCAGCCGTTCTTCTCGCTCGCCGGCGAGCGCATCGTGGGTGCCGAGGCGCTGGTCCGGTGGCGGCATCCGGTACACGGGCTCATCGACCCGACGAAGTTCATCCCGATGGCCGAGGAGACCGGGCTCATCCTGCCGCTGGGCCGGTACGTGCTGGAGCGGGCCTGCCAGCAGGTTCGCTCGGTCCGCAACCGGCTCGGCGTAGACCTGCCGATCAGCATCAACCTGTCCCCACGGCAGTTCCAGGAAAGCGGGCTGCTGTCCGAGGTCGCGGCGGCCCTCGATGTCAGCGGCCTGCCCTCGGAACTGCTCATCTTCGAGATCACCGAGACCATGGTCATGGAGGACCTGGCCGGGGCCCGTGAGGTGATGAAGCGGCTCAACCGGCTGGGTGTCCGGCTGGCCATCGACGACTTCGGCACCGGCCATTCCTCCCTCGCGTACCTCAAGCAGTTCCCCGTGCACGAGGTCAAGGTGGACCGGGTCTTCGTGCAGGGCATCGCGGAGTCCCCGGTGGACTCGGCCATCGTCCGGGCCGTCATCGACCTGGCCAACGCGATGGACATCGCGACCGTGGCCGAGGGCGTAGAAACCAGGGACCAGGTGGCCGAGCTCAGCCGCCTCGGCTGTGATGTGGCGCAGGGCTTCTATTACTCGCCGGCGCTGCGGTCCGGGCAGTTCGACGACCTGCTCGCCCAGCACTTCACCCCGGCCGTGGTCCGGAGCGCGCCAGCCGTGTCGTTAGCTGGCCGGCCGCTACCGGCGGCTGCGGCGCGACCTGCGTAGCTTGACGCCCATCACCACCAGGGCCGCGGCCAGCACCAGCCACGGCGCGAGGATGAGCAGATCGCTACCGGTCATGCTGCCAGTGAACCGGCCGCCGGCGCGATCAGCGTGCAGCCCGCGTGGTGGCCGTGTGGAGGTGAGCCGCCGCCCCGGCTAGCGCTGCGCGGGCAGGCCGGCCACGAACGGGTGTCGGCGCCCACCCGGCCCAGCGCCGCCGACACCTTGTCGCCCGAACAGCGCCACGCCGTGGAGACCCTCGCCCTCTACACCGGCGATCTCGGTGGGGCGAACCACCTTCAGGGCACGAAGCCGGAGACTGCCGGAATCGCCCTGGCGGACTCTCCCGCCGGCCAGGCAGCCTGGATCTACGACAAGTTCCAGTCCAAGACCGACAACCACGGGCTCGCCGAGGACGCCCTCAGCAGGGACGACATGCTCGACGCGATATCCCTCTACTGGTTCACCAACAGCGCAGCGTCGTCCGCCCGCATCTACTGGGAGAACAAATCGGCCACTTTCGCCGGCCCGAAGCTGACACTTCCGGTCGCAGTGACCGTCTTCCCGAGGGACATCCCACGCCTGCCACGAAGCTGGATCGAAGACACCTACAGCAACCTGATCCACTACGGCGAGGCCGGCAAGGGCGGGCACTTCGCGGCCATGGAACAGCCCGAGATCCTGGTCAGCGAAATCCGCACCGGCCTGCGCACCCTTCGCTCCTGACGCCAACGCGCGAGCTCAGCGCCCTGTGGACCCACTCCCGGCAGCATCCCGGGCACTTACACGCGCATCACCCGTCACCAGCCCCCCTCGTCACGAAAAGTACTCAAAAGGACACGCTACGACAGCAAGGAAATCAAGCCCGGCAACGCGGGGATCTCCGTCACGGTTGACCAGTATTCGCTGCCTCCCGGCTCAGTGCGCCGGGGCCGGGCTATTGCCGGTGATGATGGTGGCGTCGAGCAGCATCGCGCCATAGCCCCGGCTGAAGACCCGCAATGGGTTAACGTCCACTTCCGTTACGTGTGGCTGCTCGCGCATGAAGGTGGCGAGTGCCAGCACCGAATGGACCACCGCGCCGACGTCTGCCGGGCCCGACCCGCGGAAGTCATCGAGCAGGGCCCGTCCCCGGAGCCGGTTCAAGCCCGCGAGGACCGCCTCCTCCCCAGCCGCGCCCGGAAGCAGCACCACGTCGTCGAGCACCTCGGCGAGGATGCCACCGAGACCGATTAGCAGGACCGTGCCCCAGTCGGGGTCGCGCCGGGCGCCGAGGATCAGCTCGATGCCGGGTTCGGCCATCTGCTCGAGGAGATACCCCTCGAGGTCGTCGACGCCGGCCAGGCGCGAGCGCATCTGGGCCGCGGCATCACGCAGCCCGGCTTCGTCCTGGATGCCGATGACGACCGCACCCGCTTCGGTCTTGTGCACCAATGAGGGAGCTTGCCCTTTCAGTGCCAGCGGATACCGGAGCTGGCTGGCCGAGGCCGGCAGCTCGGCGGCGGAGCGTGCGAAGACCGCCTCGGGAACCGGCAGCCCGTAGGACCTTAGCAGTCGCTTGCTGGCCTGTTCGGTCATGATCGCCGCAGCGCTGCCTGGACGCTCCGGGCAGGCTAGCGTCCCGCCGGTTCCGGATGCGGGCACATCCTCCGGGTACGCGCCTATGGTGCGGGTGACCTGGGCGACACAGCGCAGCGCGCGCTCCACCGACCGGAGCACCGGGATGCCTGCTGCGCGCACCCGGTCATCGTGCCCGCCGGGGATGGGATGGCCGCCTCCCATGAATACGTACATGACAGGCTTCGCCGCGCTTGCCAGAACCGGCAGCAGGGCATCGACCTGCTGGGCGGTCTGCGGGTCGGAGCCAGGCATGGCCGCGACGACGAGCACTCCGACCGCGTCGTCCTCCAGCAGTCGGTCCGCTGCTTGCGCATACAGCTGTGGCTTGTTGAGTGCCTGGGCGGTGATATCCACGGGGTTGCCTGAGCTCGCGAACTCCGGGAGTTCGCTGGTGAGCTGGGCGACCGTGGCATGGCTGAGTTGCGCGATGCTCGCATCCATGGTCCCGGCCAGATCCAGGGTGAGGGTCTTGACCGAGCCGGAGTCGGTGACCAGCCCGATTCCGGGTGCGGTAGGCCGCGGATAGCGCAGCAGCAGGCCGGCGACATCTGTCAGCTCGTCAAGCGTGTCGACGAGGGTCACCCCGTCGGACCGCAGCACGGCCTCGATCACCGCGTAGTCCGTGGCTAGCGCACCGGTGTGCGATTGGGCGGCTGCCGCCGCGGCCCCGGCGCGGCCGGCGCGCAGGACCACCACGGGCTTGCCGACCTGCCGGGCCCTGGCGGCCAGCCTGCGGAACTCTCTGGGCCGGCGAATCTGCTCGGCCAGGATGGCAATGACCCGCGTGGCGTCGTCGTCGAGCAGGAAGGCCAGGTAGTCCTCCATCGTCACCACGGCCTCGTTGCCCGTCGACACCGCATAGGTAATGGGCACATGCTCGGCATGAGCCGCATAGGTCAGCGCCATCGTCATAGCGCCGCTCTGCGCGACCAGCCCGACTCCGCCCGTCAGCGGAACGGGAAACGGGGCGATAGCGCCGAAGGTCAGGGGCAGGCCGTCGACGAAGTTGATCACCCCGAGGCAGTTCGGCCCCGCGACCGCCATGCCGTAGCTCCGGGCGACCTCAGCCAGTTCCGTCTGCGCCGCGGCGCCGTCCAAGCCGGTCTCGGCGAAGCCCGAGGCGAACACGATCGCTGCCCGCACCCCGTGCTCCCCGCATTCTTCTAGTGCCTTCGCGGTGGTGTGACCAGGGACAACGAGGATCGCGCAGTCGATCTCGTCCGGCAACGCCGAAATAGACGGCAGCGTCTTGACGCCATCGATCTCGGAGCGGCTCCGGCTGACCAGGCAGAGCGGGCGCGGCATCGAGAACGCCCGCAGGTTGGCGATCGGCGCGCCGCCGATGGCCGTGGGATCGTCGGAGGCACCGATGATCGCGACCGAGCGTGGCCGCATCAGTGCCCGCATCGCCCCGGCACTGACAGCGGGGCCTTCTACCGGGCCGGTCACGGCGTGGGGGCCGCAGGCGCATCTGCTGGACGCTGGTAGGAGCCGAGGCCGGGCCGGAAAGTCTTGTCGTCGAGGAACTGCTGCAAGCCTGCCTGACGGCCGCGTTCACGATCCAGGAACTGCGACTGCTCCAGCTTGGCGTACAGGTAGTCCTCGGCCTGGTCCCAGGGCATGAGCCGGGAAACACGGAAGCCCTGTTTCGCGGCTCGCAGGACAACGGGATTCTTGGCCTTGAGGTTGTCCGCGAGCTCGGTCACCGCCGCGCGCAGACCGGCGAGCGGGACGGAGAAGTTGACCAGGCCCATCGCGGCAGCGCGCTTACCATCGAAAGTGGCTCCGGTCATGATGTAGTACAGCGCGTCCCGGCTGCCGACGGTCTCGGCGAGCGCACGGCTGACCACCCCGCCCGGGGGGATTCCCCAGTTGACTTCCGACAGCCCGAAGGTCGCCTCGTCGGCGGCAATAGCGAGGTCGCAGGCGACCAGCGGGGTGAATGCCCCGCCGAAACACCAGCCGTTGACCATCGCGATCGTGGGTTTGCTGTAGTTCATCAGGTGCTTCCACTGCCATTCGGCGTTGACCCGGCGAACCCGGATCTGCACCGACGGGTGGGCGCCGTCGACCTCGCGGAAGTACTCCCTCAGGTCCATCCCGGCGGAGAATGCCTCGCCGGACCCGGTGAGGACGAGGACCTGCGCGCGCTCGTCGGATTCCAGGCGGACCAGAACGTCGGTCATCTCCTCGTTCAGGGCCGGGCTCATGGCGTTCCGCTTGTCCGGACGGTCGAGGCTGACCCACGCGATGCCGTCGGCAACCTCGACAGCAACGTTGCCATAGCTGTAGTCGTCAGTGCTCACAGCAGCTCCATGTATCAAGTAAGTTGATACGCATCATTTTGCAGTTCCTCCGCTATAGGGTCAAGAGCTGTGGAACAGGAGTTCGGCCCGCCGCGGGTGACCTATCTGATCGCACGCCTCGACCGGGGCATCCGCGTCCTCATCGACGAGGCGGTCCGCCGCCACGGGCTGAGCACTCCGCAGTACACGGCGATGAGCGTCATTGCCCGGCGGGCGGGCCTGTCGTCGGCGCAACTGGCGCGCCGGGCCTTCGTCACGCCGCAGGCGATGCACTCGATCGTCGCCGAACTGACGGCAGCGGGACTCGTGGAGCGCACTCCTTCGCCGTCGCACGCCAAGGTGCTGCACACTGAGCTGAGCCCCCGCGGCCGGATGCTTTTCGAAGCGTGCGACGCAGACGTCGACGCCATTGAGCAGCAGTTGCTCAGTGCGATCAGTGCGGTAGAACTCGACGAGCTTCGCGCCTCATTGAGCACCCTGGTCACACGACTGTCGATGCAGAATGCACCCCCATCGGCGCAGGGGGCTGGCTGGGGCCGCCGCCGTAGCGTTCGCGGCCGCCACCCCGGCCCGGAGGCACCTCCGCGGCAGAGCGGGCAGGCCACCAGTGCACATGCGGATGCATATTGGGACACGTGAGGTCCACGCAACAGACCGGCGAGGCAGTCCTCGATAGGCCTTCCGGCTCCTGGACACCCTGGGCGCATCGACCACGCCCCTCGGCCTGTCCGAAATCTCGCTCCGGGCAGACATGCCGAAGGCCACCATCTACCGGCTGCTGAAGCGGCTGACCGCGCTGGGCGCTATCGAGCGACGAGGCGAATGGTACTCGCTCGGTCACCATCTGTTCACGCTCGGAGCAACGTGATGACCCAACGCCGGCTACGCGAAGCTGCCCTGCCGCTGATGGCCGAGCTGCCCCAGTCCCTTCGTCAAGTGATGCAGCTGGGCCTGCTCGACGCGGGCACCGTGCTACAGATCGAAGAGGCACTGCCGAGAACGCATCGTGGCGCGCTTGCCTCGCTCGGATCCCGCCGGCCCGCCCATGCGAGCGCCCTCGAGGACATGGTCGTCGACCTCCGCGCACGCCTCGGAGTCGCTGTCCTGCTGTGCTGGTCACTTACGACATTGATGAGGCTGTCTATCTCGCTGACCGTGTTGTCGTGCTGTCCGGAAACAGGCCGTAGTGGAAGAGGTCATCGTCTCATTCCGTCACCGGCCCGGATAGTCGGCCGGGTGGCCGTTGAAGGACTTGGAATCCTCGGGACCGATGCTGAATTCCTCTGCGCTGGTCAGGTAGGTGCGGAAAACCCGATGGCGGGCGGTGCCGGGAGCAGGCGTATTGTCGTCTCTCGGACGGACCCTGCCGACCGGGGCGAGGAGGCGGAAGTGTCGACGGCTCAGCGGCCTGACGACACGGCAGGCCCGGCCCGGCCCGCCGAGCTCGCTGAGACAGCCGGTTCGGCTCGTCCAACCGACCGCGTCGACCCAGTCGACGTGGCGGACCCCGCGCCTATGGGGGCACCAGGGACTGCTCCGTATTTCGTCAAGTCACTTGCCCGTGGGATCGCCGTTATGCGGGTATTCGGCCGGGACCGGCCAGAGATCACCCGCAGCGAGGCCGCAGAGGCCACCGGGCTGTCTCGCGCAGCCGCCCGCAGGTTTCTGCTGACACTGGCCGACCTGTCCTACGTTCGGTCGGACGGGAGGAATTTCCGCCTCACCCCGGGAGTCCTCCGGCTGGGGTATGCGTACTTGTCGAGCCACCCGCTCGTCCGGGTGGCCCAGAACCACTGTGACACTCTGGCGCTGGATGCCAGGGAGACGACATGTGCCTGGGTGCTGGACGGTGTCGATGCCGTCTGCGTGGTGCATGTGCCCGCAGCCAGGATCATGGCCGTGTCGGTCAATGTCGGGACCCGCTCTCCCGCGAAGCAGACGGCTGCCGGACGGGTGCTGCTGGACGCCCAGGCCGACGGGAACCAGAGCTGGGCCATCGTGGATGACGACCCGCAGAACGGCTTCCGCACCATCGCCGTGCCGGTTCATGACGCCGCCGGGCGGTGCGTCGCCGCAGTCGGACTCTTGACCCACGCCAGCCGCACGAGCGCCGCGGCATTGCGGCGCGGCCTGCTGCCGTCGCTCCTGGAGGCCGGTCACCGCATCGAGACCGACCTGGATACCCGCCCGGTGGCGGCCGGGCGGCAGGCCGGGGGACGGCGCCGGGCGGATGAGGCGGCATCAGCCGGTGCCATCATCGCCACGCATCCGGGAGCCGCGCGCGGGGCGCACTTCGTCCAGTCACTCGATCGGGGCCTGGCCGTTATCCTGGCGTTCATCGCCGGCCCGCCGCAGTTGACGCTCAGCGAGGTGGGCCGCGCCACCGGGCTGACCCGCGCGGCCGCCCGCCGCTTCCTCCTGACGCTCCGGGACCTCGGGTACATCCGGGCGGACGCGGGACATTTCGAGTTGACTCCGCAGGTACTCGAGCTGGGCTACGCCTATCTGTCCGGTTTGTCGCTCCCGGATGTCGCCGAGCCACGTCTTGAGCAGTTCGTGGCTGAGGTCGGTGAATCGTCGGCGGTGGCGATCCTCGACGGCCACGCGATCGTGTACCTGGTCCGCGTCGCCGCCGCGAAGCTTGGGGCCCTGTCCGTCAGCGTCGGCACCCGGATGCCGGCCTGGGCCACCGCCATGGGCCGGGTCCTGCTCGCACAACTGCCCGCAGGCCCGCTCGACAGCCACCTGACCGGGCTGGAGTTGCGGCCGCTGGCCCGGCAGACGATCACTAGCAAGACCCGGCTCCGGGACGAGATCGAGCGGGCCCGGGATCAGGGCTGGGCCCTGGTGGACGGGGAACTCGAGGACGGGCTGCGGTCCCTCGCCGTGCCGATCCGCAGCTGGAACGGTGATGTGGTGGCGGCGGTCGGCGTGTCCATGGTGGCCGATTCCGGGCCGGCCGAGGCGATGCGGCGCAGGCTGCTGCCGCCCCTGCTCAACACTGCACGACTCATCGAGGCCGACCTTCGGGTGGCTGGGTCACCCAGCACGCACCGGCCGGCCGCTGGCTCAGACCGGGGCGCAGCCAGTGGCTGCGGCCACTTGACACCCGGGGCCGCGCGCCCGAGCGCTTCTATTCGAGCTCACCGTGGCACGCCACGGCACGCTCATGGGCCAAGGCACGCTCGCCAACGCCTGCTGGACGATGGATGAGTTGGTTGCGCTCGCCTGTAGGGGCACGTGGGTCCGCCCCGGCGACGTGATCGGCTCCGGTACCTGCGCCTCCGGCTGCCTCGCCGAGCGCTGGGCCCGCGAAGGCAAAGACGCTCCCCGCTCTCTCCTACCCGGCGACGAGGTGCTCCTCAGCGCACCAAGGATCGGCCAGCCCCGCAACCGCGTCATCGCCGGAGTCGATACGCACCCAGTGCCCCGCGGCCGGCGGCGCATCACGCCCGCACACGGTGACTAGACGATCGGTGTAGGCGGTAGCTGCCAGCCGGGCACCCAGCGGCCGTGCAGCCCGGAACGCAGCCGGAAGGGCAGCCGCACGGTCGCGACCGGGCCCTCGCCGATGCGGGTGGTGTCCAGGATCACCAGATCGGTCCGGTGCTCGTCGTGCCGGTTCACCAGGGCGAACAGGTACCCGTCGGCCTCGGCAGCGTCGGGCGAGCGCTGGACGAACTCGACCTCCTCGAGGTCTGAGGTGTCGCCGATGAACCATCCGGACAGTTCGTGGGTGTCGAAGTCGAAATGGCCGATGGTGTTGAAGTACATGTCGGGGCGGACCGGGGCGCGCTCGGTGTTCCACGGCTTGGTGTAGTCGAAGACGCTCATGTACCCGTGCCGGTGCGGCAGCGTGGCCCGGCGGTCGTCGACCCGCGGGAACTCGCAGATGGCGTCGCAGAACTGATCCTGCTCGAATGACTGGCCATCGCTGGCCAGGTCGACCGTCCAGCGGGTGACGTGCGGCGCCGACTTCATCAGGTCGAACGGGGCGCCGGTCACGTCCGGGAAGAACGGGAACGGGTTGCCCAGGGCGACCGGGGCATCGATGAAGATCCGGCTTCCCTCGTTGAACGCGTTGAAGATGTGCGTCATGTACCGGCACGGGCCGCGGAACCAGCGCAGGTCGCCTGCCTCGCCACGGCGGGGCAGGACTCCGATGTAGACCTCCCGCCCCGGATCCCACTTGTAGTGCGACTCACCCCGCTTGAGCCATTCCAGGTTGCTGGTGATCGGGACGATCGGGAACGCCACGTAGTCCTGGGTGACCGCGAAGTCGTGCACCATTCCGGAGTAGGGGGCCTCGATCCACACCTCGTGCACGACCTTGCCCGCCTGGTCCACTACGTAGTAGGCGATGTCGGGGGTGGTCTCGCCCTTGGCCGCGAAACCGAAGCACACCATCTCCCCGCTGACCGGATCGATCTTGGGATGGGCGGTGAACGTCTTGCTGGTCAGCGCGCCGTGGAAGTCCCAGCTGCCCTCGGTGGCCAGGGTGTGCGGGTCCATGGCCACCGGCGGGCTGTCCTCCTTGAGCGCGAGGAACTTCCCGCCGTGGTAGACGATGTTGGTGTTGGCGGTGCCGCGGATCAGCCCGGCCACGCTGGGGTCGTCGGTGAACGGGTTGCGGTAGGCGCCGAACAGCGCCCGACGGGCGGCCCGCTCCCGAGTGAACTTCTCGGTCCGCACGTATCTCTGCCGGTAGTCCACGTGCCCGTCGTCGAAGCGGAACATCGACACCATGCCGTCACCATTGAAGAAGATGTCGGTGCCGAGCCTGGGCGGGAACTGCGGGTCCGGGCCGACCCGGTAGTAGGTGCCGGACAGCCCGGCCGGCAGCTCACCGTCGATCTCCATGTCGTAGATGTCGGCCTCGAACCGGCCCGGGGACTTGAATCCCCGGTAGATGGGAAGGTCGGGGAACCGCTTGGTCATGTCGCTGCCTTTCCGTTCTCGCCGGGACGGGATGGCCGTCCGACTGCCGTGGATCTGCCCGCCGCCGGGCCGCTGTCCAGTACCTCCGCTGCCGCGGGCCAGGCCAACGGCTCGCCGAGCCCGGACGGCAGCCGGATCGCTTTCGTGTAGCCGAACTCGTGCAGCGTCGCCACCGCGTGCTCGCGGCCGTAACCACTGGACCGGGTGCCGCCGAAGGGCGTCCCGAGCAGGTTGCGGTTGTAGTTGTTCACGAACACCACGCCCGCCTCGATCTGCCGGGCGACCCGCATCGCCCGCGCCTGATCCGTGGTATAAACCGCAGCCACCAGCCCGAATTCGGTTGAATTAGCCGAACGAACCGCGTCCGCTTCATCGGAGAACGGGATGACGCAGGTGACCGGGCCGAAGATCTCCTCACGGGCGACCCGGCTGCCCGGGCCGACTCCGGTGAGCAGGGTCGGCGCCACGAAGTAGCCGCCGGCCAGCCGGGCATCGGCGGGCAGCGGCGCCTGGGCCGCGACCACCGCCCCCTCAGCCCGCGCGATCTCCAGCCACTCGAGCACCTGGCGCTGCTGCCGGGCGGAGACCAGCGGCCCGACGTGCGTAGCCGGGTCGAGCCCGTCACCCACCCGCAGCCGCCGCACCGCCGGGCCCAGCCGGGCGACCAGCGCGTCGTGCACCTGCTCGTGGACCAGCACCCGGGAGGCGGCGGTGCAGGCCTCACCCTGGTTGAAGTACGCGCCCTCGATCACCCCCGCGGCGGCCAGGTCGAGGTCGGCGTCCTCGAACACCAGCAGCGGGTTCTTCCCGCCCAGCTCCAGCAGGGTGGGGGTGAGATGCTCGGCGGCGGCCCGCAGCACCCGCCGGCCGGTCTCCGGGGAGCCGGTCGCTGAGAGCTTGCGGACCAGCGGATGCCCGGCCAGCGCCGCGCCCGCGGCGGCCGTGCCGGGAACCGCCTGCAGCACGTCCGCGGGCAGCACCTGATTGGCCAGCTCGGCCAGCCGCAGCACGGTCAGCGGGGCCTGCTCGCCGGGCTTGAGGACCACCGTGTTGCCGACCGCGAGTGCCGGGGCGGCCTTGGCCGCGAAGTGGATCGGCGGCCAGTTGAACGGCAGGATCCCGCCGACCACGCCGTACGGCTCCAGGAACTCGATGGACACGATCGGGCCCAGGTCATTGCAGCTCGATGGCAGCCGCCCGGCCAGGCCGCCGAAGAACTCGAAGGCCCCGATGCACGCCTCCAGGTCGGTGTACCGGGACTGGGCCAGCGGCTTGCCGTTCTCCTCGGTCTCCAGCCGGGCGAGCTCATCGGCGTGCCCGCGCAGCACCTGGGCGACCTCGGCCAGGGCCCGGCCGCGCTCCCGGGCGGGCCGGCGCCGCCACGCGCGCTGGGCCTCATCGGCGGCCCGGACCGCCGCGTCCACCTGGGCGGCGCCGCCGCCCTGCACGATGCGGAGCGGCTCGCCCGATGCAGGGTCGTACACGACGAAACGATCATCTGGATCGCTGGATGACCAGCGGCCGGTGAGCACGGCCGGACCTGTCTGGGTCATCGGGCCACCACGGGGTAATCGACGGGCTGGATCATCAGCTCACCATGAAGTAGTCGATACGGTTGCCGGCCGCGGTCTTGCGGCCGGTTCCGACGAAGACGTGCCGGCCCAGCCAGTCGTGCGGGCCCGGGCGGACCTCAAAACGCGGCGTCACCCGCATGTAGTAGTCTGTCGCGTCGGTCGGCTCGCCGCGGGCCAGCCGGCCCATCATCTCCGGCGTGCCCCAGCGGTAGCCGTGGCTGCGCAGCGTGATCAGCGTGCCGTCCTGCTCCTGCAGCAGGTAGCGCGCGTCGAACTCCAGAACACCGTCGGCGCGCACCTGGGCCCAGTCACCGCCGCTGCCCGCGATCACCCGGCCGCGCAGCCGCGGCCCGGCGAAGCTGCCGCCCAGCACGTGCACGACCGCGGTCTCCGCGGCCGGGGCCGGCCTGCCAAGCAGCAGCGGGCGGTCGAGCACCAGCTCCACGCCGAACGCGAACTCCAGCCCGGGAGCCGCCCGCACGCATTCCCTGTCGGTCCTCACCATGATCTCCTGCTGCGCCGGTTGTCCCTGCGGTCAGTCCTGGCGGCCGGTCAGCACCTCGGTGATCCAGTCAGCCATGTAGTCGATCGCGATCCCGGGGTTGTCCGAGTTCACGTGCTCGACGCCGCCCTCGTCCTCGGTGAAGATCTTGAGCTCGCGCCGCGGACTGCTGACCGCCGCGTCGTACACGTCGCGCGCTTCGTCCACCGGCACCTGGCGGTCCCTGATCCCGTGGGTGATCAGGAACGGGCAGGTGATGTGCTGCGCCACCCCGTCGAGGGTGATCCGGCCGGCGATGTCCATCAGCTCTGCGTCGCTGCTGGCGCCGAACACCCAGCGGGCGTGCTCGACCATGTCCGTGACCGACGAGGCGTGCTGGGAATCGCCGAGCGCGTGCTGGATCCGCTCGCCGAACCGGGTGCTGCCGCCCCAGGCGACGCAGCAGGCGAACCGATTCTCGAACGCCGCGGCCCGCGGCGCGTAGTAGCCGCCCAGGCTGACGCCGATGATGCCGGTCCGGTCGTGGTCCACGTCAGCCCGCCCGGCCAGGTAGTCGGCGCAGGCGGTGCCGGCCCGCTCCATCTCGGGGATGGCCGGCAGGCCGCGGAAGCGCAGCGACTCGCCTGCGCCCGGGTGATCCACCAGCAGCATCGATATGCCGCGGCGGACCAGTTCCTCGCGGATGCCCCGGTAGTAGAGGATCTCCTTGTTGACGTCGAAACCGTCGAAGAAGACCATGCACGGCTCGGGACCGTCGCCGGTGCCCGGCGCGCGGTGCACGAAGTAGCCCGGCAGCGACGTCCCCTGATAGGGAATCTCCACGAACTCCACCGGGTCACCCATCAGCTGCACCGACGAGTGGAACTGCTCGACCGCCCGGCGGTACAGCGGGTCCCGGGCCGGGTCACCGACCCGCTGCATGCGCTCGGCCATGAAGAGATAGAGCGAGGCGCGGTGCAGCTTTTTCCCCGCGCTGCGCCGACGGCCAGCCTTGCGGTCCTGCTCGGCCAGCCCGGCGACCCGGTCGCCGGCCGCCTCCCAGACTCGCATCCAGTCGGTCCAGGCCCCGGGCTCGGCCGCCGAGGAGTACCGCTGCAGCGGCTGTGCCACGGTCTCGATCTCCGATAGCACCCCGCCCATGTTCAGTGCGAGGTTGATGGCCAGGTTCCACGGGTAGATGCCGGGAAAGTACTCGAACATCGGCATGGATCAGTTCCTCCTCGGGCTCAGGTCAGGCGGATGGTGGGGTTTCCAGGTCGGCGCGGGACACCCAGGAACCGTGGAAGGTCAGCCGGACCCGGATCGGCAGCTTGACGATCGCGACCGGCGGCCCGTCGATGCGCGCGGCGTCCAGGATGACCAGGTCACTACGGTGCTCGGCGTACCGGTTGACGCAGGTCATCAGGTACCCGTCGCCCTCGGCGCTGCCCGGCGCCCGCGGCACGAAGCAGGGCTCATGCGCGCCGGAGTCCGGGCCTGGGTCCCAGACCCGGAGCCGTCCGGTCTGGTGGTCGATGTGGCCCACCGATCTCAGCTGTGACCGGGCCGGGCCCGCGCCGGGAGGCCGGCAGAGCAGGTAACCATGCCGGTAGGGCAGGCCCTGGTAGCGGTCGTCGGAGCGGGACATGCCGCCGCTGACGCCGTCCGGGAGCAGGCCCGCCACCTGGTAGCCCGGAGCGTCCCGGCCGAGGTTGAAGGTGATCCGGGACAGCCGTGAGACGCCGCCGGCCGGGTCGTGCGCGGCCCCGTCGTGGTTGGGGAACAGCTGCCAGCCGGTCCGCTGCAGGTCGCAGTCCAGGTGCAGCAGGTCGCCGTCGCGGAACGCGTTCATGTTGTGCGCGGCGAAGCAGGCCGGGCCGCGGAACCAGCGGACCTCGCCGGTGCCGTCCCGGCGCAGCACGGCGAAATGGGCATCGAGGTCGCGGTGCCACTGGTAGAACGGCCCGCCGGCCTCCAGCACCCCGATGTCGGTGATCAGCGGGTAGAGGCCGAAGATCACGTAGTCCCCGGCCACGGCGAAGTCGTGCACGTTGCACGGGAACGGCGCCTCGAACCAGGTCTCGCTGCGCACCCGGCCGTCCGCCCCGATGACGTAGCAGGCCATGTCCCGGGTGCCCTCGCCGCGGGCCTGGTAGGCGAAGGTGAGCATCTCCCCGGTGGCCGCGTCTATCTTGGGGTGCGCGGACAGCCATTTCGCCCCGACCTGCCCGCCCCCGTCCCAGCTGGCCCCGGTGTCCAGCGTGTCCGGGTCGATCTGGACCGGGAGCCCGTCCTCCTTGAGCGCGAACAGCCGCCCGGCGTGCCACACGATGTGGGTGTTCGCAGTGGTGGGGTTCACGCCGCGGGCGGCCGGGTCGTTGGTGACCCGGTTGCGGTACCGGCCGAACAGCGAGCGCCGGGCGGCCGCCTGGGCCAGGAACCGCTCGTTGCGCACGTAGCGGTTCCGGTAGTCCACGTGCCCGCCGCGGAAGCGGAACATGTGCACCATGCCCTCGCCGTTGAAGTACAGCTCGGGGCCGCCGACCATGGGCGGGTACTGGGTCTCCGGGCCGCACCGGTACAGGGTGCCATCCAGGTCGGCGGGCACCTCGCCGTGCACCACCTCAAGGTCGCGGATGTCTGACTCCACCCGCATCGGCTCGCCCCAGCCGGAGAAGAACCCCTCGTCCGGGAATCGCACCTGATCAGCCATCGCTCACTCGCCTTCCTGCCCGCTGCCGCCGGTGCTGGTCGCCTCCCTGGTGTCGCCCAGGTAGGCCGACCGCAGCAGCCCAGGGTGGGCCAGCAGACTGCTGGCGTCGCCGGAGTACGTGAAGCACCCGCCGGACAGGACGTACGCCCGGTCCGAGACGCCGAGGGCGAGTTGGGCGAACTGCTCGACCAGCAGCACGGCGAGCCCGTCGTCGGCTAGGGCCCGGACCGCCTCGATGAGGCGGGTCACGATGACCGGGGCGAGGCCGAGCGACATCTCATCGACGAGGATCACCCGGGGACGGCAGGCCAGCGCGCGGGCCAGTACGAGCATCTGCTGCTCGCCGCCGGAGAGCAGCTCGGCGCGGGTGTCGAGGTGGCGTCCAAGCTCGGGGAACAACTCCAGCGACCGGTCGGTGCCGGCCCGGTCCCGGCTCACCACCGAGAGGTTGCCGCGGACGGTGAGGCCGCCGAACACCGGGCGGCCCTGCTCGACGTGGCACAGGCCCATCCGGGCGCGCTGCCACCGGGGAGCCCGGGTGATGTCCCGGTCGTCCAGGCAGATCCGGCCGCTGGCGGCCTTGAGGCTGCCCGAGATCCCGGCCAGCAGCGACGACTTCCCCGAGCCGTTCGGCCCGATCACCAGGCTGACGGTCCCGGGCGGGACAGCCAGGCTGACCTTGCGGACGACCACCGCCTTCCCCCGCACGACGGTGATCCCCCCGACCGCCAGGCCGGCGCTCATCGCGCCACCTTGTCACCGAGGTAGGCACGGCTGACCGCGTCGCTGGCCAGCACCTCGGCGGGCGGTCCCGCGGCGATGAGCCGCCCGTAGTCGAGGACGTAGACGCGGCCGCACGCGGCCCGGATCATGTCGAGGTCGTGCTCGATGAGCAGGACCGACGTGCCGTACCTCGGGATGGCGGCGGCAAGGCGGCCGGCCAGATGCTCCTTGGCGTCCGCGCCAAGGCCCGCGGTCGGCTCATCCAGCACCAGCACACCGGGGCGGCCCAGGAAGCCCGCGGCCACCTCCACCAGCCGCCGACTACCGACGTCGAGCAGGGCCGCCGGGCTCCCGGCGGGCGGCCCGCCGACGAGCTCGAGGGCCTCGGCGATCTCGGCGTCGCTGACCGCCCTGGCCGCCGCCAGCCGCAGGTACTGGCCGACCCGCAGGCCAAGCGGCACCCGGTCCTGCTGGAAGGTCCGGCGCAGCCCGGCCCGGGCCCGGCGGTGCGGCGGCAGGCCATCCAGGCAGGCCCCGTTGACGCGCACCGAGCCGCGATGCGGCACCAGGAACCCGGTCACCACGTCGACCAGCGTGGACTTGCCGGCGCCGTTGGGCCCGATCAGGCCGACGAGTTCCGCTGGCCGGACCTCCAGGCTGACCTCGTCCAGTGCGGTAACCGCACCGAAACGCACCTCGACCCCGGTCACCTGAAGCGCCGCCCGCTGGCCGGCCGGCGCTCCCGCGCCAGGCCGCGCTGGCTGGCCGGGCCCCGCGACTGCCGCAGAGGCTGCTCCCGCAGCGGCAGGTTCCGGGGGCGTCGCCGCGTGCCCAGCTCCACCCGGCGCTGACCCCGGCCGTCCCGCGCGTCTCCGTAGCCAGGCCCGGACCGTCATCCGGAGCTGCTCACCTGGGGGCACCTCGCTGCGCAGGGCCGGCACGGCGCCCGCGCCGAACAGCATCAGGGCATAGGTCGGGGATACCCCGATGTCACCGAGGACGTTGGGCACCACGGTGGCGACGAGGCCGCCGAGGACCGCGGCGTCGGCGTACTCCACGCCGATCATGACGGCCAGGGCCAGCAGCGAGAGCGACTGGACCGGCGCGAACGCCGACTCCACCGAGATCCCGCTCTGGCCGGCCTCGATCCCGCCTGCGATCCCGGCCAGCACCGCCGCGAACGTGAACGCGATCAGCTTGGTCCGGGCGACACTGCACCCGATCGCCGCTGTCGCGCGTTCCGAGGACCGCATGCACCGCAGCGCCAGCCCGGTTCGGCTGCGCGAGAACACGACCGCCGCGAAGCCGCCCGCGACCAGGGCGAGGCCGGCGAAGATGAAGTATTGCCGGGTGGACATGAGATAACCGGGGCGGACCACCTCGGTCATCGCCGCGGCCCCGGGGAAGCCCACCACGGAGAGCACCGAGTCGGTCAGCGCGGCGAAGGCGAGGGTCAGGATGGCCAGCCGCACGCCGCGCAGGCGCAGCGCTGTCAGGCCGATCAACAGCCCGAACACGCCAGCCGCCAGGCCGCCGGCCACGATCCAGCCCAGCAGCGCGCCCGGGGCGTTCCACAACGACAGCTGGGAGACCGTGTAGGCGCCGATGGCGGCGAACGAGAGCTGGCACAGGCACGTGATGCCACCGCCGACCAGCAGCCCGAGCCCGACCAGGACCAGGGCGGTGACGACCACCGTGATGCCGTCGAACAGGCTGGTCAGGTTCAGGACGAGGCTGGCTATCAGGACCAGTGCCGCCCCGGCGGCGATCCCGGCCGCATCACGACGGGCCAGCAGCCCACCGCCCGCCGTCTGGTGCACCCAAGTCCTGCCAGGTCCCGTCGCCCTACCGTGCCGCATCCCAGACCTCCCGCCGCTCGTTCCATAGCAGGACGGCCGCGATGACCACCATCGGCACCGCCTCGGACCAGGTCGCCCACGCCTTGGACAGCGACATCGACCCCTGCACGCCGCCCAGTGCCAGCCCGCCGGCCAGCGCCCAGCCCAGCCGCCGCAACGCCCCGACCAGGGCCGCCGTGCAGGCCGGCACGATCAGAAGGGCGAGCGAGGCCGAGTCGTTCGGGATGCTCGGCGCGACCAGGAGCAGCAGCAGCGCGACAAGCACCCCGCCCAGCAGCCAGACCGAGATCGCGACCGGGCTGGTCCTGATGCCGAGCAGTTCCGCCGTGGCCGGCCTCTCGGAGATGGCGATCAGCCGGGTGCCCAGCGCGGTATGCCGGATGACCAGCGGCACCGCGATGGCCAGCGCCAGGGCGGCGGCCACGCAGACGAGCGTCACGCTGGTCACTGTGACGCCGCCGATCGCGAACGCCCGGCCCTGGATCACCGCCGGGAAGCTCTGCACCGTGGCCCCGAACGCCACCTGCGCCGCACCGAGCGTGGTCAGCAGGAAGGCAATAGTGACGGCGGACTGCTTGTCGACGCTCGCACCCGCGAAGAAGCGGGCCATGATCCAGCCACAGGCGGCGGACGCGGACGCGGCCACGCCGAGCCCGGCCGCGCAGGCCGCGGCCGTTGGCCAGCCATCCCCATGCAGGATCGCCGTGATCGTCGCGCCGAAGCCGGCCACCGCGGTCATGCCCAGGCTCACCACCCCGATCAGCCGGTACATCGTGCACAGGTACACGCCGAGGAAGGCGTACACCCCGCCGAGGCCCAGCCCTGATACGAAACCCTGCACGTCCTGGCCTTTCGCTGGTGCCCTTCGCGGGTCACCGGGTAGCCGGCCGCCAATCGGGGCCGGCTACCCGGCTAGTCCGGCCTGGACCGGTCAGATGCCGACGAACCCAGCGCTGAGCTGCGTCCAGGCGCCGTCCTTGGCCTGAAAGAAGAGTCCTTCGGTGTTCGACTGGTGCGCCGCCGCAGACCCGAATGTGTATGGCGGGTTGAGCAGCGGGACCTGGATGGGGCTCAGCCCCTCGAATGCCTTGGTGACCGACGCCCGGGTGATCGGGCCCTTGATCGTCTTCAGGCCGGCCACGAAGGCCTCGGCCGCGATGTACCCCGCCTCGGACGTAGCGTTGACCGGGACCTTGTAGGTCGTCATGATCTTCCGGAACATGACGGCCGCACTCGTCGCCGCGCCGTAGGGGACGAACTGGGAGTAGGTAATGAAGGGCGTCTTCGGGTAGGCCTTGGCGACCTGCGCGGCCGCGGCGTCATAGGACGTGGCGAGGGTGAGCACGGCCATCGAGGGCACGCCTTGGTCGCCGAGCGCCTCGAACAGCGGCTGCACGGTTCCCGGCAGGGCGACGACTACCGCCTGGCAGCGTGCTCTCTTCATCGAGACGACGTAGGGCGTGTAGTTCGGCGCGGCCGGCAGCGTGTCGTTGTAGTAGGCCAGCTTGAGGTGGCTTATCTTCTCCCATGCCGCGATCTTCGAGGCCATGGCCACGGCGTAGCCAGGCTGATCGGGTACCAGCGCGCAAATGCGGGTCAGGTGCATCCGCTGCCAGGCATACACCAGATCCAGCTCGAGCCCGGAGAACAGCCCGATGTCCACCGGAGAGATGCTGGTGCTTGAGTAACACGGCGGCGTGAAGCCGAGGGCGGGTATGTCGATCAGCCCGGACTGGGCGTAGAACTTGGCGTTGACCTCGCAGTTGAGCTGGCTGGCATCGCCAACTATGGCCACATCGCCTGCGGCGGCCAACTGCTGGGCGTCCTGGGCCGCGGTCGACGGCGTCTGCTTGTCGTCGACCAGGGTGTAGGTGAACTTGCGCCCGCCGATGCCGCCCGTCGAGTTGATGTAGTCCAGGTAGGCCTGGGCCCCCGAGCTTGCCTGCGAGAAGTAGTTCCCGAAGCCGGTGATGGTCGCTATGGCGCCGACCGGGATCGGGGCGTCCGACTTAGTGGTGGCGGTGCTGGACGAAGAACCGCACGCTGCCACGGATACGGCCAGCAGGGCCGCGCCGACCGCGGCCAGCGGCCCCGCCCGTCTCGTTCTCGCTCTTATCGCCGACGTCATCGTCACGAGAGTCTCCTGTCCGGTATGAGATCAGTTGTGGTTAGCGCCTGCCGCGCCGGTCATCGCGGTCGCGAAATGTGTAGTTACGGCCTCTGGGCGATGGTGGAGCCGGTCGGCGCGGCAGCCACGCCCACCTGGTACACCTGATAGCTGCGGCGCCGCGCAGCCGGAATCGGGACCGGCTCGGTCCCGGCGACAACCTGGTTGCTGATGCGGCCGAGTCCCTGCGCGCTCATCGTCACCCGGTCCCCGGGAAGCAACGGGCGGTGTGCCGCCTCACCGAACCGGCCCCAGAGTTCCACCAGGCACCCGGTGCCGCAGGTGCCCGAGCCGAGGACGTCGCCGGGCATCACCCAGCTGCCCCGGGACGCGTAGGCGACCATCTCCTCGAAGCTCCAGGCCATGTTGGCGAGCGAGTCGCGGCCCAGGACCACGTCGTTGACCGACACTTCCAGCTCAAGGTCATAGAACCCATCCCGCCGGAACTCGGCCAGCTCATCGGGGGTGACCAGGTAGGGGCCCATCGTGGTGGCCGAGTCCTTGCCCTTGACCGGGCCCAGCTTGACGGCCATCTCCTGCCGCTGGATATCCCGGGCCGACCAGTCGTTGAGGATGGTGTAGCCAGCGATGTGGCTGGCGGCCTGCTCGGGCGTGAGGTCCCGGCCCGCCCGGCCGATCACGGCCGCGACCTCAAGCTCGAAGTCGAAGACGTGGCAGCCCGGCGGGACCGGCACGTCCGCGAACGCGCCCAGCATCGAGTAGGGGCTGGAGAAGTAGAACGCCGGCGCCTGGTACCAGGGGGCCGGCGCCTCGCCGCCGTCGTGCATCGCCTTGGACGTGCCCTCGACATGCTGCTCGAACGTCATGAAGTCACGGAACGTGGCTGGCTGCACCGGGGGTCCCAGCTCGACCTCGGACAGCGCCACCGGGTCCCCGCCCGGCCGCGCCGCCTCCTCCCCGCGCAGCAGCGCCCATATGTCGCCGGCCGCGATGGGCTGGACCATTTCGCCTGTCACCAGGCCATGCCTGGTCCGTCCAGCGTGGTGGTAGGTCGCCAGCCTCATCAGTGTCGCCTTCCGGATGATCGCGTGTCCTGCCTTGGCATTGCGCGCTCGGCAACTGATCTATAATCTATAGATTGTGAAATCTAGCTAAGCCGCAACAAGCTGTCAACAACCCTGAAACATCCAGGTCAGATCGGGCGCAGGGAGCCGCATGAGCATCACGACTGCCTACCGCAAGGGTCTGCACGAGGTGGCCCCGGGATCTTTCGCCTACCTGCAGCCGGACGGCGGCTACGGGTACAGCAACGCCGGGCTGATCACTGACGGCGACTCGTCGCTCCTGGTCGACACGCTCATCGACGTGCCCCTGACCCGCGAGATGCTTCTCGCGATGCGCGCCGCCGTCCCCGCCGCGGCCAGTATCGCCACCGTCGTCAACACGCACGCGCACCCGGATCACACCGCAGGCAATGAGCTGCTGCCTGACGCCGAGATCATCTCCTCGGCGGCGACTCTCGCTGAGATGGAGCAGTTGGAGAACGGCGTCAACCCGATTCGCAATATTATGGAGAACTGGACCGAGCACGGCGAGGCCGGTGCATATCTGCACGAGGTCATGGGCGTGCGCTTCGAGGTGCACCGTGGCACACAGGTGATGCCCAGTCGCGTCTTCGACGGCCAGCTCACGGTGCGCGTCGGGACCAAGGAGGTCCGCCTGGTCCGGGTCGGGCCTGCGCATACGCAGGGTGACGTGGTGGTGTACGTGCCAGCCGACCGGGTGCTGTTCACCGGCGATATCGTCTTCAGCCGGGTCCACCCGCTGGTCGCCGGGGGCATGGCGGACGCCTGGATCGCGGCCTGCGACCGGCTGCTTGGGTGGGACGTGGATGTCCTCGTCCCGGGCCATGGGCCCGTCACCGACGCCAGCGCCCTGCGCAAGCTCGCGGATTACCTCCGCTACCTCCGCGAAGAGTCGGGCCGGCGGTTCAGGGAGGGCATGGACTACGCGACGGCGGCAGCCGACATCAGCCTCGGGGCTTTCAGCGGCTGGGCCGACGAGGAGCGCGTCTTCATGACCGTCGCCGGCTTCTTCCAATCGTTCGGCGCGCAGCGGGAGCCGATGGGCGATGTCATGGCGGCCGCCTGGCGGTACCGGCAGGCGGCCGAAGAGCGGCGGGCGCATGAGCAGGTCCCGGTGCCTTCGCGCAGTGAAGGCCGCGCCGCGGTGCCGCCGTCACTGCCGCGACCGGATTCATGGGGGCTAGATGACTGAGGCACCAGGCATCGACGCGATCCCGACATCGCGGACGGCATGGGTCACCGACCAGATTCGTGAGGCTATCCTGAGCGGCGAGATCCCGCCGGGTGCGCAGATCCGTCCCCGTGAGCTCGAGGAGCGCTACGGCGTGTCGGCCACGCCGGTCCGCGAGGCCATCCAGCGGCTGGCCGCGGAGCGGCTGCTGGTCACGACCCCGCAGCGCGGAGCGCAGGTAGCGCCGTATGACCCCGTCGAGCTTGAGCACATCTACGAACTGCGCCTGCTGCTCGAGCCGATCGCCACGTCGCGGTCGGTAGCACGGGCCGACGATGAGTGGCGCGCGGCGGTGGAATCAGCGTTCCAGGCCATGGAGGCCGCCGACCACGCCAGCCCGGCGGTCTGGTTTAGACAGCACAATCGGTTCCACCGGGCCATGCGGTCGCGCTGCGACTCGCCCTGGATGCTGCGCATCGTCGACGACCTCATCCTGCATACGGAGCGTTACCGGCGGCTGCTGCGGGAGCTGCCCGCTCCGGCCCGCCCGCGCGCTGAGCACATCGAACTGCGCCGGGCCTGCCTGGCCGGCGACGGCGGGCAAGCCGCTGAACTGACCAGGCAGCATATCCAGGGCACCCTCGACGTCATCCGCCGACGCCTCGCCGCCGGGCCCGGGACGGAGGACCAGGCCGGATAGCGGCCCTGCAGGCCCGATCGGGCAGCGGCCCGCTGCTCCCCCACGACACGGGTACTGACGCAGCCGCCACGGCGGGTGGCTGGTATCTGTGACGCGGTGCAGGGCGGGCCGTTCACCAGTCCCACTCCCCCGGCTCGGGCAGGCCGGATTCCGGCACCCAGTTGCCGTGGAAGGCGGGCCGCAGCCGCAACGGCACGCCGATCGTTGCGACCGGGCCGTCAGCCAGCCGCTGGGTGTCCAGGACGACCAGGTCGCTGCGGCCCTCGCGGAACCGGTTGACCACGGCGAGCAGGTAGCCGTCACCTTCAGGCGCGCCCGCTGAGCGGGGCACGAACTGAGGTTCCTGGATGGAGGAGTTATCGCCGGGGTAGTAGCGGTCCTGCTGCCCGGTGTGCACATCAAGCTGCGCGAGATGGGTGAAGCCGCCACCAACAGGACCCGCCTCCGGTGTCGGCGGCCGGGTTACGTCGATCCCGCCCAGGAAGCCGTACCGGTAAGGCAGCGTCTGGTACCGGTCGTCGATCCTGGGCATCTCGTTTAAGCTGGGCATCCCGCCGCTGCCCGCCGCCAGGGGGGTCTGCAGGTAGCTGTCGTCCTGGCTGGACAGGTCGAAGACCCAGCGCATGGGCTGGCTCGCGCCCTTGCGCATGTCGTAGGGCTTCCCGGAGATGTCGGGGAAGAACGAGAACGGCTGGACCTCCGACTGGCACAGATCCACGGTGACCTGCTGGCCTTCGGAGAAGGCGTTGATGATGTGGTAGGAGAAGCAGGCCGGCCCCTCGAACCAGCGCATGTCCTTGACCTCGCCGTCGCGCGGCATGATCCCGACGAAGGTCGGCTTGCTACCGTCCCATACCCAGTGCGGGCCGCCCGCCTTGAGCCGGTCGGGGTCGCTGGTGGTGGGGAAGACTGGGAAGATGATGTGCTCGCTGGTGACCGCGAAATCATGCACCATGCTCGCGTACGGCGGCAGAAACCAGTCTTCGCGGGTCAGGGTGCCCCGGCTGTCCGCGACCAGGAACGCGATGTCGGGGGTTGCCTCGCCGCGGGCGGCGTAGCCGAAGAAGACCATCTCGCCGGTACCGGGGTCCAGCTTCGGGTGAGCCGTCACGGTCCGGCTCTGCAACTTGCCGCCGAACGCCCAGTTCCCGACGGTGCGCAGGCTGTGCGGATCGATTTCGATCGGCCAGCTGTCTTCCTTGAGCGCGAGCAACTTGCCGCCATGCCAGACGACGTTGGTGTTGCCCGTGCCGCGCCCCATGCCCTCGACAAGGGGATCGTCCGTGTAGGGGTTGCGGTAGGCGCCAAACAGTGACCTGCGGGCCTTGCGCTCGGCGCGGAACTTCTCGGTCCGCACGTAACGCATCCGGAAGTCGGCATGCCCATCAGCTATCCGGAACATGCTGACCATGCCGTCGCCGTTGAGAAAGATGTCCTCACCCAGATAGGGCGGGAATTGGGGATCTGGGCCGCACCGGTAGAACGTCCCGTCGAGGTCGGCGGGGATCGCCCCATCGACCTCAAGGTCGAATATGTCGCACTCCACACGCGAGGGCCTGTTCCACTCCCGGAATCCGGGGATATCCGGAAATCGTGATGACACCGAACATGCCTCCTCTGGCAGAAGGACTGTGCGTATACTGTAACGACGTACGCTGAACGAACAACGTTAGTGTTGTCCAGCCCGCTTCGTCCTGTCAAGGCCACCGTCTGCGTCGCCCCCGCACGCCCGCCGAGCTCGCCGACATGCTCCGGTTCATCAGCGACTGGCTCGCCAGCGACCGCGCCCTCGACGCATCCCTGACCCGGTACACCGGGACCCGCGCCTAAAACGCTGCCACCCTGCGCAACGACCTCGACCGGTTCACCTTCCTGCTCGGCGGCAACGACGGAGAAGCCCTCTTTGCCCCGCCTCGTCTGAGGTGACGCAGCCTCGGTTTTCCTATCTCACGGGACTATCCCCAGACCAGCTCCCGGCCCGGAAATAACCACATGCGATCGGCACCCTCCGCTGAGTAACGTCAGCTTTCGTGATCTATCAGGACCCGCTTGCCTATCTGCTCGGCCTCGAAGGCATCGCGCTGCTGGATGCCTGGGCCGGGGGCCACGACCGCGAATTCACCGAGACCCGGCTGGCCGAGATCCGGCGGCTGCTGGATGACGAGAAGCTGCGGCACCGCGGCGTGCTCGCCGAGCGCGTCAGCACCGTCACCGCCTACGAGCAGCATTCCGCCAGCTATGACGCGGAGGCGGGCGGCGGGCTGTTCGCTACCGACGAGCCGGTCGTGGCCGAGTACCTCAGCGGCCGGGAGCCTGGCGTTGCGCTGGACGCCGCCTGCGGGACCGGCCGTTTCGCCGAGTTCCTGGCCAAGCGCGGGCATCAGGTCATCGGCGTCGACACCTCACCGGACATGCTCGCCCACGCGCGGCGGCGTGTCCCCGGCGGCGAGTTCCACGTCGCCGAGCTGGAACGGCTGCCGCTGCCGGATGATTCGGCGGACGTCATCGTCTGCGCGCTCGCCCTCGTCCACGTTCCCGCCTCCACCCGGTACTGGCCGAATTCGCTCGCGTGCTGCGCCCCGGCGGGGACCTGGTCATCTCGGACCTGCATCACGAACTCGTCACCCGCGGCTCGGTGATCACAGCGCGCGGCCCGGCGGGCGAACCCTGCATCGTGGCCACCTACCGCCATCAGTTCGGCGACTACCTGCGGGCGGCACTGAGCCTCGGCCTGCAGGTAAGGCGGTGCGAGGAGCCGGGTGCCGCCCGGCCGAGCGGACCGCTGCCCGAGGCCGCGACCGAAATCGGCGACTGGCGGGACTGGCCGTGGTCGCTGATGGACTACCTGCCGTCGGCGGCGCGAGCTGCCGGCGTCTGCCCGTCACTGGTCATCTGGCACTTCCAGCTGGCCGCCGCCTGAATCCGCTCTTGCCGAACCGCCAGGGCGCCAGACACTCACGGTGCAGTCCGGTAGCCCATCGTGGACGACCGGCCCGGCCCTTGAGCAACGCTGGCACCAATCCGCCTACCCCGGAAGCCAGGACCATCCAGCCGGACCAGCATCTCACCAAACCTGACGCACGCCAGGGCCCGGCTCCCGGCTGGTCGTCGCCGACCTGGAACTCGACGAGGACAGCCATGAAGTGTGGCGCGGCGGCAGCGTGGTCGCGCTGTCGCCGAACTAGTTCAAGGTATTGCGCTACCTCATGCTCAACGCCGGCCGGGTGCTCAGCTGTGCGCAGATCCTCGACCACGTGTGGAACTACAACTTCAACGGCGATGGCAACATCGTCGAGTCCTACATCTGCTACCTGCGGCGCAAGATCGACCAGGGCGAGCCCCGGCTGATCCACACCATCCGCGGTGTCGGCTACGTGCTGCGGATCCCACCGCCGTGAGCCGCCGCGCCGGTGACCGGCTGCGTGGCCTGCTGGCCCGCGCGTCGCTGCGGGTGCGGGTCATGGCTACGGCCGCTGTCCTGCTGACCGTGTCCGCGGCGGTGATGGGCACGCTCGGCACGATCTTGCTGCGGGGCGACCTGCTGAACCGGGTCGGGCCAGACATCGCCGCCGAGTACGAGCCCCCGAACGGTACCCGTCCAAGCCGTCACAGCGCGCCGCCACCCGGAACACCGTGGCCCGCGCCTGGCAGCTGGGCCGGTTCTGGGTCAACGATCCCGACTGTCTCTTAGTCCGTCCCGGGGTGCAGCGGCGCAGCGACTGGGCGGCACTGGTGGAGCGTTACGGCGCACTGCGTTCCTCCGGTGACGGGCTACGGGAACTCGACGGCTGGGGCCTGGAGACCACCCGGCGTCTACTGCGGCCCGCCCGTACCGGCCCGATGGTCTGAACCGCACCGCCTGCTGGGCAGCCTGGACGGCTGGCGGGAATCCCTGACTCAGGACACGAGGGACCGCCCTTGTCTGTTCATTGCATCCTCCGCCTTCGCGGCCGGGTAGGCGGGCCGGCGCGGATGGGCCCGCCTACCCGGCTTCATCGGGCGGTATCAGATGGCTGGCACGCTGACCCAGAATCTCGTGTCATTGCTCCGGTTGGATGAGCTGGAGTTAAGCTGCGACTCGATCCACTCGACCGCTACCTGGTATTCGGTGATGACCGTTTGATTCGGGTCGCTGAGCCCGCTCTGGCCGTCGCGTTGGCCAGCGAACCAGAGGCTCAGCCCGTAGTGGCTCTGGCTCTGGTTGATACAGGACACGTCCTCACTCAGGTTGCTGTTGAGGACGGCGCCGTTGTTGTACTGGCTGGTGGCCTGGCCCGAGAAGTAGCTGCACGAGGTGCGCAGCATGTACCAGTTCTGCTTGAAGATTCCGAAATTAGCCGCGTCGCCGGTCTTGCTGTCACCGTAGGGGTAACTGGACGTCTGCATGGTGTCGGTTTCCAGCATGGCGACGGCCAGGTCGAGCACGCTGGCACCCGCGTTCAGCACCTGCTGCTTGCGCGAGCCGAGCCCACTGATCGTATAAGAGCCGCAGCTCATCGCCGTTCCGTTCACCGTGGGACAGGTGAGGGCGGCGGCTGGCCCGGCGGCAGCCAGGGCCATGACACCGGTCACCGCCACCAGGCCCGACAGCGCTGTGACCGCGGCCGCGGTTAATGCCACGATGCGTTTCACGTGCACCTCCATGTGCATGACGAAAGAAATGAATGATGCGCGGACTCCTGCGCAGGCGTCCCTTTGCCAGCGCTGTCGAGACAAACTCCTTCCAGGCGCGGACGCTGGCAGTGAGAGCGGGTAGCATTGGCCAGCCAGTGCGCGCTCCGCCATTTAGGCAAGCGCAAACACATAAGACTGCTTAACCGGTTCAGTGTCAAGCTTTACTGGTTAGTAGTTTACGTTCAGGACATGATCAGGAAAGGGATCGCTGGTCGCGGCGCGGTCGTATGCGCCGTAACGCCCGAGGGATGTGACCGAAACGAGCAGGATGCGGGTGAGCTCCGCAGAAAAGTTGATCTACTCCGCGCTGCCCGCGAACAGTGACCCGTCGCCGGCATTGACCGACGATCCGCCGATGGCGCGCTCCCTTTCCGGCGGCACATCGGTGCGCCGTCCTCCACGGCAGCCAGGGCCGCACCGTTTCCCGGCCAGGCCGGCGCCGATCACGACGACGTTCCCGCGAATGCGCTCGATGGCGCCGCCGCCGTGATCCCGGCCCAGTGCGCGGCTTTCCGGGTTCTCCGGCCACTGTGGGCTGAGGCGGGCTGCCGCTCCAGCCACATGCGGGGCAGGACTCACCCGCGAGGCACTCGCCCCACAGAGCCTCAGCCGGTCCGTTTCGGATCCGGGCTATGGCCGAAAGGCCGACCATGAACGCGGGCACCACTCGGTACTGCAGCATTTCTGCGGCATACTCACCCAGCGCCTGGACCAGCGACGCCTAGTCGAAGCGCCGGTGGAGAAGCGATGGGCTGACCCCGGCTTCCGTGCTACCGCGGTCATCGAAAACTGCGGGCTGTCCACATCAAGTACGCGCAACGCCGCGGCTACGGTCTCAGCCCAACGCCCCTCCCGGCGTGCAACCGGCCGTCCCAGTGTCTGGTGCTGGGGTCATCGTGCTCCTTATCCCCGGTGAGCGGGCTCGGCATATCTTGGGTCCCTCGTGCATGTCGTGCATGTCGTGCATGTCACGGAAAGTAGCAGTTACTTCAGGTCACAGTAAGTTGGGGGCGTGGAAGGTGGTGGCTCGGCGGCGGCCAGGGTGAGCCGCTTGCTGCGCTGCTCGGCCTGCGCCGCCGGGTCGGGCAGCGGCATGGCCGCCAGCAGCGAGCGCGTGTAGGGGTGACCCGGGTCGGTGGCGATCTTGTCCGCGCGGCCGAGCTCAACGATCTGGCCGCTCTTCAGCACTGCGATGCGGTCGGCCATGTAGCGGACCACGTCGAGGTTGTGCGCGATGAACAGGTAGCTGATCCCGAACTGCGGGATGCCCGGGAACTGGTTCAGCCGGGCCCGGGACGGCAGCAGGGTGAACGTGAGGATGGCACCCAGGCTGAACAGGGCGGCCGAGACGGTGAACGCCACGGTGTACCCATGCACCGCCGCGGCTGCCGGGGCCAGCCCGCTGGCGTGCGCGCCCGCCAGGCAGTTCGCGGTGGCGCTGAGCGCGACCGTGCTCAGCGCGGACGCGCCGATCGAGCCCCCGGCCTGTTGCATGGAGTTGACCAGCGCGGACGCGACGCCCGCGTCCTGGGGCTCCACGCGGGCCGTGAGTCAACCATGAGCATCGTTCACCAGCCCGCCCGGCCCGCGCGCGGCGCGCGCCCCAAGCCAGAGGCGGCCAGCCTGACCGAGAGCGCCCTGGCGTCTTCGCTTATCTGCAGGTAGGCGAAGGACCCGGGCTATCTCATGCAACCCCTTTCCGTAGGCAGTCGTGCTGCTCATGTGGCGCCAAGCACCGCGGCCGCGAACTCCTCGCGGGCCCCTACCGGGTCCACGGCCCGCAGGCAGTCCAGCTCACGGCCGAAATCATGGAGTTCGCCGGCGGGAAGAAGAACGCCGGGAGTACGAGTGGTACCGAAGGCGAGCGACTCGATCTCATGTTTCAGGGACGGCGGTAGGCAGTGCATCCGCCGCACCCAGGGGTGCTGTAGCAGATGGTGTTTCAGCTCGACCATTACATGCAAGCTGAGCAGCGCCTCGAGTGCGGGTGAGTAGGCGAACGCTAGGCCTTCGGCCGCGGCCGGGGAGCCGCACCGTAATCGGCATGTGTGCTACAGGTCCGCGCTACTGGGCTTGCGGCCGACGCCGCCGTGGCTGGATATCGCGTCCGCGGGAGCTGCGGTGCCAGGGTCTGGCCGCCAGTGGTGGAGCTGGACGATACCTGGCTCAAGGATGTCGAGGCCGGTGAAGAACCGGCTGACCTGAGTACGGGTGCGCCGGGTCTGGGGTGTGCTGACGAACTGGTTGTATCGCCGGGCGGCCTCGGCGGACGCGGCGGCCTGGATGTCGCTGGCTGGGTGTGAGATGACCAGGTAGCTGCCGGTTGGCACCCTGTCCAGCAGCCGGGCCACGATCTGGTAGGGGTCGTTCTGGTCGGGGATCAGGTGCAGGATCAGCAGCAGCATGATGGCCACGGGCTGGGTGAGGTCCAGCGTCCGGCCTGCTTCGGCCAGGATCGTGCCCGGATCGCGCAGGTCCGCGTCGACGTAGGCGGTAGCTCCGTTGGGGCCACTGGCCAGCAGGGCCCGGGCGTGGGCCAGCACGATTGGGTCGTTGTCCACGTAAACCACGCGGGACTCCGGCGCGACCGACTGCGCGACCTCGTGCGTGTTGTTCGCGGTCGGGATTCCGGTGCCGATGTCCAGGAACTGCCGGATGCCCTGCTCACCGGCCAGGAAGCGGACGGACCGGGCCAGGAAGGCCCGGTTCCCTTTGACGCCCTGGTACAGCGACGGGTTGGCATCCATCGCGCGCTGCCCGGCCTCACGGTCCACGGCGAAGTTGTCCTTGCCGCCCAGCCAGTAGTCGTAGATCCGGGCGATGTGCGGGACAGTGGTGTCGAGCTGTACCTCGGGCGGTGCGTCCGCGGGATGGTCGGGCTGGTACCAGTCTGCGCCTGCCACCTGATGACAGTGGCGCGCTCCGAACCCGGCTGAACCCGCCGTCAGGTTCTTACGGAACGACGCACACTCATGTAAATATGTAACCCATGACGGTGCGGTTAGGCGCGTGGGGCCGGGTAGCTGGGGCGGCAGTCGTGACGCTGGCCGCTGTGACGGCGTGGGCGGTGGGCCCGGTGCCGGCCGCGGCCGCCTCCGGGCCCACCGGATCGACCTCCGCGGCGCTGATCCAGGCGTTCGAGGCCGGACGGCATGTCCCGGGCTCGGCGGTCGGCGGCATCCGGGCCGGGTCGCTGCATGTGGGCTCGGCCGCCGGGTCCAGGTGGGCGCTGGCCAGCTTCCTGCCGTCCCGCCGGGCCGGGCAGCGGCTGGCGGCCGGATTCCAGGACGGCGCCGGCACCGGCGTGTTCGCCTGGCGGGCTGGCGCCTGGCGGCTGGTGCGGACCGGTCCTTACGGCTGTGCCACCGGGCTGCCGGCCGCGCTGCGCCGGGACTGGGGCCTGGCCAGTCCGGCCAGTTGCGCGGCTACGGCCAGCGGGCAGCGCGCCGCCGTGCAGGCCGCGATGTCCACCGCGGCCGCGCCGTCCGCGACCGCGGGCAGTCTCGGGCAGCGCATCGCGGCCATCGCGCTCAGCCAGGCCGGGGTCAGCGACACGCCCGCGGTGACCAGCTTCGCCGGGGTGGACTGCGATCCTTACAGCACGCTGGTCGCCGGGTTCTCGGCGAACTCCGACGGATGCGGCTACGACCAGGGCTTCCGGGTGGAGAACGAGAATGAGGCCTGGTGCTCGGACTTCGCCAAGTGGGTGTGGCAGCAGGCCGGGGTCACCGCGGACATGAACACGCTCAACGCCGGTTCCGTCTCGTTCTATGACTGGGGCCTGGACCAGGGGGAGACGATGCCGGCCGACGGCGGGACGCCAGCCGTCGGCGATGCGATCGTGTTCTTCCCGCCGGGCACGATCACGCCGGCCAGCTACGCCGACCACGTGGGCATCGTGACCGCGGTCAACGCGGACGGCAGCATCGACATGGTCAACGGCGACTTCCTCGGCGCGGCCAACATCAGCGCGCAGTACGACACCGGGATCAGCCTGCCCACCTGGTCCGCGGGGATCTGGGGCACGGGCGAGCAGTGGGTCATCGTCAGCCCCCCGGCCACGGCCCAGCAGTCCGCGCCCACCGCGTCGGCGGCCGGGCCGCGGACCGCGGTGACCGGAACCACGGGCACGTTCCGCGCGCAGGGCAGCGAGCCCGGCGGGACGATCAGCGAGTACTACTGGACGTTCGGCGACGGGCGGACGACGAACACCACCGGCCCGGACGTCAGCCACGTATTCAGCGAGGCGGGCCGCTACACGGTGACGGTGACCGTGACGTCCAGCTTCGGCACGGCTACCACGCGGACCTGGAACGTCAGCGTGCTGGGCGCGTCGTCCGCGGTGGCCGCGGTGCCGTCCGACGCGGTCTGGTTCGCCACCACGCCGGTGGATGAGTACCTGTTCCTGCCGTCGGCGGGCGGGCTGGCCGCGGAAACCTGGGACGGCGCCAGCTGGCTGCGGCTGGCCGTGCCGGGACAGCCGGCCACGGGCAGCGGGCTGGCCGCGCTGAGCTACCCCGACCCGGCCGCGGCCGACGCGATGACGCCGCATGCCTACTTCCGCACGGCCAACGGGCGACTGGCCCAGACCTACCTGGCCGGTTCGGGCTGGGTCACCCAGCCGCTGCCCGGCCAGCCCGCCGCGGGCAGCACGATCGTGGCGGCCACCACGGCCAGCGGCGAGCCGGCCGTGTTCTTCGCCGCCGCCGGGGGGCACCTGGCCGAGTCGGCCGAGCAGGCCGGCGGCTGGCAGACCCGCACGCTGCCGGGCTCAGCCACGGCGCGCCCAGGCGGCATCGCGCTGGCCCCCACGGCCCGCGGACTGCGGATCTTCTCCGCCGGCCGCACTGGCACACTCACCGTCACGACGCAGACCGGCACCGGCTGGCGGAGCACTCCGCTGCCGGCCCGGGCGGCGCCGGGCAGCTGGCTGACCGCGGTGACCACGCTGTCGGGGGCGGCGCGGGTCATATTCCGCACCAGTAACGGCGCACTGGCCGACCTCACTGAGGCCGGGACCGGCCAGTGGCGGCCGGGCCAGCTGCCCGGCGCGCCCGCACCAGGCGGCGCGCTGGCGGCCACGAACTACCTGCCACCGGCCGGGTCGGCCGGGGCACTCGGCGAGGAGGTGTTCTACCTGGGCACGGACGGCCAGCCCGCGGTCAGCTACTCAGCCGGCCAGGGCTGGCAGACCGCGGCGCTGCCCGCCGTGGCAGGCGCCGCCCTCCTCGGGGCCGCCGCCTACCAGGTGACCGGCCAGCCATCACAGCTGTTCCTGTCCGGCGCGGGCGGCGCGCTGCTGGCCGACAGCAGCAACGGCGGGCCGGCCGGGCCGTGGGCCCAGGCCAGCCTGCCTACGGCCGACGCGACGTTCACCGACCGGGTGGTGCTGTACGCGGCCACCGCGGCCGACCAGGCCAGCGCGCTCAGCGCCGCGCAGGCCGCCGGGCTGCCGGCCAGCCAGGTGACCGCGTCCTTCGCGACCGCGTGGGACGACACGCTCAGCGGCAACTACCTGGTCATCTCGGTCGGGCTGGCGGCCACCGACGGGCTGTACTTCAACGTCTGTGGCTGGGCCAACCCGTCCGGCGACATCCCCGGCTCGACCCCGTTCTACATCGTGGGCGGGCCACGCGACACGCTGCCCGGTGCGGGCGCTTACGAGGCCGCGGCGGCCCGTACCACCTCGCAGACTCCGCAGCTGGCCACGGACCTGGCCTACTACGCCGTGCACGGGACGCTGCCGCCGGGGGTGAGCACGCTGCCCGCGGCCGCGGGCCCGCAGTACGCCTGCGCCGGGTCGCCGTCATGACCGGCCGCGGGCGGCGGCCCGCGGCGATGCTGGGTGCGCTGGTGGTGCTGGCCGGGGTGCTCGGCGCGGTCCCGGCTGCGGCGGCACGGGCCGCGGACCAGGCCGCCGGGCCGCTGCCGAAGGTCTGGCCGACCCCGCAGCAGGTCACCGCGCGGCCCGGCACGCTGGCCATCCCGGCCGCGGTGACCGAGGTCACCAGCGCAGGCACGGATCGGGCCGCGCTGACCGCGCTGGCCAGCGTGCTGCGGGCGGCCGGCGTGCGGACGGTCAGCCAGGTGACCGCGGGGAGCCCGGTCCCCGCGGGTGGCCTCACGCTCTACGTGGGCACGCCGGCCGGCAACCCGGCCATCCCGCCCGCGGCGGCCGCGCTGCACGCGCCGACCCCGGCGGGCCTGCCGGCCGGCGGCTACGTGCTGGCGGCGGGCCGCACCGGGGCCGGGAACGCGGTGCTGCTGGCGGGCACCGACGCCACCGGGACGTTCTACGCGGTGCAGACGCTGCGCCAGCTCATCACGCACCAGTCGGTGCACGCGGTCCTGGTGCGGGACTGGCCGGCCATCCCGGTCCGCGGGGTCATCGAGGGGTTCTACGGGCCGTCCTGGTCCGACACCGAGATCGCCGGTCAGCTGCGCTTCTACGGCGCGGACAAGATGAACACGTTCGTCTACTCGGCCAAGGACGACCCGTACCTGCGCGCCGACTGGATGGACCTGTACCCGGTGGCGCAGCTCGGCCCGCTGACCCAGCTGGTGACGACGGCGCAGGCGGCCCACGTGAACTTCGTGTACGCGCTGTCGCCCGGCCTGTCCATCTGCTATTCGGACCCGGCCGCTCTGCAGGACCTGGAGGCCAAGGACCAGCAGTTGTGGAACGCCGGGGTGCGCCAGTTCGCGCTGTTCTTCGATGACATCAGCAGCGGCTTCAACTGCGCGGCGGACAGCACCGAGTTCGGCTCGTCGCCGGACCCGCTGGCCGCCGCACAGGCTTACCTGCTCAACCAGTTCGTGACCGGCTTCATCGACACCCACCCGGGCGCGCAGGAGCTGATCACCGTGCCCACCGACTATGCCGGGGACGCGGACTCCGCCTACCGCCAGGTGTGGAAGGCCAGCCTGAACCCGGACGTGCTGGTCTACTGGACCGGCGTCGGGGTGATCCCGAAGACGATCACCGCAGCCCAGGCCCAGGCGACGGCGGCCGAGTTCGGCCACCAGATCGTG
>Ga0335085_10001483_pt1 | contig 49232 bp, 46 predicted proteins | sample Lox_Sample_45_FD_206712 | JGI IMG/M metagenome (GOLD analysis project Ga0335085, IMG submission 206712) | Soil microbial communities from Loxahatchee National Wildlife Refuge, Florida, United States - Lox_Sample_4.5 | ecosystem: Environmental > Terrestrial > Soil > Wetlands | place: USA...
AATCCGGGCAATATGCTGACGTGAGCCTGTGCGTGTGGTTGTCGCTCGGAGCGCTCGGCATCGCTGGATACGAAGTACTCAGGACCCGGAGGCTCCGGCGGGCCGAGATCGACACGTTAGAGGATCAGTCGATCAGCCCGGAGAACATCACTCGGTTTTGGCAACATACCGGCCGAACGCCAGGACCCGCCCATGCTATGCATTCGCAACTTGGGGCGCGGTTGGCGGGCAATGCCCAATCGCTCCGGAGAAAGTGGCTTACCTCAAAGGCCGAGGAGGTCGAAACCGAGTTGAAATGGGCAGCTGAGAATTGCCGCGAAGCGTTTCTTTTCGCCAGGACCGAGTCTGCAATGATCAAGCTTGGGGAGTCTGGTGGAATGTTATTTGGGCTGGCAATCGGTGGCTTGCGAATCAACCCTGAGATCGCGGCGGAGCACTCGCGGGCCTTATCAGAGTTGAATGAGATTTATCGCGAAGGAAATCGAGTCGTTGCCTCCCGTTCCGGTAGCGACATCACCTCTGCCCTACGCGAGCTATTGGTTCAGATTCGAGGCGTTCTTGTGAATGCCAAACGCATGTATTCGTGAGTCTCTTGGAGGCGTGCGACCTCGGCCGCTAGGGGGTGCTTGCGAATAGTCAATCCGGAGAGCGGTCTGGAGCCGCGTGTCTGAGCAGGACAAACACCCCGCCAGAGACCTACGATCTGAAAGCTTAAGTGATTTGAAAACAAGAAGGTCGGTGACGACCCGCGACCTCCGACGTGACAGGCCGAACGTCTACAAAATTCTTGGCCTGCATGCCTTTGGTTTTAAAAGACTTGCCGAGAGCTTCGGAGACCTGTTTTTCAGGTGCTACAGTACGTGCTACAGTTCGTCCTTCACGTCTTTTTCTTTGGGATTTTGACTTCGCTATCGATCAGCTGCGCCGTCTGTTCACGAAGTTGCGGAAAGAGATGCTTGTAGCGTTCCAATGCCTTGCTCTTATGGCCGGTGTGTTTGGCAATTACGTTGTCAGGCACTCCTTTTCCCAGGAGCACCGATGCTGAGAAGTGGCGCCAATCGTGAATACGCGGACCCACCTCTCCTATCGTCCCACTCCGAATGCCAATGAGCCGGCAGACTCGGCGAAACCGCTTGCCAAGATCCCACGCATACGGTCGTTTGAAGTCGCCTTTGAACCTGGGATTGGGCTTGGCGGGGAAAAGGTACTCTGACGTACCATAGCTCGGGAGCTTTTTGAGAGCCTCAACAGCTTCATCGGAAAGCACTGCGGCCTGGGGCTCACCGTTTTTGGTGATCGGAACCATGATGAAGGGCTGATCGCTTTCTAGATCGTGGACGTCCGTCCACTTCCGGGGCAAGAGCGACCCCTTCCGAAGGGCAGTCGTCGTGGCCAAGACGGAAAAGCAGTCCAGTTCGTAGTCACCCAGTTCCTGGCACTTTGCACGAAATTGGCGAAATTCGTCGGGCATCATGAGCGAGTCGCGTCCGGCCGGTTCCTTTTCTTCGCGAACGGCCGTGGCCGGGTTGACGTCGTAACGCCCTCGCTTGATGTTGAACGAGAAGATGCTCGATAGGATCGTGCGGTACTGGTTCTTGCTGGACGCCGAGAGTGGGGCATCCGTCTCGACTTGCCTCTTGGCAACTTTCGTGCGCTTTGCCTTCGGGTCGTATTTGGTCGAACCCTCGATGGGCACCCACTCGACTTGATGAAGGCTATTCAAGAAACTCTCGATGGCCTCTGGCGTGATATCGCGCGCCAACAACTCCTTGAAGTGTTCGAGGATTCTGGGATAGCGGTATTCGAACTTGCTGTTCGTTTTCTTCCCACGATTCTCCCACCAGTACTCGGCAAGTTCCTTAAATGGGGCCTTCTCGAAACGACGATTCGGGAAGTAGCGTCCCTCAGCAATCTCGGTCTTGCGTTGTTGTAGCCTCTCGGCGGCAAGTTGGGCGTTTCTCTGGCCTGTGCTCTCCCAGACGACTGAGCCCCTCTTCTTCCCGGGGACCGCATATCGGATGTAGGCGATCCCGTTACGCCGAAAGACGCCCCGATATTTCGTCTTCACGTACTTGTTCGCCATGCGTGTTTTCCCTCAACCTCGAGAGCGCCGACGGTTTTATCGTGTGCTGGTCGAGCCATCGCCTCAACTGCGATCGCGAAAAGCGGATCGGCGCCCGCTCGCCGCGCTGCGGAAGGCGAATGTACGGAATCTGTGCTTCCGCAACGTAACGCTCCAGGGTCCGCGGACTGATCCCGAGCAAAGCCGCAGCGTCCTTGCAGTTGATCAGAACTTCGTCACTCATTGATTCCATCCCATGCAGGACACTTCCGGCCGCAGGCTTAGCTCTTATGGCACGCCCCCGCCAGGTTTCTGTTCTGGTGGGGCGTGATGATTTGAGACCGCGTCTGGAAGCGCCGGTCAAGGGCTTCGAGACGTTGGAGGGCATCGAGCAACTGCATTCCCGCCTCGTGCATCGCATCACAAGGTTTGGCAAACTGTTCCGCGTGTCTGATGGCGAATTTGATCCGATCAATAGCGACGCGAGCTTGGTAGGCCATCTCAAATTCAATCGCTGAAGGTCGCGACGTTACATCAGCTTCGATGGTCTCGATGATTTGGCGCATGACTTCTAAGCTCATAAACCCTCTTCCCCGGGCGGGACGGCTACCCGCCGTAGAGCAATGGTACGGCGGGCGGCGCAATTCGCCAAAAGCCATCACAACCATTTGCTGCACGACACGACCCGGCGTAAAGAGAAATGAGAGGCCAGGCGGACTCGGAAACAATGAACTTGTCAATCGGAGAGACGGAACGGCAACGATTGGCACGATGGCGTCTTTCAGAAGAACTTGTTCGTCGGGAAATCCCTGGCGGCTGGAGTCATGACGGCACGCAAATCGCGACGGAACCGACGGCGTTGGCGTTGCTCGCACTGCGGTCTTCTACTTGGGCCTCGATCGCTGCGGAACGAGGATGCAGAGCACTGATATTGCGTCGACGTTCGGACGGCCTTTGGCCAGCCATTGGCGATCGGGCGAATGTGAATTTCTGGACGACCGCGGTAGCGGTCAACGCGCTGATGATTTTGGACGCCGAACCGAAGACACTCGCCTCATCGGTTGATGCGCTTGTTCATGGCTGCCCCCTGGAGGCCTCGTGGCTCGTCCGACTGAAGTTCCGATTCTCAGATCGGCGGGTTCGGTTCGACTCAAGGAAGTACGGCTGGCCGTGGGTTCCCTGCACCGTGAGTTGGGTACTGCCGACGTCCATGGCGCTGATCGCTTTGGAGCGTGCAAAGAAACGCGGACTTGTCGGCGGAACCCAAGTCGAGACCAGGCTGAGGCTCGGAACGGAAATGCTTATCGATCGTGCCTGCGCGGGAGGTGGGTGGAACGCGGGGAACTCTTTCGTGTACGGTGTTCCATTGCGCCCGCATATTGATGCTACGGCAATCGCACTGGCCGCGCTCCGACCTCAGTATCAGCAGCCGATCGTGCGCAGCTCCTTGACCTGGCTTCTGGGCTGCGTTCAATGCCCGTCCGCTTACAGCTTGGCATGGCTGATCCTCGCTGCCAGCACATACGAGGAAGTGAGGTCTGGCATCACACCGACCCTCGCCGCGGCCCGCGATCGTCTCGCCGCACTGGTCGATGACCCCCAGGGGATCCAGGACACCTCCACGGTTGCGCTGGCGGCGCTCGCGCTCGGAGCTGGCCCTTCCAACAACCCCTTCGAGGTGAACGGGTGAGCACGCCCGTCAGCCGCAGAATCTTTGGTGGTGTGCTCCTCGCTGGTACCGGCGCTTTGGCTGTACACCGAATGCGCTCAGCCGGTCTGGTCCCGGATCGCCGCAAACCACGATCTCGGGTCGCGATTCTTCACGAAGCGGTTTACTCCGGCCGACTCGACCGCATGCTGACCGAAGGCATCAGCTTGTTCGACTTGGATTTCCGTGGAAAGACCGTGCTGGTAAAGCCGAACCTCGTGGAATCCATCCCAGGTGCAGAGGTGAACACGAATCCCCGGTTGGTGGGTGCTGCTGCGACAGCGTTTCTTGCGCTGGGGGCCGGGAGCGTTGTCGTGGCCGAGGGACCTGGCCACCAGCGGGATACGCAACTCGTACTTGAGGAGACTGGCCTGGCGAGGGAACTCAGGGAGCGTGGGATCCGGTTTGTCGATTTGAACCGCGACGATATTGCGGAGCGGCGGTTGGCAACGCGCTTCACCGGGCTCGATCATCTATGGCTGCCGCACACGGTTTTGGCTGCGGACTTTGTGGTGTCAATGCCCAAGGTGAAGACGCACCATTGGGCGGGCGTCACACTGAGCATGAAGAACCTCTTCGGAGTTGTGCCGGGCATCGCCTACGGCTGGCCCAAGAACGTCTTGCACTGGAAGGGTATTGATCGAAGCATCCTGGATATCAACGCCGCCGTTCAGGCGCACTTCGTGATCGCCGACGGAATCGTTGGCATGGACGGCAACGGGCCCTTACACGGGACTCCACGAAACCTCGGTCGGATCGTTTTGGCAGATGATCCCGTAGCTGCGGATTTCACGTGCGCGCGACTGATGGGACTCAATCCGCTGCGCGTACCCCACCTGGCGCAGGCAGCCGAGTTTCTTGGCAATGGAGCGCCGGAGCGGATCATCCAGCTAGCGGAACAACTGCCCCGTAGTGTAGAACCGTTTGCTGTGCTGCCGGAGTTCGCATACCTGCAAGCGTAAAGCAGCGAATCGCCCTAGGAAAATCCGAGAATGTGTGCCCAGCCCGCATGACTGTGATCAGAGCTACCTCGTGATTAGATCGGATCGCCTTCCGCTTTTCGGCGAAATGCGCTCCCAGCCCTAGAATCCTTCTTGAGGATTGAAGCCCACGTGTTTCCATCGACTGGCTACCTGCGACGCAAGTTTGAGGAGGCCCGATACCTCGTCGATGACGTTACGATCTCGCAGGTCTTCGTGGCCGGTGAGCTGAGAAAGCCGATTCTGGTCGAAGGACCACCGGGCTGCGGCAAAACGGAACTCGCCAAGGCCTTAGCCTTCGCCCTCGATACCGCGGTAGAGCGACTCCAATGTTACCCGGGCATAGAGGAGGAGAAGGCAATTGGCAGGTTCGACACTGCCCTGCAGAAGATTTTCCTGGAAACACAGTCGGACAGCCTCGGAACGGATTGGGACGCGATCCGGCGACGGCTTCACACGTTGGATTTCTTCGTCCAAGGGCCGCTCATGCGCGCGCTCCAATACGAGAACAAGCCGTGTGTGTTGCTCGTCGATGAAGTGGATAAGGTAGGCGAAGAGTTTGAGTCGATGCTGCTCGAGGTGCTCTCGGAGTGGCAGATCTCTGTTCCCAAGTTGGGGACGGTGCAGCACAAGACAATTCCCTTGGTCGTGCTCACTTCAAACGAGGTCAGGCGAATCGGCGATCCGTTACGGCGTCGATGCGCGTACTTTCGCGCCGAGTTTCCCACCGCGCAACGGGAGGCCGAGATCCTAAAGGCGAGGAGCCAAACCGGGGACACAAGTCTGCACCGGCAGATTGCAGGCCTGTCTTACGCATTACGAGCTTACCGGATGGAAAAGCCACCGTCGATTGCGGAGATTCTGGAACTCGAACAGGTGCTGGCGATCATGGGCATCGACGAACTGCACCCGGACATGCGCGATTTTCTCCTGCCGTTCCTTGCGAAGACCAAGGAAGACAGGAAGCGGTTGACGCTGCAGGACGGGTTTGCGTCGCTCGTACTGAACGCAAAAGCGCAGGCTGCAAGGGTGCAGACGGCTGACCTAGTGGGAGTTCAGCCATGAAGCGGGCGGCCCTGATGTCGCTGCTCTGCCTGGGCCAAGTCAATGCGCAGGCCCCCCATGAGACGGCGTCGTCCTTGGCCGAGCACTATGCGCGAGCCTACAGAGTCCCCGCGGAGTTCGTGAAGGCGGTGATCGACGCTGAATCGGGCTGGCAACCATATGTCATTTCGACGAAAGGCGCGGCGGGCATCATGCAACTCACGGCGCCGGCAGCGTTCACATTCGGAGTGACGAACCGGTTCCGGATTGACGAGAACATTCGCGGAGGGGTCGCATACCTGGCGCACCTGATGCGGCTCTTCAACGGCGAGTTGAGGCTCGTCGCCGCTGCGTACTACGCGGGCGAGGCGCGAATCCAGAAGCTAGGGCTCGACTGCGCCGACCCGGACATCTGCCGGTATGTGGCGACGGTGGAGCGGTTTTATCGGAAACGCAGGCTGGCCGCCATAGAGCGCGACCGGAACGGAGTCGTGAAAGGAGCATGGCAACGATGAAAGGAATCAACGTCGTATCGGGGATTCTCTGCGCCTGTTGCATCTGCACGGCGCAGGTCCCAGAGATCACACCGCAAGTGGTAGGGCGGGCGGTCCAGGAAGGCCAGGTGACAGTCGTCTATCTGGCGCCGCGTTTTGCAACGGCCATCCGTATGCCGGATGCGATCAATTCTGTCGTGCTGGGCGACCCGGATGCATTTTCCGCGGAGCACTCGGATCGCGAACCCCGGATCGTTGTCGTCAAGCCAATCACGACCAAACCGACGCAAACGAACCTCCTGATCACAACTGGCCAGGGCTACCAAGCGAATCTGCTACTGATCAGTCGAGGCGAGCCCGAAGCTGGCGCAAAACCCGATATCGATTTCATGATGCGGTACCGGCCAGCCGGAAAGTTCATCATTGCCCCGAGCTATCCATCGGCGTTGGTCGCGCGAACCACACCGTTGGAAGGCGCCGCTAGGCCGGCAAAGGCGCAAGGGCCGGTGTCGAGCGATCCCATCGCCGTGGTGCCCGTTTCGACCGCCAAGGCGCCGGAGGTTCGTGTATCAGGCACGCCGAATGACCCGCCAGCGGCAGACCCACCTGCTGGCCTTGATGCCCTGCTGGAGCGCCAGCGACGGGCTCCGATGCCAGTGCTCTACGGCGAGAAGCCCGGGATCGTGCCTCCAGGCAGCGAGATCCTGAAAGCCGGCGTGAGCGAGGTCCTTGACCATGGCAAGGAAGTCGTGGTCCTCTTCTCTGTCGTCAACTTGCAGGAGTATTCGGTCGAACTCATGCCGCCGCAAGTACAACTCGGCGGCAAGGTCAGAAAGGGGAAGATCGTGCACCACATGGTGTGGTCCACATCGGAACAGATGCCGGTGGAGGATTTCCGTTTGAGCCGTCGGCGGATCGGCCCAGGCGAGCGCGCCGACGGCGTTCTGGTTTTTCGGCGTCCGAGTTTCAAGCAGTCCACGGAGACCCTGCTGCTTCAGATGGCGGATTCGGGAGCCGTCGATCGGCCGGCATTGGCGCCGATCGGTTTCGGGATCAGCAACGTTCGGAAAGAAGGAGGCGAATAAATGGCACCGGATCCACTCCATCGCGAGAACACACGACCGGATGACGGCGAATCGGATGAGACAAGGCGCATCCATCGTGAAGTAGAGGAACCCATCGGAGCTACCAAGCCGGAACAGCCCAAGGGACTCATAAGCTCGCTCCGGGAAGCGTATGAGCGGGCACGGGACGGACGGAGGCAGCCAGCGGCAACGCAGCCCCGGACGGCAAAGAGTGTGGACCGCAGCAAGGGGTTGCTGGTCGTGGCCGGCGCAGTGGTCATCATGATCTTCGGGTTCCTGGCGATGTTCTCCAGTTCCAACGCGACCAAGGAGCATACGGCCGTTAGGAACAAACCGAATCTCGGCCGCCCCGACATACCAGCCGCGGCGGGTCAGAACCAGGGCTCCGTGACTCCGTTGCTTGCCGCAGACACAAGCAACCAGGACAGCAACGGCGACCAGATCAGCCCGGAGGACGTTAAGGCCACAGGGCGTATGCGAATGAACACGCCACCCAAGACCCCAAAGACGCTCGCGAACGTGCCACCGATGGACGACCCTGCGTTGGAGGCGTATCGCAAGGCCAAGGGAGGCTACTCGGCCCCGCCGCCACCCACGGCGGTCGCCAGCGCCCCTTCTCCCGCTCCGCCCGTCGCGCCAGTGCGCAACGAAGCGGATGCACTCAAGAAATCGTCTCTTGTCTTCGTTCGGAACAACTCGGCGAATTCCGAATCGACCATCCGTCCGGCTTCCCTGAGTTCCGAACCCGCGCTTCTCGAACGAAAAGCGGGACTGTTGCCCAACGGCAGCCGGCTGGTGGCGCGCCTGCAGGCCGCAGTAAGTACGGCGGTCAAATCGCCGGTTGCTGCCGCGATCGAGTACAACTACGAGAAGGACGGCGAGATCATCATCCCGGCCGGTACGAAGGCATTCGGCGACCTGCAGCAGGCCAACAGGAACGGCAACATCGGGATTCGGTTCCACACGCTGCAAATGCCCGATGGGACCACAGAGAAGATTGATGCAACCGCAATGAGTCTGGCATATGGCCCGCTGAAGGGTTCCGTTTCGGGCAGCAACGCAGCGAAGCGGCTTCTGGTGCGATCCATGACCGGAGTCGGAACCATGGCGGCATATCTGGTGGGTGGTCCCGGTGGGTTCGGCGGAATTAATGGCCAGCTCAACAACAGCGTCCTGCTTCGCGAACGCATTGCTTCGAACGCCGGGCTGGCAGGTGAACAGGAGATGTCGAGCCTCGCGTATAACGAGAACATCGTGATTACGGTGCCCGGCAACACTCGGTTCTTCCTCGTGCTGCTGCAAGACGCTGGAGAGAGGCCAGATCCCAAAGCCCTGCCTGGCGGGTTGCGGAACACAACACAGATCGCGGCCGACGGGAGTTCGTCCCTTCCATCGGCTCAGGAACTTCGCGAGTTGATGGACCTGAAGGCCGAGCTGAACAGGATGTATGGACAGGCAGCCGCGACGAAGATCTCGGGGCCGGCGCAACAACAGTGATTTTCCTCACGGGCCTGCCCGCCAACACCGGGCCAATCCCCGCCTTGCATAACAGTGCAGTACATTAGGCGTAAGGGGAGGGGCCCGTGGAAACGGGGCAGCGTTCTTCGCCCATCGCCGACTCCTTTGCGACCCGCTTCAAGTGGATCGGTGCCCGCACGCCGCGCGAGCACGTCACAATCGGAATCATTCTCCTCATATTTGGGGTGGTCGCTTTTGGGATTAGTCCCTGGCTGGCATGGTTTACGGTCACCAGCGGTCTTTTGTTGCTCACGTGGCACACCCGGATGCAAGGGACCTGGCGCGGGCTGCTCTACTTCTTCGCCCTACTACCTGTTCTGCACTGGTTCAACGCCATCAGCGAATTCCTGTTTCATGAGGATGCTGTCACCGGGCTTCTGTTGGCGCGTGACAGGGCATCGCCGTTCGAAATCGGCTCCGGTCTCATCATTGCCGTCGCAGCCAGCATCGGTCTTGTCGCCGTGATTCGGCACAAGCCGCGGGCTACCGACGTGCCGGTTGGGACGGCGAAGGCTGGATCCGGGCAAACCGGACCGGTCCAGTGGGCCAACGTCCCAGTTCACACGTTTGCCGACGTCGGCGGGATGGACGCGGAGAAACGGCGTATTGCGGCGGTTGTGAACAACCGCTTGCACCCTGAGAGGTTCCAGCGACACGGAGTCACCCAGAACGGGATACTGCTCTACGGCCCCCGAGGCACCGGCAAGACGTTTCTGGCTGAAGCCACGGCCGGCGAGTTCCGGATCAACTATTACTGCGTCCAACCGACGTCGCTGGTCAGCGGGCAGATCGGCTCCAGCGAGGCGAACATTAGGGCTGCGTTTCAGCGGGCACATCAGTTTCGGCCTGTTCTCTTTTTCATCGACGAGCTGGATTCGATCGGAACCCAGCGCCAACAACTCGGCAGGCTCGACGACGTCGGCGGCGGCGCCCGGGCCTACAATGCCATCGTTACGGAACTGATGCAATGCGTTGACCGCTATCGTTCCGAGCCGGGGTTCATTTTGATGGCGGCCACCAATTTCTACGACGGCCTCGATGAAGCGCTGGTGCGGGACCTACGGTTCGACGAGAAAATCCGAGTGGATTTGCCCGATGCGACAGCACGGGAGCAGATCCTGACGGCGCAACTCGCGAAACGGCTTTGGACGCCGTTTCCGGTCAAGCCCGTTGCCGAGCGGACGCCGGGATGGAGCGCAGCGAGGCTCGCCGCCCTGGTGAACAAGGCTGCCTCTTCCGCGGCGCTGGAGAATCGACGCATAGAGGAGCGGGACCTGCAGCGGGCATTCGACGATACAGGCGGCACGGACCGTCCGCTTCTGAAGCCCGTAGATTGGGACGACCTGGTTCTGTCTCCACCGGTCGAGCGGGACCTGCGCAATCTGATCCGGCTTATGAATCCCGGTGAGGCGGAACGTCTCAAGGTGCCGCTGCCGACTGGGTTGCTTCTTGTCGGTCCGCCGGGCAATGGCAAGACCTCGATCGCGCACCTCCTTGCGACGCAGACGCGCCGGAGTTTCTACCCGATCGCTCCGGCGGACGTACCCACGCCAGACAAGCTCGCTCTGGCGTTCAGCCGCGCACGAGAGAACAGTCCCTCCATCCTGTTTATCGATGAACTCGATGGCCTGCTGCCCCGGGGTGACAACGGCTACTACAAGGGCCAGCACCAGATCCAGCTCGTAGAACAAGCGCTCATGCTGATGAGCCAACTCGATCCTGCCAACCAGGTGTTCCTGGTTGGGACCACCAATCACATCGAGGACATCGACCCACGCGTACTTCGAGGGGGCCGGTTCACAGAGAAGATCGAGATCTGCGTGCCCGACGACAGTGGGTATTTGCGACTGATCGAGACGTATTTGGGGCCGATTCCTCTAGCTGCGGACTTGACCAGAAACGACCTCCTGGCCCGGCTGAGAGGCATTTCGCCGGCGGATCTCCAGGCTCTGGTGAACACCGCCAAACGAATGGCCATGAATCGCATGGAGGAGGGCGAGCAGACCTTGCCGTCGCTGATTTGGGACGACTTCGAGAAGGCTCTCACGCGGAACCAAATCGCCCCTCAGAACCCCAAGACTCGTGGACCTTGGCCGCCCGCAGTGCTATGACAGGGTGGTTCACCACCCTGGCGCCGACACTCTCCGCAGCGTCAGCACCTGCGATCCCGTAAATGGGTGTGAGCTAAAACACCAGCGGCGACCTGCTCTCCTCTATCTCCGCCAATGCGCCAACATCCGAAAGCACGATGGTCGGGTCAGCTTTAGAAAACTCGATCAGTTGTTCGGCTAGCGAGGACAGTTCGTTGCCGAGCGACGCGATGCACGTGCAGGTGGCACCGGCCGCCTTGAACGAAAACACCCCTGGTGACTCGACACAATCGAACAAATAGCAATGCCCACCATCTAGTTCAGGGTGGTGAGGGCAGCGGTTCCAGAAGATCAAGGGGTGCAGTGGTAACCCAGACGTCCCGCGGACGACAAAAGCTTCATCCTGTGCGAATGAAGTTTCCCCTACGTATTCTGAGACCATAACGAAGGGCGGGCGCCCGACAGCGTGGCGAAAGAGGCCCCGAAACGCTTTGCCAAATCTCGGCTTCTGTACCTGTTGGAAAACGCCGAATTTGGCTTCGGCGAAAACCTTTTGAAGAATGTTTGCCAGAATCTGCACCGGCCGAATTGTGTCGATCTCTCGCTCATCTATCTTGCCGTGCTTTTCCTTGGCGATTTCGGTGACGAAGCGATCCACCGGGCCAAACAGTGGTGCCTCCGTGAGCTCTCTCAGATCGGCGCAGAAGACCATGCCCTTACCACCTTGCCGAATGCTCTCTCTGAACAGATTCCATAGGGGCCCAGCAGACCTTTGCGTGAAACCCTTGAATAAGTGGGAAGCCCCCGACCGTTTTCGAGTGCAACACTCAATGTAGGCGAGATAAGCGGCAACGGTCAGGGCAGCCTCAGTGAACTCGCGGGCCGCCGATACCAGTCTCGCGGGCTCGGCGCGTAGATATTTTGCCAACGGCGCTGCCACGGGATAGGGCAGCGAGGAAGTAAGACCGCTGAGATCATTCCAAAACTTCTCTTGGGCGCGCTTTTCATAAATCTCTATAGAGGCCTGGCTCACAAAGGACACGGACGTGTTGCTCGTTCCGAAGTCCAAGCCGATGTATGCCTCCGGAAATATCTCGGGCTGCCCCACTGTCGTGTCCAGGAAGAATGGCCTCCCATCCGTGGCGATCGTTTCAGATTCATCGCGCCCAGTCTTATAGATAAATCTGGGAATTGCCGTACCATCGGGATTGACCGTGAGTTCGATCTGCAAGTTGGCATCGAACTTGCAGTTTTTCGGAGTGTAGACTGTGTGCTCTTCGACGTTCTGCAGACTTTCGACTTCATTAGGGTCAAAGCTAGACCGAAGGAAATAGTAATCCAATCGCTGGCTGGGGTGCTTTTCCAGGTGCACCTTCCATCTCATTGGCTCACCCATGAACTTGCTAAGGGCGCTGGAGGAAGGCAGTAAAACACCGGCAATGTTGGTTTCTGGCAATACTGACTTCCGGGGGTGGAAAGGCTTGAGACTGAAGCCTGAGTTGTCAGGGTCAAGAACTAGGCACAGTCTGTTGTACGTAGTTGAAGCGAAGTCTCCTTCAGGATCATAAAAACGTCGGACACATTCAACGGCCAAGCCCTTAGAGACCACTTCTTGGTAATCCTTAAGTTCTAGCACCTCAGCATGGCCGAGGTCAGCATAGAAATCCCGCTTCAGCAACTCTCTTAGCCACTTGATGTTCGCGGAGCCGCCCGAGAGCAGGACAACCGTTATTGGAGCGCCGTTCAGTTCATCCTTACCGCGTTCTCATACTTTCCGAACGACTTCTTTGATCTCCTGTATCCAAACCCTCTTGATAAAGACCTCACGGAACTCGACTGCAGAAAGTTGGCAGTTGATCATTGGCGAAACAGCGAAGGGATCGGCCGGAATCGCAACAGGTACTGAGAGGTTCAAGGGAGCTTCTAGCCGCCAATCTGTGATGGATCTAGAAAGTGCCAGTTTAGCGTCTTCTATTTCGTGTGAGAACAAATGAAAGTGCTGAATAAAGTGCTTCTGTTCCTCGGATATTCCAGCCAAGCTAATGTCGTTACGTCGCCATTTTCGATAGAGGTCAAGGCCGGTGTTTAGCTTCGCGGTCAAATTCCGCGGGGCGAGAAACTTCTGAAAGAGTGCCTCCAAGAGCGAGCGGTTGACAAAGAATCCGCCGATTGGTTTTGATGCCGCTGATCGAGCCTTCGACAGACGCCTTGCATCATTTATGTCGATCTCGCCCTCCTTCGTCGTCTCAATGATGCACGCATCAAAGGTCCCGCCCCCGAAATCAATGACAAGAGCGTTGTGTTGCCTTTTGTCAGCAACAAGGGGGTGCTTCTTGGCATGACGGTAATACTGGAAAACAGCAAACGGTTCAGGGAGAAACTTGATTCGATCTTCCTTGAATCCCTTCCCCAATAGAATGCGTTTTAGGTTGTTGCGATAGTTTTGTAGCCACTCTTTGGTGACGAGTTCGCCCTGTTTCACCTCCGGGTGGCCGTTTGTAGGGGATTGGGCCGGGCTGTCCGCCTCCGTCAACATTGACAACGGCTCGGCCACCATTATACTTGGCGCTACCTTCAAGTCTCGTTGATCCATCCACTTGGTCACGCGAAAGAGAAGTTCGTGGACGAAATCCGCTGTCAATTCCGATGCGGATTTCTTGTCTCCAGCCGCCGTCGAGTAGGTGCGACGGGGTCCCGCCGTGCCTGGCTTGGCGTTGCCGAGATCGATCTTGAAATCCTCGTTGAGGTCGCGTCGTGTCTGCTTGAGTGCGTGCGCCTCGGAGCCAATCGCGGGTGTTTGGCCTTTTCTATAGTACAGGGCCGTCGGAATATTTGTGCTGCGATCGATCTCAACTAGATCGATCGCGTTGATTAGTAGGCCTTTGTCGCTCAACGGTCTGTCTCCATCCTAAGGCTCGATGAGGGACGCAGCTCGGTTGACTCCGACCACCACTCCGCGAAAGGGGAGAGAAGATGGAAGTCGACACCGCGCACCCTATTTCAGGCCCAAACGTCGCATTTTAGATCTCAATTCTAGCTCAATGCCCCTCGACCGGGTGCCGGACGTATGGTTGACCTCTCATTCGGCGCCTGAGCGTGGCTTGAGCGGAGTCTGGATCAGCCCGCGGATGCGTCGAGTCCGCACTACCGGATCGGCACCAAAAACCAAGCGTCTGCACCTGAAGGGGGCAGAGTCTTCCCCAGCTCAAAACGAGTTGACCGTCCGGGAGCACCGTATTCGGGCATCTTTTTTGAGCTCTGCGAATCTTGCCCTAGCATTCTCGCAAGCCCTGAGTTGTGGTCCGCTGGCGCTCGGCGGCCCTGAACGCGACCGGAGGCAACAAACGGCGAAATCCCAAATGGAGGTATAGGCCACTATGAAGCTCGTAGGAATGGGAACCGTGGTGCTGGCGATCGGCTTTTTGGTCGTCTGCCAGACCGTGGCTCTCGCTCAGAACCTTGGCGCTGCGCCGCAGGTGAACGTGGCGGTGCAGGGTCAGACAGGAGCGCAGCCGGAAGGCGCGTTCCTGAACTTTGTTAACTGGGTCTGCAACGTGATTGCCCCGGTTGGCGCCGGCGTCGCTGTGCTGGGCGGGATTGTCTCGTACGCTAGCGGCCGCGGGTACATCCGGTGGATTGGAACTGCGTTGGGGCTGCTGGCAGTATCGGGCCTGACGCGCCTGCTCGAGTTCTGGATCCAACAGGGCACGGGCGGTGTTTCGTAGCGCAGTCACGGTGGGCGGGCGACACGTGGGATGGCCCCCGACTTCGCCCGCCGCTAATCGAGGTCCATGGCGATGCAGTTGATCAACGACGGAATCGGGGTATTGCTCGGGTTGGCGCCAGTCGCCGCGCTGGTGGCTCTGGTTCTTGCGGGTCTGGCGCTGCGCAACCAGAGTTCGGTCCTGCAAAACAGCAAGTTCGGGCTGTGGATGTTTTGGGCCGTCGTCATGTTGACGCTCCCGCAGATTCTGAGCTGGTTTTCCGGCTTCGGAATGAACGTCCCGGTCGCAGCCGGAGGAGGCACGGCGTTGCTGAATGTTTTCAGGGTGGACGTCACCAATTTCGTCAATCAGTTCGTGGTGGGATATTTCGCGCCGGTGATGGCGGCTTGGTTGGTTCTGCGCGGCGTCATAGATATCGCCGAGGGACGCAACCCGCTCTATTCCATTCTCGGCGCCATGTTTCTTCTATCCATCGCCAGCACCCAGACCTTGCTCCAAGGGTGGAACACCGGGACGAAGTTCGCCACCGCGGACGTCCTGGCGGGGCTCTGGACTTACACCGTAAGCCGCATCCTCCCCGTCGCGGCCGGCCTGGCGATCATCGGCGCCGTACTCAATTTCGCGTTTGGCAAGCCGGCGATGCGACTGATCTGTTGCAGCGCGGCGTTCTTGACGGTTTCGGCACTGTGGCGGTTGGTACTGGCGATGATGTGAGGCTCGAACGATGACTCTCCTGAACGGCATCACGAACCTGACGAATTGGATGGGCAACGTCATTATGCCGGCCCTCGCTGGGCTGTTCTTCGCGCTTGCGGTGATCCGGTACGCGCGCGGGTACCCGCATCAATACATCGCGTGGTCGGGCCTGATGTGCCTCATGATTTCCGGACTCCTGCGCGGTATCGAGAAATTCGCATCGCAAGCGGCCTGGAACAACCCCGACCTGATCTGGATCACGCTGCTCGGGCTGGTCAACTGGACGTGCGACGTCTTCATGCCGGTTTATGCCGTTTTGCAAGTCCTGCAAGGTGTCCTTGCATTCGGTGGCGTCGGCCACCGGATATACCATGGCATGCCATGGATCCGGCATTTTGCGGCGGCTGGAATGGCATTGGCGCTATCGGGCTTGCTGCGACTGGCGGAGTTCTTCGTCCGGCGGGGCGTCGGAGGGATCAGTTAGGGGCAATCGGGAGCAAATATGAGCGGACTAAACATCACGCCGGTTCATCGAAACCTGCTCACGCGTGTCACATTTCTCTACCTGGAGTTCGAGGATGCGTTCGTGATCCTGGGTATTGCGGTCTTTGCCAATGTATTCGGCCGCTTCTTACACAGAAACCTCGCGGGCATCCCCCTAAACGTCATCCTGCAATACATCGTTCCGGTGCTGGCGATTCCCATGTTGATCGCGTTCAAGTACGGGAAGCCACGGCGGTACCTGTTCGACTTCGTCGAGTGGCACGCCAAGCCGCGGATCTATTGCGGCTTGGAGAGGGACTCTCAACAGACCGTTGGCTACCTGAAGGAGGACCGGCCAGAATGCCTCTGACCATGCGCCAGCACGAGACGAGCTTGCACCAGCCGGCCCTTTGCGAGTTGTTGCCGATCCGCGATTATCTCGACAACCTGATCGTCAGGTCGAACGGGGCGTTGGTGGCCGGGTACGACCTGGGAGGCATCAACTCCTACTACCACTCCGACGAGACGCGAAACCAGACGAAGTATTCGCTGGAGGCACTGGTGCGCGCACTAACCGAGCGGTCCATGCGCATGCAGGTGCGGTTCGAGGTCGTAGAGGGTGTCAGCGATCTTCCAAGACGGTACAAAGATCAACTTCGCACGGACAATCCGGTGGTGCAGGGCCTGGATCGGCTCCGCTTGGCTACCTGGCGGGAGAGAGGCCGGTCGGGCTATTTCCTCCGGCCGCTGCTGCACACGTACTTCTATTGGGACCCGCGGATTCATCATGAGGCGCCGGGCAATGGCCTCGGGAGCCGCCTGGGAACCGTAGGTGGTAGTTGGAGCCTCTCAGCGACCAAGTGTATCCAGCATAGCCAGCGCGAGCATGAGGACCAGGTCGCGGAGTTTGAATCCATCTTGAAGGGTATTGAACAGACGCTCAACGCAACTGGCATGGCGGTGAGGCGGATGAGCGCCGACGAGATGTTCCTGGAACTGAAGCGGGCAATGAATCCGCTCCTTAACGACCAGATCCCGTACCACCCGCTGGAATTGTCGATCGACTACCGCAGCGCGCGGGAACAGGCGGCAAACACGCATATTGAAGACGATCAGGAGACGTACATCAAGATCGGCGGGCTGCTCTATTCCTTCATATCCTTGAAGGACTTGCCGGACGCGACGTTCCCGGGCATTTTGCGGGAGTTGCTGGGCCTCGATTTCCCGCTCGTCGTGAACACCGAGGTCTGTATCCCGGATCAGGCGGAGCGGTTGAAGTTGTTCAAGGGCAGGCTGCGCCGCATGACCGCCGCCCAGCGGGACGCGAAAGGCGGCTTCAAGGTCAATGTCGATGCTCGTGTGGCAGAAGGGCAGTTGATGCAGACCCTCCAGGACCTGATCTCCAGCTCGCTGAAAAGCGCCCAGGTCAGCCTGGTGGTGGCAGTGCGTACGTCTACCCCGATCCAGAGCCGCCGCGACCTGGAGGAGCAGGAGCGGGTTCTGGCAGACCGCCGGCAACGGGCATTGCACGCCATGATGCGAATGAATGGCGCGCGGGGCCTACCGGAAGACCTCGCCAAACGGCGGCTCTACATCAACAGCCTGCCAGGTATGACCGAGGAGAACAAGCGTGAGCACGACTGCTTCACGCTCCATGCGGCGGACCTACTGATGGTCGAATCGCCATGGAGGGGGACGCCGAATTCGCCGCTGATCCTGTTGGAGACGCCGTACCGGCAGTTGGTTCCGTTTTCCCCCTTCGACCCGAGCCTGAGTGACGCCAACGTGCTGATCACGGCGAAATCGGGCGGCGGGAAGACTTTCATGGCCCAGATGTTCCTGACGATGATGGCCCGACTGAACCCACTCATTTCGATTCTGGAGCGCGGGAGTTCGTACAGGCCCCTGGTCGAGTTGATGGGCGGCCGTTGCATTGATGTGGATCTTGAGGGTGCGGAAACGTTAAACGCCTGGGACCTGCCGCGGGGGTCGACAACGCCGTCGAACGATAAATTGGCGTTCCTGAAAAACCTGACCCGGCACATGATCGGCATGAACAGCCCAGCGGCCGACACGGCAATCCTGGACAACCTGCTGACCGATGCCATTGTGAGCACATATCAGCGGTGCAGGACGAGGGAGGACAGGCCGATCCCGACGTTCAACGATTTGCGGCAAGAACTGGAGACATGGCGCGACGAATCCGAAGTCGAGCGCATCCGGGATGAAGCGCAACTCGCCGCCGTGAAACTGCGGGAGTGGACGGGAGACAAGGTATACGCCAGGTTGTTTGACCGGCCCACCACCATCCGCACCGACGAGAACTGGCTCTTCTTCAACGTGGAAGGCCTGACCTCAGATCCGAAGCTGGAAAGCTCGATGAGCATGATCATCGCAAACGCGATGTCGGAGCGTGCGTCGGGACGAAGCGGGCAGCCGAACATCACGGTCCTCGACGAGTGCTGGTCCCTCCTCGACTCCGCGGTCCTGGCCCCGCAGGTGGAACAGTTGTTCCGGACCGGCCGAAAACGCGGGGCCAGCATCTGGGGCATCAGCCAAGCGCTGGAGGACTTTGTCGGGACTGAGACGCAACCGCGGCCTCACGGCCCCGGCATCGTGAAGAACGTCTCTACGAAGATCATTGGGCAGCAGCAGGGTGACGTCAAGCTGCTTGGCACATATCTGCATCTCAACCAGACGGCTCTGAATGAGGTGCGAGGCTTCAGCGCTCCACGGAAGGGGCGCAAGGCCCAGGCCCTACTGGTATTGGGTGAGAAGGCCGAAACCACGCAGACCATCAACATTGTGCCGACGCCGGTCGAATACTGGATCTGCACGACGTTCAAACGGGAACGGATGTACCGCGCATGGTTTCTGCAATCGAATCGGGGCTTGGGTCTCTTTCAGGCCTATGAAATGCTTGCCGCGAGGTTTCCATCAGGCCTGGCCGACGTCGCCGAGTTGCCCGAAGAATTATCCGGCGCGGTGAAATCCGCCGCGGCAGCAACGGTAGCAGGGTAATCCAACATGCAATGCCTCAAGCACTTTTTCGCGTCGTTCCTGATTGGTAAGGGCCGATCCAGCATCGCCGTATTCCTGGCGATGGTGCTGGCGTTTGGGCTGGTCGGCCCACCGCCGGCCACGGCGCAGATCGGCGCGATTGCGGTCACAGCGGCGGCTGCCGCAGTCGTCACCTTCATTACGAATACCATCGGGGGTCTGCTGGGCGGCTCCAACGGCCTTCTAAGCGACATCAACGGCTTCTTTCAGGCCCTGGTCAACCTGTGGCAGAGGGTCGTCTACCCAATTGCCCTGATCAACCAAGCCCGGATGATGGTGACACAACTTGTCGCCCAGTTTCGCGGCTTGGTTAGGGCCATCGACAACGTCAACGTCCGGAGTGCGACGCTGCCAAATCCGACCGCTCTGGAGGGAATCATGCGGAACGGGTCGGTGGGGGACTTTGGCCAATTCGACCAGGTGTTCCGAACCACGTTCCAACCGTTGCCTCCGGCAGCAAATATCAATCCCGGCGACCGGCAGCGCGTGGACATGAGCGATGCACTGGCAATGGACACCCTGAAGGCACTGAAGGCTTCCGACCAAGTGGTGCAACAGACGCTTCAGGCGTCACAGATGATCGAGGACGAAGCGGCCCAGGCAGCGCCGGGCTCGGCCGCATTTCTAACCGGCGCGGGTCTGGTTGCCGCGGTCGAGAACCAGGCCATGATGCAGAGAATGCTCGCCGCCGAACTGCGGGAGGAGGCGGCGATCCTGGCGGACACCAACGCAATCCGTAAGCGCCAGGCCGATATGGCGGGTCAGTTCCGCCAAGACACGACGAAGTTGTTTAAGTAGGGGGCTCCAAATGGATCCGAAGTGGCGGTTATTGCACGTGTTGTGGGAACACCGAGTGAAGTTCTTGGTGCTGATGCTCGTCATGTCGTTGGTGGCGCCTCAGCCCGCCAGGGCGCAGTTAGGAATCGACTGGGGCGCGATCGTAGCGGCCATTAACAGCATCGGTAGCGCCATCACCAATACGATCGCTCCGGCGCTGCGGACGATCAACGGTGCGTTGGGGACGCTTAACAATCTAATGAGCAGTATTCAGGCGTTCTTCACCAACATCGTGTATCCCCAGGCGGCGATCAATCGAGCCCAGGGCTTGGCGGGAGCCATACAGGGTCTCTACAACCAGATTCAGGCGACCTCCCGGGTAAATGTCGCCAGCGCCACGCTGGCTAATCCGCAACAACTCGAACAAGTGCTGCTGTCCCGCAACCCAATGAACGTGCCAAGCGTTACGGCGAATTATCAGACGCTCTACCAGACTGTTCCGGTCCCGCAAGCTGCATCACCGCAGACGCGGGATTTGGTCGACATGAACGACGCCGCGGCACAGGCGGCCATGAAACGAGCAATTGCCATCGATGCGATTGCCGACACGGAAATGCAAGCCGCGGACCGCATCAATACCGAGCTCGGTCAGGCGGCGCCCGGAACCGCGCCGATGATTGAGGCGGAAGCTGCCGCCTGGCTCGTACGTGCAAACGCATATACGCAGTCGGCGCTTGGAGACGTGATGCGGCTTCGCGCGGTCACCCTCGCGAATAGCGGTGCGCAGCTGAAATTCAATGCGAACAGCGCTGCCCAGATTCGGCAGAACGCCCTCGATTCGATGAAGTGAGGCGACGGCATGTTCTACTTTCAGTCCATGTTTCAGCAGGTGTACAACGGCATCACGGGCTCAACGGTGTTGCCGGCGGTTCAGCAGGTCGCCGAGGCGATTCTCCTGCTGGCTGCGCTATTCGCCGTCTACGAAGCCTACGCAAAGGGTGGAGACGCACGGTCACTGGCACTCGCGGGCGCGCGCTACCTCTTCATGGGTTTGCTCATCAGCCAGTACCCGAACGTCTTCCGAAACGTGAACAACGCCTTTGCGAACGTGGCGCAGACCATCGCGCCCACGGACGTCTGGACGAACTTCCGGGACCAGGTGCAGAGCTACCTTTCGGCCAACACTGGTGACGGAGCCTGGTGGAATTGGATCGTAGGCGGGGTAGCCGGGACGTTCAGCCTGATTCTCCAGGCCATTGCGGTGATCGTGTTCCCCATTTCGTACGCGATCTTCTCGTTCTTCTACAGCATGTATGGCGCCGTTCTATACGTCTGCGGGCCTCTGGTCCTTGGGTTGTACCCTGCCCTGGGAGTCGGCCAACTGGCGAGAACGTATTTGGTGAACCTTTTGGTCTGGAATGCCTGGGGCGTGATCTACGCGATCATCAGCCAGTTGCTGACGATCATGAGCGCCAATAGCTTGGGGAACATCTTCACGGCGCAAAACATTGGGGGAGCGTTTCAGGGAGCCAGCCAAATGCTCCTGATCTCGCTGGCCAGCATCCTGCTCTCCATCATGATTCTGCTGATTCCCTTCCTCGCGAAACGAATCGTCTCTGGCGATGTGGGAAGCACGATGTTCGCGGTGGCGGGAGTCGCGGCCGCCGCCGTGCAGACGGCACTTGCGGGTTGGGCTGGAGTGCAGGGCGGCGCGGCAAGCGCGATGAACGAGGGGGGCGGCGGTGACTCCGGCGGGTCAGGGGGCGGCACCGCCGGAGTGGCGGATGCTTCGAGCAGACCACCGACGCCACCTGCGGAAGGGATGGGCGGTGGCGCGGCCCTCGCTTCGAGCGGCGCGCCGCCCGCCGGCCCAGCCCGCAGCGCGGATGGGTTGGGTGGTGGAGACACTGCCGGCATTTCCGGGACCGGCTCAACGGACATGAGCAATACCCCGGCAGGCTCCCGCGGGCACGCTGGCCACTTCGGTCGGCACGGCATAGCGCACGCTGTTGGCTGGTCCATCGGATCGGCCGTAGGTTCCACCCAGCGTACCGTCGCAAGGGCGTTCCGCTCTGGAGATTCGACCGCAGAAGAGGAGGTCTGAGATGGACAAACAGCAGCCCAGCGAGGCGCCCGAGAAGCTCCGATACACCAAGTACTACGAGCACGACGGCGCCTTGCGCGCATACGCGAACCGCATGATGTGGTTTGGGATTTCAGCCGTGATGATTTCGTTCGTCCTGGCGCTCCTGCTTTTCTGGGTTCGCGTGCAGCCGCCCACCGTGATCCGAATAGCGGCGAACGGTGATGCGTCGGTAGTCAGTGGCTCTGCCAACCCACCCCGGGGACTGAGTCTTGTGAACGCACTGGCGGCTTCTTCGGCGCCCGGCGAGCAGCCGACCGACATCGAAGGCCGGGCTGTGGTGCGAAGGTTCCTGGAGAACTACCTTATATACACGCCAACCACCATGGAACAGAATTGGGCCAACACACTGAACATGATGACCCACAACCTCCGCACCGTGACGCTGAACCAATTGCGCGACCAGGACATCGTCTCGAAAGTCCAGGACGAACAGATCACGTCCACGTTCAAGCTTCGCTCGCTGGAGTCGGTCAAGGGGCAGCCGTGGACGTACGTAGGGTTCGGCGTGAAGGAAGTGCACCGCATCCACAACAAGATCGAATCCACAGACAGGCTGGTCGCTCGATACAACGTGCGGCTGCTCCAAACAGAGCGCTCAGAACGCGTTCCGAGTGGGTTGTTGGTCGCCGAATACGGTGAGAGCCAGATGGTGGGGGAAAAGGACAACGGCCTTGTGCAGTCGAGTGTGCTGATCGACGACGGGAAGAAGTAGACGGATTCTGTCGCGGCCGCCGGGAAGACGCGTATCTCCCCCGGCGCGGTAGCGGCTGGAACGAAGGCCAGAACGATATCTGGCGATTTGATGGACGCCGGAGGAGGGGCGTGAGCGCGGCTCGTGGGCCTGACCGGCGCGCGAGCCGCAATATTTCTTCAGTGGGAGGAGGTGGAAAGTGGCAAATTCAACGGCAGTACAGGAAGCGGTTGCTGAGCGACGCGAGCCGGAATCCCGGCCGTCGGTTGAGCCGAGGCCGGCGAAGGTACATGGAACACCAGACGTGAAACCAGAAGTCCGGCCCGCAGGGCGGCGCGGCCTGAAACGCCGGCGTGCTCCGAAAGACACCGATCTCGCCACCACGGCGCGCTATTTCTTGACGAAGCCCAACAGTAATGGCAAACCCGAGTTTGATGAAGAAATGCCCGACGAAAATCAGGCGATGATCGAGGCCCTCAAACGAGACCGGCATTTCGTGATCGTCACAGAATGGCGGTCCAGAGTGGACGTGACGAGGGGGGCGCCGATCATTGATAAGGAGCCCATTGGCCGGGAGTAAGAACACTTTTCATATGTCGAAACGATGGCTTCATAGCACAGAGTGAATCTGTCGAAGCGGCCCGGAGCATAACCGGGAAAGTGCTGGTTCGGCAACTCGATGAGTTCCGGCCAAGGGTAGTAACCTTTGCACGGGACTCGGGAGCACGCTGACACCAGCGCCCTCCCCGCTGTCCTGTGCTCATCCACAGAACAGCTAGGAGAAGACATGTTCCTTCACAGAGTGAAGATGAACTGGAAGAGGTACCAGAAGTTGACCATGGCGGTCCTGCTATTTGCACTGGCTCGGATCGTCCTGGAGACATGCTTCGGGGAGGCGCCGTTAGGGGCTTTCGCGGTTCTCAAGCTTGCCTTGACACTGCTGGCCGCGACGGTTGCCTGGGCGTGCCTCAAGACCTGCGGGGAATTGGGGGCCGTCTACTACAAGAAGCTGTGCACGTTCAAGGTGGCACTGCGCAGACTCTGCCGCGATTACTGGGGTAAGACGGCGGCAGTTTAGATATGACTACGCTATCCGGCAAGGCGGATGGGCCGTAGAAGACCTTTCACAACGAACACCCGGCTCTTTTGAGCCTGGGCTGGGGAATTCCGAGTAATTTCACCCGCATCAGGCAAAAAGAGACCGCACGTGGTCTCCACTTCTGCCTGTTGCGCAACCAGAGCAGAACAAAAGGAGATACGCAAATGTCCAACGTGAAAGAGAACAGTTTCCTGCGCGTGGCCGCGCTGGAGATCAATGAAGACGGCAAGGTATCGAGGAAGAACATGACGGTCGATCGCGACAGCCAGCTGGAGAACACGCTCCTGAAAGCGGACTATCCGGCGATTCGGGTTGCCACGATCGATATCCCCCAGCAACAGCTCGATCAGTACCAGCAGGCGATGGTCGAGCATTCATTGGGCAAGAAGATCATGTGCGACGGCGTGGAGTACAGCCTTGTGGGCGCCTCGGCATCCGCGAAAAACGGCAAATACTACGCCGTGGACGCTGCGCACGCCAAGGCGATCGCGCAGCGTTTTCGATTTTGGCCAGAAGCCGCGATGACGTACTTCGGTATTCTCGTTTCGCCCTGCAAGGTGTGCATCGAGTTTCCGAACGCTCGCGTACTGGTGGTCAAGGATCACGACCTGGGAACGAACGACTGCCGAGGCTGGATCAGCCGCTCCCTATTCGAGCATCTCCATCTCCCCGACCGGCGTTTCTATCAGTTCCGGTTGTCCTTCGACAACAACCAGGCCAAGGGTAGCTTCAAGATCATGGAGGATGATGTCGCGAACGCGCTGGCGGCAGACATCGTCATCCCGCGATCAAGCTGCAAACCTGAATACCGAAAGCCAGAAGTTGCCTATCGGTGTCCAACTACCGCTGGACGTATCACCGGGCAATATTCGGCCGGCCGGGTGGTGGTCGGGATCCGGGAGGTCTCACGGGATCTTCAGTTCTCGTCCAGCTACACCCTTATCGAGCACGCGCCGCTCAAGTCGATCGAGACGGAAATCAAGCCGCTTGCGATATCTGCGGTGGAGGCCGTCAAGAATGCGGTTGCCAACAACGATTTCGCCGAGTTGTTTCGCGTTCTGGGAATATCGGACGAAGTCGAGCTTCTCCGGCCGGATGAAAGCGTCGCCGACCCGGAACATACGTCAACCTGGCTGAGGCACCCCTTCGTGAATTCCCATCTGCAACGCATCATGGCGAGGTGGGCGTTCAAGCTTTGCACCGCGGGCGGCTTCACGCTGCCGGCGTTCGCTCTGGCGGACGACGGATACCTGGTGCTCCACAATGGCAATATCCTATGCGGCTCCGACTGGTTGCCGGAATGGAAAGCCATCACCAGCCTTGATTCGCGCCGCATGCTCGTGGTTCGGTACCCGATCCGGACGAAGGCCGACCTGCTGCCCGTGGAAGAACTGAACGATTCGGGACTGCTGGAACTGTTGATGCGGCACCTCGGCCGGCAAACTGGCTCCGTTGATTCCGGAGCGACCGCTGAAATCGTCGACAAGCAGCTCCGGCTGGACGGAACGTTCACAATTCACTCGGAGACAGCCAAGAAAAATGGTGGGGACTACGACTTCGACTGGATCTGCCTGGTGGAGGGCAAGCGGTTCCCATCGTTCGTAGACGACCGGTTCAGCTACAGCCCATCGGGGGAAAACACCAAAAACAAACAAAACAAGAAGGAATCCCCGTGGTGGAATCTGGCGCAGGTCGCGTACTCTGCCAAAGGCAACACCATCGGCAGCATCACCGATCTCAAGACGTCCTGCTTGGCGGCGGGCCGGCCGGATCTGGCGGATCGCTGTGCGGTGGAACTTCAAAAGGCGCTCGACCAGTTGAAATGGGGCGTGGCGCCAAACCACGAGGAGATTGCGAAAATCCGCCAAGAGGTCGGCACGGCTCCATGGCTCAGGCTCAAGCGGATCAAGCGGGTTTCCGATCTTCCCATGCAACTTCCGACCACTCCTACAGACAGAATCGGCGAACTCTACAACTACGTTCGGAAGGAAGTGTACGAACTCTTCGCAGATGTGCGGCCCCTGGAGGACTTCCGAGGCGCAATCTGCGGAGGTATCTACGACCGCGACATGCTGCAAGAGGCCGGCATGCTTTCGGCGATGTACGCCGTCAATATCGGTCTGGTCGCTGAAAAGCGGCGTACCTACGAAGAAGCTCTCACAAAAGCCCAAGAGGAGCTGGACGCCTTTCCGGTGGCCGCAGCTCGGGCTTCGAAGGAAGGTGCCAACCGGAAACGGGAGTTGTACCGCAGGCGTAACCAGGCCCAGGCCGCCCTTCACTTTTACGAGGAGCGGTCCCGGAAAGACTTGCGCAACCTGATAAACATCATCCGGAAATGGGCCGAACGGAAGGAGGATCGCGCCACGGACTGGCTCACGGCGTTGTGGGACATCGCCTGCAAGAGCCGACGCTGGGACGAGCGCGAGAATCGCCGTTTGAATACTGGGAGCATCGTTTTCTATGCCTTCCCGCAACAGGTCGTCGATCTGGTAGTGGAGCGGACAGGCGGTAGACCGATTACCGTCTCGCTGCCGAACCTGGTTGACGGCGAGGTAACCATCGACCACGACGGAAGCGTGTATCTGGTCGATGAGGTGTCCGACGGCGCCGGATCGTTCGTGCGTCGCCAGACTTTGCTCTTGCAGGTTCCGGGGGACGGGAGGTTGATCACGGACAGCGGACGGACCTACCAGGTTCGGCCCTTTGCTGTCCAGGATGGTCAATCACAGATTCGTGACGGCAGGCTACAACTGCCCAACACGCAGCAGCGTCCGGGTATTCCGAAGTACAAGGGCAGCAACTAAGGGACACTCCAGGCGGGCCAGTTCCTCGGCCCTCCTGGAGGTTCTTAAGGCTTTGACTGCAAGCCAGCCACCCTGCAGCCGTTCCAGCCTGAGCTTTCGCCGAAGTCCACAATCAGCTACGCTATCGGGAGGCTCGGAATGAGCAAGAGACGAAAGAAGTACCGACCTTCGCTGCCGCAGTCTCTGACGAGGCTACCCGCTGGGTTACAGTCGGACGCAGGGGACATCGATGCAGCTTTAATGCGGGAGGCATGCGATCCGATCAAACACCTGCAAATAGCCCGTCCAGTCTTCTTCGTCTATATCGACGGCTACAATTTCTATGCCGCGATCAACCATTTTGAACCACCCGATCTGCTTCGTCTGGGCTGGTGCAACTTCAAGAAGCTCGGACAAGAGCTTGTCCGTTTGGCTTTCGGAGAAGGTTTCGCAAACGGCGGGAGGATCCAGGTGAAGTACTTCACCTCGCTCGTCCCGAGGGCACGAGATGGGCAAATCACGAACGAGGGACGAAGGCAGCAGCTTTGGTTAGATTGCTTGAAGGAGGAGACGAGCATCGAGCCGATCTTGGGCGAGCACCGCTTTCGGCCCTCTAAACAGGGTCGGGAGGAGAAGAAGACCGACGTCAACATCTCGTTGGAGATGTTCAGTGATGTTTCGGAGCGGAAGCCCACTGGCCTTATTTTGGTTTCTGGTGATCTTGATTTCCAACCAGCAGTGATACACGCAGCCAAGAAAGGGATACCTGTCGCCGTCTTTTGCCCGCTCGGGCATGAGATATATGAAGTGAAGGCGCCCTCCGGTGAAGACTGGGATTTACGAGTAAGGACAACCCACCTGACTCGGGAGGTTCTGCGAAAATGCCGACTTTCGAGTGAACACAGTGACGGGAAGTGGCCTACATACCTGAGGATGAAGATCGAATCCCAACCGGAGTTCGCGGCGTGCTTGAAGGCGGAGACTCATTATGCTCCCTCGAATCAGGGCGCGAAGGCCAACCAAACATGACCCTCTATGTAGTACTTCACCACTATAGCGATCCGGATCAGCCGTGGGCCAATAGCTGGGTCGATAATGACCACATCGCTGCGATAAGTACGACCAGGGAAATTGGCCGTCTCTGCTCGCGCGCCAAACAGAACTGTGAGATGGTATACGTTCACCGATGTGCGCATGGCTCCGCGCCGGCCACGATCAGTTGCGCCGCCCAGGTTCAAGATGTTCATTACATCCCAGGAGGCGCATACGTTGTTTTCCAAGCGCCTAGGTTGATCGGTGCGGTGCCGCAATATAGCCCTCCACGCGGAACGAACTTCTATTGGGGTTGATCATCCCGACGAATCGTCTTTGCTGCGTGACTACTGCTTCTCTGCGTACCCGGCGAATCCATCGGCACTGAATTTCCTCGCTGGCGGTTCCGGCTCTTTTTGGAGCGATGCCGGAATCGGCGGAAACTTGGGCATGCGGAAAGTCCTGGTTTTCTCAATCGGCATCGGGCTGACGGCCAACGCTCAGAGAATCGACACTGAAAGATCGGACTCCCACAGGGTGGTCAGGGTCGCCACGGTGCCGAATCACCTGAGCGTCATCGAACTGGCCGAGCCAGTCATGGAGGTGGCGGCGGGGAGTTCTTCATACAAGATCGAGTGGCGGGAAAACAAGGTATTCGTCCAGCCCCTCGACCCGGAAGCCACAACCAACCTCTTTATTTGGACGGCGTCCGGCCGCCTGAACTACGAACTGGTGCCGGCTCAATCCGTTCAGGACATGCAGTTCGCGATCGACCAGGAGCCGGTGCCGCACTCCGCAAAAGTCGTGGTTCCCGACAAACCGGCGGAAGATCCGCGGGCGGCGGAGGACGCCAAACTCGCCTCCGACATGCTGTTTGCCAGCACGCCCGTGCGCCTTGCTGGTGAAATCAAAAGCCGCGCGCGCGTAGAGGTCATCCTGAAGGACGTTTACCGGCTGAACGATCGGATCTACGTTCGGTATGCGATCCAGAATCAGGGCCAGTCCATCTATGAGCCAGGGACGCCTGACGTATTCAGTCTTCGTTCCCCGCGGAGCCCGAGCTCGCTCTATGTGCTCTCGAAAAGCCAACTGGTGGGCGACGCGCTCAGGATAAAGAGCGATGGGCAGGCATCGCTCAAAGTCGTGAGCGCCCAGGTTCACGAGAATTCCATTCCGCCGGGCGGAACGGCATGGGGCTTGGTTGCGTTCGAACTGCCAACTGGGCCGAACAGCCCGACGGTTCTGAAGTTTGCGTTCCCACCCGATGCGGCAGGAGAAGTCACCGCCGTACTGGTTCTCTGACGCCATGGACCTCAAAGAACCGATCACAGCCGATTCGATCCTGCGGCGACGGACGCCCAACAGGATTCCGGAAGTCCCGCCCTCGATCTTCCCAGCCCTGCGGGTCGTCACTGCGTCGAACATTGGTGATGCTATTCGGAACCACTTCTCCCAGGCTCCCGACGCCGGGGTGTGGAGACGCTTGGCAAACACTTTGCTGGAACCGCCGAACCCATTTAACCCGAATGCCCGCCGACGGCCGAAACAGGACTCCGTAATCCTCGGCGCGCTGATCGTCGCGGTAGTCGGGTTGGTTTTCTACTTCAACATCACGGCGGTCGCGGGGTAACAACTTCTATGGAAACCCAAACTATATCGCGCTTGAATCGGGCCCTCCGCCGAGGAGAGAGCATCGGCCTCTTCGTCTGCGTAGCCGCCCTGATCCTGGTGGAAGCTGGGTATATTGCGTGGCTCGAGCGGCTACCTGCCCTCCCCACCCATGGGAAGCCGGTCGGGTTCCTGGATCTGCCGCCCTGGTACGATCACCCACGCGCCGAGGTCACGCTGCTGCTAACCGTCCTGGGTGGCCTCATTGGGTGGTCATCATGGCAAGCATGGGTATTCCTTCGTTCCGGTAGCGGTTCACCAACCGTGCCGGAGAAGCGGACGGCCGTCGTGCGTTGCCTGAAGACTGCCGGCGCCTTTGCGGTAATCGCCGGCGCGGATATGTTGCTCGTTCAGTTACTGCGGACCTAGCACCAACCCCACTGGCCCGGGAGAACACATGGACAATCAAACTGGCATGGACCGGCGACCCGCGCGGGCGCCGCTGTCGGAGACTCCGGCATTTCTGATCGCCGTCGGCGTGTGCGTCGTGTGCGCAGCCTATTGGTTGCTTCTAACCAAGGTCTACCATTTCACCAACCGCCAGGCCGTCGAACTCGCCGCATATGCCCTTTGCGTCATTGCGATCTGCGTGACGGCCGTGGCACTCCACCTAACCCGTCGATCACGCCGGGAACAACGTCGGGTGCAGCCGCCGCTCGCAATGGCCACAGCCCGGGACGAAAAGATGGTTGGCAAGGCCTGGGCTGAAGGCGCGGTTGTGCTCGGCTACGACATCCATGGCGATCCGTGGCTGTGGCCGGACCGCGTGCGCGTGATGCAGGGTATTGTGCTGGGAATGACCGGCAGCGGCAAGACAACGCTGCTGAAGAACATCATCGTCCAGGATCTGGCGCGCCGGGTTGGCCCCCCGGAGGACCGCCACAGAATCCCGATGGTGATCTTCGATGGCAAGGGCGATCTGGAATTCTTCCAGGAACTCCTGCCTCACATTCATCGCGCCGGCCGCCTCGATGATCTGCGGCTGATCAATCCGGCTCGGCCGGAACTGTCCAGCCTCTACAACCCTTTCTACACAGAAGATGAGGATTACATGGCCCAGGTGAACATGGTGTTCGGCTCGTTCAACCTGCACGACGAGTTTTTCAGCAAGCACCAGTTGAACTACCTAGCCGACATCGTGCGCATTCTGCATTACACCGGCCTGCGATTCAATTTCTATGACGTCATCGTGGCAGTGCTGGACCAGGAGGTGTTGCAGGGGCAGATCGACAAAGCGCGTCAACATCTCCGGACAGATACCTCGGTCAGCGTGCAGCGCCGGCTGAACTTCGAGATGTCCGTGCGCAACCTGATGCAGTCGTTCGAAGACCGCGAGCGGGTGCCGAAGATCCAGGGCTTGCTCAACGAGTGCATGACGTTCCTGGACGATGCGCTCTCGATCATCACCGGGCCGTACGACAACCTGCTCTCGATCAACGACGTCATCGAGCAGGAGCTGATTCTGTTCGTCACACTGAATGTCAACAAGAACACCGAGCCCGTACGCGCGCTGGGGAAGATGCTGCTGCAGAACATCCAGCTCGTTGTTGGGAAGCGTTACGAGAGCGAGGAGGAGCGCAAGCGGATGAACCGGCCGCTGTTTTCGATCGTCATGGACGAGTTTGCGCCGTTCGGGTATCAGAATTTCAGCCAGATCCTGAACACGGCCCGCGGTACCAACACAGCGTTCCTGTTTTCGATGCAAAGCCTCCCCCAACTGCTGAAAGTCGGCAAGGGATTCAAAGAGGATGTGACATCGGCGCCGAACACCAAGATCGCGCTACGTACGCAGGACGAGGAAACAGCTCGTTACTTTATCCGGGCGTCCGCCGAGCACGCCGTCACACGCCGTACGCAGTCCCTCATCCGGCACCAACTCTTTGGGTTTGAGCGGTTCGAAAAGGGAATGAGCGCAACGGAACGGGAGGAACGCGAGTACCGCGCCGAGGACGAGAAGATCAAGAACCTGCCGAAGGGCCAAATGCAGATCCTCATGACGGACGATAGCGAGGGCACGCTGCATCGGCATCTCCACGTACGGACGCCTCCCGACATCGCCCTGCCAGGCTTCCATTGGGAACTTCTGCCTCGTCTACGCCACTCGCGGTCTGAGGAGCGCGGTGCGAATCTGCGCTTCAAGAATCCGGAGCTGGCTAATTCTCCATGGGGCCGAAGAATCCAAACCGGTAGGAGACATGGAGGTACAAATGATGCGACTGTACGTTAGTGTTTGCACGGCCCTGCTCGCCGCCGCACTTGCATTGTCGGCACAAACCCGCGCGGAGAACTCTGGACGGACTGCCACGCCCCATGATGCCCGAGGGGGGACGTATTACGGGGGAGAAACGGCGGTGCCGGCGGCACGGTACTCTCCCCTGGCAGCTCAGGGGGGCTACGCTGGCGGACGAACGTCACCGCTGGACGCCGCGGTTCACGCACTCAACCCGCACGATGTGAACCTGGGCGAGATCTGGGAGCGGCGTCGCCGTCAATGGCTGGAGAACGCGGGCGCCAATCCGTACTTCTGGTTCAGCTTCGCTGCCACAGTTGCAGTTGTCCTGAGCTGGTTCGCGCTGGCCTGGGTTCATACCGACCGGGTCCGAGAGCGGTGGCGCCTTGCCGAACACGCGTCAGACGCTTTGCGCTATGCCGAATACTGCAAACACCGGGCAAGTGAAGCGATCGGACGGTACAACGAACACGTCGAGAGGTGCAATCGGCTGATTGAATCGGGGGAGTCAGGGCTAACAACACCGGAGACGGCGAACCTGGAGGATCACCGCCGCGAAATCACGCGGCTCGCGGCCGACAACGACAGCAAGGATCTGCAGGTGAAGCGGCTTCAGGAGGAACTTGATCGCAAAACCCAAGAACTGACAGACATCGCCAAACGAATTGAGCAGGCAGAGCAACGCTTGAATGCTCGCGCCAAGGTTGCTTCGAGCGTGGACGCCCAGGCAAAATTGGCGGAGCGGATCAACCGGCTGGAAACGGAGAATCGGACACTCGCAGAAGAGAATCGCCGCTTGCGACAGCGGTCGGGGAACAACAAGGCTGTTGCGGTCGACGACCAGAGCCGGCCCGGGGAATCGTGATGCTGCTTGGGATCCACAGCTTCGGCAGCCTCTGGACGCACCGCGCCGATGCACAGGGAAAGCGCGGGAGCGCTTTCTTCAACACGACGGGGGTTCTAATCGGCAAAATTGTGCGCCATCGATCCTGCCTGTACGGTCACGTGCGGCTGAATGGATGCTGGGGATTCCGGCCCGAGAACGCGGCCAGGATGCTGAATCGAGTCTTCGAAACTGATGAGTTGGCGAATTGGAACGGACAAGCCAAGCTTTTTCTGCGGGCGCCGGCGCCAGCCACGGCGGCTCCCGCCCGGTACCTGGTGGCGATCACATCGGAGATGGTCGGCTGGATGGATCGCCGTGGTGCGTGGAGATCCGGTGCAACAGAAGTCATCTCATTCAGCGAGGCGAACGATCAGCAGGAGGCGCTGCTGCTGTTCCCCGCGTTCGGGTGGGTGCACGGTGCGTCGGGGACATTCTGCCTGTTGCCGGATGATGGCAATCCCGCGCGGTCCAGGCTGCAATGCGTTTCGCAACCGCGGTGAAACATGCGTCATGCCAAAGGAACAATTGCACTCAGCCAGGAGCAGGACTTGCCGATGCTCCGTCAGATCCTGAACAGCCAGTTCATTACACACACGCAGTTGTGGCGGCTCATGCGGCACGCCTGTATTGAGCTCAGCCGTGCGTCGTTTTGCTGGCGTGTCCGACGGCTCTGGGCACACGGATTTGTGGCGCGCCACAGCCTTCCCATGGTGGATTCCGATTTCGTGTACTCGATCGCCGGTCCGGGCGTAACCTTCCTGGAAACCGCCGGTGCCTTGTACAACGGTCCAAGGAATGGCCCGAAAGTGACCGGGGATGGCGCCAGCGTTGCGCACGCGCTGGGGCTGAACGCGATTCACCTGGATCTGTTGAGGAGTGGGCAACTGGTGCTTTGGCAGACGGAGGTGGAGATTCGCTCGGAGAACGAACTTGCGATCAGCAACTACGCCAAACACTACGACGCAATTGGGACACTCCAGCTTGACGGGCATGCCGCCAGATTCGCGCTTGAATACGAGCGAACGCCCAAATTGCAGTCTGAATACCTGCGGATCCGCGAATTGCTCGAGGTGGAGCAGCGGATCGACCGATTCCTTTACCTGGCCGCGAACTCGCACATTCATTCACTGCTGAAGAAGTGCTTCTGGGGAACGACTCGCAGCGTTTACATCGGGTTGGCGAATGATCTGTCACTTCACAAACTTGATGCGGTTGAGGTGGTGGATGCCCAGACCATGCAGTGCCGGCGCCTTGCGAGCAGTCTTTGACCTCCTATTGCCCTTACCATGCGCTGCGATTGAGCTTCGGTGGGCCTTGGAAGCCACGGGCCCGGAAGGACTTCTGATTTACTATTCCCGGTTGAGGTGGTTCTGATAAGGGCAAAGGGGATTGAGAGTCCAGACGAGTGCGCGTTCGCCGTTCGGCATTGCTGGAGAAAGATTCCGCAGCGCCGAATTCGACGGGCGAGCTGGCCAGCTTTCGGAGATGGTGGTCGAGGCGGTTTGGCCTGTCATCCGGAGGCGCCGGACCCCGCGCCTCCCGCGATGTGCCTTGTCCTCAACCCTTCTACGGGATGAGTGAGCAGCTCCTTCGCGGCTTCCAGAAATCGAACCGTGTGCGGCAACTGCGCGTGTAATTCCAACGCAGCCTCGTCCACCCACTCGGAATGAATCGCGAAGACGGTCGGCTCCCGGAGGGACTCGAAGTCATTAATGGCCACGCAGCCGGTCTCAGTTCGGGTAGGCTCGACGACCCGCAGCAATTCCTCCCGAAACTCCACCGCCTTCCCCGGACGCGGTTCAAACCGGACGAAATAGTGAATGGACACGACCACCTCCTGGACGACCAGCATGACAGCCGGGTGGACGAGATCGAAACGCCGAGATCGGGATTGATTGCAGTGTCCGGTTTGATGCCGGGTAGATGCGCGGGTACTGCGACGCCAGGTCGCGGACCCCATCAAAACCAGGCTCCAGACACGATCCCGCACTAGCCACGGGTGCAACTCGTGTCGGGAGGACTACTGGTTCTCAAGACAACGAAAGGAGTTAAATATGGATACGACCGCAGCAACCGCGGAGACCGCTATTGCGGCATCCGCTCAACCTCAACGCTTCGATCCGGCTCTGATGTACAGCGGAGAACAGGTGGTCCAACTTGTCGCCGCTCTCGAAGAGCCTTTCGACCCGAGAGAGATCAAATGGCGGGTCACGAACACGACCTCAGACCGGCGCCGTGGCCAGGTCATTGCGTACGCGGACCCGCGCGCATACACGGATCGATTGAATGCGCTCTTCACAGTTCGCGGCTGGACACGCGAGTATTCGATACAGGTGATCCAAAATTTCGAGCGCATGGAGCGGGGGAACTCCGGTGCGCGCATCTCTGGGAAGATCGTCGTTGCCTGCAAGTTGACGATCGAGGGATTTGGCGCGCACAGCGGTCTGGGGGAAGAGTGGGCTGACAACGAAAACGCCGCGACGGCAGCGGAAGCGCAGGCGTTCAAGCGGGCATGCTCCTGCTTCGGCCTTGGTCGATACCTGTATGACATCGCCGGCAGTTGGGTGGACTTGGATGAAAAGAAGCAACCTCTGTCCAGGCCGAAGTTGCCCGAGTGGGCACTCCCGAGACGGAAGTCGAGTGGGAGCCAAGTGGGAGGCAGGACAAACCAGAACGGCCAGCAGACGGGAAGTCCGGCGCTGGACGGTGCAACAATCGGGCAGCAGGTGAGGAGCCTGTCGGGACGGGTGGGATTCAGTCTCGCGCGTTCGTTGAGCATCGCGATTGCGGGTGCGGACACCGTGGAGGAGGTTGACGACGTCAGCGTGCTCGCGACGCTTGCCGCGAAACTGGAGGATACCGCGCGAGGCGTCGAGCGCCTGCGGGCTGCCACAGCCGTTGTTGGCCAAGCGAAGTGCTCAGAGATTTGCCGGTCTCTGAACTTCCCCGGTGACTCCCTGGATGACATCCCCGACCGCGCGGGATTACGGCAACTGATTGAAGCTCTGGAAAAGGAAGCTGGCGCCACACCGATGCGGCAGGACCGAAACGGGGCCGGTGGGGCACCTGGCCCCAATGAAGGCGCTGGTGAATCCGAGCAACCCGCCCAGACTTTCGCACCACGGGAAATGAGGGACCTTGGAGAAGCACGAGGGAAGTTGTTACGGGAGGCACAACGTGTCGCGCGTCTAAAGGGGCTGAAGCTGGCAGAAGTGATTGACCGTGCCGCAAAAGGTGCATTTCGGTTCGCTGATCTACAGCGACTGATGCCGGACGCGGTACCGGCGATCCAAGCGGCGACGCAGATCCTGCAACGGGTCGCGTAGCCATCACAAATCCGGGCGGCCGCATATATAAGGATGGCCGACTCGCCGCAATTCCACCGGGATTGTTGCAGGTGAAAACACAACCAAAGCGAAAGGAGGCTCAGTATGGAAAGGGTAAAGATCGAAGACATCCTGCATCTGCAGGATTTTGGGTTGGAACGGCTGGACGAGGATCGAGCCATTGTGGGTTTCGCGGCACGAGCGGAAGCGCGAATTGCGCGGTGGCTGGATTTCGCCAAAGGTGCGCTGTTGCTCTTGATGGTTCCGGACGATCCGGAGTCGGGCTGTTTCTACATCTACGACCGTGGTCGGGGGGCCTTCTACGTGCTCTCGCTCCCGGTCGATGGCCGCTACGGTGGGTTCCGCGAGGACGAATTTGAAGTGCTGGCCGAGACTTTCGGCCTGGCAGGACTAGCGCGGAATCCGCAACCGCTGAGGGCATGACGGTGTGGTTTTTGGAGGAATGCAGCCGATGCCGTATACAGAACTGGTGAGCACAATGACGGAACACGGGCGACCCGCGACGGCCGAGATGGCGGCCGAATTCCGCTCGCTGTTCGTGAATCGGCTGGCTTACACTCTGCAGTCCACGAAACCGCACCCGGAAACTGGCCGCCACTATTACTACCGGCCGAAAGCTCGGGACGGAGGGCCGGCGCCGGCGCTCACGTTGGAAACCGTGCGGCGACACCTCGCCGGAGACATCACCCTGGGGATGTACTCGATCAATCCAAAGACGCAGCGGTCAAAGTGGGTGGCCATCGACGCGGACTACAGAAACGCCATTGAGGACCTCTTGAAGTTGCAGTACGAGCTGACACAGGACGGCGTTGAGCCTGCTCTCGAGAAGTCGAACCGGGGCGGTCACCTCTGGATCTTCTTCGAAGCGCCGGCGCTCGCCCGAGATTGCCGCATTTACATCTACCACACCGCGTTAAGGCTCGGCCTTCCCATAAAGGGAGCCGGGTTGCCGGAAGGAATCGAGATCTTCCCGCGCCAGGACGAGATCGGCGCGCACGAATTCGGGAACGCCATCCGGGCGCCACTCGGCGTTCACCGTGGCGCAAAGGAAAGTCGGGGTTGGCGGTTTTGGTTCTACAACGCGGACTACACGCTGCCCGATCAATTGGCGTACTTGGCGCGCATCAGAAAGTTAACCGAGACGGAATTGCAGCGATTCATCGCGGGGAAAACGATCCCTCCAGAATTCGTGCAGAGCGCCAGGCGGCCGGAGATGGCAACGCGGTATTTCATGTCGGCAACGACGGAGTTCCGCATTCTCGATTACGTCGAGGTTAGGCGGCAGGTGGGGCGGAATTTCGTTGCGAGGTGCCCATCCTGTGCGCGCACTGGTCACGATCAGAGCGGCGACAACCTGGCCATTTGCGTTGAGGAGCCTCGGAAGTACATCTGCTGGGCTGGGTGCACGAAAGAAATGATCCGGGAAGCGCTTGGGCGCCCCGTGAAGGAAAAGAGGTACGCATGAGCGTCAGGACGAGCGCGAAGTATCCACTTCGCCTGACCCTTCCTGGCGCCGCAATCAGATGGCTGCGTGAGGCGGGGATCTACTGTACGCCGGAAATCAGCCTGGAATTCCAGCGTGCCGACAAGCGGTATGTTCTCCGCGGTCGTGAATCCGGTGGCTCCGTCCGCCAAATCGGCCGTTATGTCACCTTCTGTGACGAACAGGGCCAGCGCCTCCCATGGTTTCTGCGGCCCGATTCGGTCACTCCGAATGCAGAGCACGCGATCGTGATCGCGCCGGCGCTGGTCAGCGTGGAGATGTTCAGAGTGGAGCATACTTACGAGCTGCTAGTTGCGCGGCATCAGATACACGCGCAGAAAGAAGGCGCGCGACCCAAGGTGGCGTCGCGAGTGGTATTTCGCGGATGGCAGGGACAGCTTCCGCTGGATCTGGCCGAGAAGGACCGGGCCGTCGCCGGACGAATTACTCCGGAGTTCTTCACCAGAGCGGGGGAACCGAGGCGGTTGCCGGCCGAATATGTCGAGGCAGTTCAGGCCGCAACCCTTGGAGCGAATTGCGGGCCGTGCGTACACCCGCACTTCTTGATTGCACCAAATGCCGCCGCCGCCGCCGCGATCACCGACGCCGTCACCGGGGGAGCATCGGTCGCGTCCGTCGCTCAAGGGCAGATGGCTGGAGCCGAGGTCGAGTGAGGAAATCTCGGCGGTCCGGAGGAGACTGTGAGACGAGCTAGAAATGCAGGGTTGGTGCTGTGCCTGTTCACTCTGTATTGTGTTCTGCTCTCCCAAGGGCTGAAAGCCAACGGCCTAAGCACCCTTGTCGGTGCGCTCGCGGCCGTGCCGCTGACAGTACACCTTTACAGGCGCGTGATACCGGCGGCTGTGAGCCGGTCAGATGATAGCCGGCGATCGGGCACTGCCGGTCGTGAGATTTCTGATTCTAGCGAAGGCGCTGAGCGAGCGTCACCTCCGGCGCCGTCGGGGACCGGGTATACACCTATCTCCGGATAAGCGCGTCATTTGTCCGGAGCGCTCGACAGGTCGATTCTTGGCCCGCCGACGGCCGGATACCGCGCCAATTGCCCCGGGGGGAGAATAGACGTATGCCGCAAACGACTCCTGCTCTCAACGGGCTCGAACAGTTCGATGGTCAACTACTGGATGGTTTGGACTTCTGCATCCGGGCTTACGCAATGCTCGATGAACTGGCCGGCTCCTCGGAGGGCATCGAGGAACTGAGACTTTTGACGACGCTCAGGTCGAAACGCTTGATCGAAGAACTCCTCCCGATTGCAGTCTATGTCCAGTTTCACCACAACCTTGGCCTTAGGCTCAGGGTGCGCTGGCTTTCTGGCAATCAGCCGTACGATGCGTGCTTGCTTTGTTCGGGCGGCTTTGTCGAACACGGTTCCGTCCCACGCGAGCAGTTTCTGGAAGTCACAACGGCCGTGCATCCCAAGCACTATCTGGTGCGCGAGAAGGTAGCCAAGGACGGGTTTGCTTTCGGCCCAGATGGCATCCACCGCGATCGGAAGACGGGACAGATCATTTCCAACGCCGTTGTCAAGGACGGAACGGAGGCACACTTCGAACTGGCTGAGATCATCGTCGCCAGGATCCTCGAGAAGAAATCAAAGCACTACCCTCTTGAGACTTCCCTGATCGTGCAGTGTGAGGCAATGCTTGCTCTCCCCCACGAATGGGCGGACATAGTCGACAGCGTCCGTTCGCGCATCAGCGGCCACCCGTTTCGGGAGATCTTCCTGTATAACGGTCTCAGCGCTCGGACTGCGGTCCTATGACCAGCGTCGCGGTCAAGGCCCTTCACCTCCGGGCTCTAAGATTCTCCGCCCGCGTGGCCGGCCACTCGTAGAGAGGTTCGCTGCCCCAAGGGAGCCGAGGTGCAATGGAAGAGCAGCGCGTTATACGACCTGAACTTTCCAGAAGCCGACGTCTTGATAACGGGAAGGGGGACAGCGGGAAGGGGGCAGGCATTGGCGTCTTCGGGGGGCGTTGCGCTTGTCCCGAAACGTGAGATAGCAAGTTAGGACACTGCCAACCGTCGTTCCGGCGGCGCCGCGCGGCGAGCCTAACGACCAGAAAGGCTGGGAGGGCGCGTTAGGCCCGGCGACCGGTCCGCGCGGGCGACACTAGGCGGCAGTCGGTTGGAGTGTCATACTCAGCAGGTGATGTTCGCTTGTACAGAAGATTGGGATCGATTCCGCTATTCCGTCAAGAATCTCCATCGATACGTCCTAGGCCCATCGCTCTTTGGGGGTGAGAAGTGTCACGGGCTACTTTCCCACGAACATTTCCTTGAGTGGCTTCTCTACTTCCTGAAAGAGCGAAACCGATTTGCGAAGTTCGATAAGGGGACGGTGCTCTGGCGGGCACAACTCGATGGAACAGCCCAGACACCACCTCCAATCACTGTGGGCGAGGAAGAGTGGGGGATGAGGACAATTCTCACACCTCATGGTCGCGATCGAATGACCCCGTATCCCGACAAGGCTAAAGAGGGCCGCATAAACCCCAAGGGCATTCCTTGTCTATACGCTGCCACGCATCCCCGGGTCGCCCTGACCGAGATGAAGCCAAGGATTGGCTCCTATTTAACGTTGGCTGAGTTCCTGACCGCAAGGGAGCTAAGACTTGTCGACTTTGCCAGCGAACCGATCGAAATCGCCGACTCCAATGGCGGCCCCACTAATGACGAAATGGGTTCGCTAGTTTGGGAGCATATCAACGATGCGTTTGCCGAGCCCGTAACAAATACGGACGATGTCGCGGACTATGCACCGACCCAAATCCTTGGTGAGTTCTTCAAGTGTGCCGGCTACGATGGGATTCGGTACAAGAGTAAATACAGCGAGTTCGAAAGCCTGCAGCCCTGGGGTTCGCAAGAACGTGTTGAAGAGATCAAAGCGGCGAAGCCATCTGCTGGTCTGAACGTGGCGCTATTCAAGATCGCCGACGCCGAGTTTACGACTTCTAGATTGTATCGATTTGCAATCAACGCGCATGGGCAATTTGATTTTCGAGAGGTCAAGATGGACGTCCTTTGCTCTGACCAGATTCCCGATCTAAGGCCGTGAGGTCGTCGTGGGGCCTAGATCGGGTGGCCCAAACTGGGTTCTGGGGTTCTGGGAACCGTTGCATTGCATCTCCGAGCCTATCGTCGCCGACTCGGAGAGTGGTCCCAACGGCAGTCTGGGAAAGGTCGGAAAACATCTTTGACAGGAAGAAACCGTCCGCCACACTATCCCTGCGCTAGCCCTGAAGAATGGTGGAGGGTAAAGCAGATGAGTCTCCTACGCAGTCGCTGCTGTCCTCTCCTTCGCCTTTCTTAGCGCGGCCCACCGTTTCCGAGCCGCGTCTGCTATGGCCTTTCGCCCGGCGGCACTCAGTTTCCGCTTTGGAGCTGGTTCGGCATTAGTCTTCTTGGTAGCCGCCCAACGCTTCCTCTGGGCGGCAGCGATCCGTCTCCTTCCGGCTGCACTCATGGTGCGTTTCCGAGGAATCAGAGGGTCAGATCCGCTCGACGGTGCGCGACGGATGAGTTGCGCCTGAATTCCTGCGATCGCGGCGTCGAGCTTGGCTTTTTGAGCCTGGTAGCCAACCAGCGCCATCGCCAGCAGGTCGTAATCTACAAGTTCGGATTTCATGCTTTGATTCTCGTGGAACTGCAACAGGAAGGCAAGGAAATGGTTTGGCCAGCGACACAAGCTTCCCGCCCTGGATCATTGTCATCAACCTCGCCTGAAAGCGCTCTAAGAGGAGTTCGGCCGCACTGCCATCGGCCGAAGCGGGTTAGACTCCCGCAGGTCGAGGCGGTCCCGCTGGTGGATCGGGTGACGGTACTGGCAAGGTGATCCAGGGCGGGAGACGGAATGGCGATGGTCGGCCCGGGGCGCCGGGAGGCAGAACGAAATGTGAAGTGAATCCCACTCAGAAGGAGTAATCAAGATGTCAGAAAGCAGCACTCTTATCGGTTACCAGGGCAGAACGATCTGTCGTGAAGAACTCGCCCTGGTCCCCACACCATTGGCAACCGACACGCACCGGCCCGTTCCTCATCACGAGGTGGTCGGCGCGCTCGTCGAAACGTTAGGCTTCCGACACATCGGAGTAGTGCACGATGAGTACGCGGTGTCCCCGGACGGCATGAGAATGTTCGGAGTCTTGGATCTCGCCACGGAGATGCATGGCTGCCGCTTTTCCATCGGCGTTCGCAACAGCCACGACAAGAGTATGCGGCTCGCGATGACCGTCGGCTATCGCGTATATGTTTGTTCGAACATGGCGTTCAGCGGGGACTTTACCCCAGTCCTCGCGAAGCACTCGAAGTCCCTGAACCTGCTCGACTCCATCTCCGTCGGCGTCGACCGCATGCAGCGAAACCTCGCGCCAATGCAACAGCAGGTGGAGGCGTGGCAGGGAACCGAACTAAGCAACGTGGCAGCGAAGATGATCGTCTACGAGGCGTTCATCGAAAGCGAACTCGACGTCCCCAAGCACTTGGCTCGGCGGGTGCACGACTTCTACTTCTTATAGAAAACGCCAGTGGAAGAATTTCCTTGTAAGTATCGGCCAACGCGTGTACGCTCTGAGTGGCGACATTCCATAGAGAAAATGTTTGGAGATCCTTCGTGGGGGCTGGGTACCGGGGAGGGATTCTCCAGGATGCGGTCGGTAGCAAGCAGCATCATTTCGTATGCTGTTTTCCGCTCCGCGTGACCGCCCGGCGCGATCGCGCCGAGATGTCGCCGAGGGTGAGGGGCGTTGCTGAAGTTGCTCTCAACTCCGTCGTCAGCCTACCGCTATCAGGTCGTGCGTGCTGATGGCCTTCCCGACGTTGAGCTGACGCTGTTCGCCGATGACCAGATGAAGGCGCTGTCGCCGTCGTCTGTGCCGGTTTATCTTCGAGAGATTCTCTCATTCATCAACTGGTCGGCATGCGATCCGATTGTGACGGGGAACCGCTGGAGCCTGTTCGGCTCGCCCGACGAGGTGCGCAACGTCATCCGGCAATACCTGACGGTTGCCGCTCGCTGCAAGGTGGTGGTGAGGCCCGATATGGCGGGGCTGAAGGCGACGTATGTGAACGAGACGAGCGGCGCCCGGATCAACGTCCGTGTGTTCCTGACCGCCCTGAAGCGCTTTTATGATCACCTCATTCTCAGGCATGCATACTGCCACGCCAACCCACTGATTCACAAGTCTTCTGCAGGCATGCTGGCCGCTCTTCGTAATGGCTATCGGCGGGCAGTCCGAGAGATGGAAGGCCGTGGCCCCATGCCCGTAGTTAGCGGCGTCGATCCTCCATCGGGAATACGCCTTTCGCAGAACTTCTTCCGCTGCGTGCAGAAGGAATGGGTGCCGCAGACGATCGATGACCCATACTTCCCGGGTCTGATCTATCAAGCTGGGAAGAATTGGGGTTGGGGTCTGCGGGAGATGTGCATCGTCAGGACCCTGTTTGAATCCGGCGCCCGGATAAGCGAAATCGTGGACCTGACAGCGCTGGACTGGGCGGTGAGCCATTTCTTGAACCGATTCCGGGCGCGTAATAAGGGTAGCTTCGGCGAGAGGACCAAACATCTGGTCGTGTCCCAAGCGACCGCGAAGCTGTACCGGCGCTATTTCGATCACGCGGCTGCTGGCCGCCGCACCTGCGATCCGGATCAGATGACGGTAACCGGACTGGAGAAGCTGCTCGCCAGGGACCCCCGTCGCCTTGAGCAGATCCCGATATTCCTCACGAATCGTGGGACGAGGATGACAGAGAAGCTGTTCCGCGATTGGTACTGGAAACCCGCTCTCCGCGCCGCAGGCGTCCACGCCCATCCACATCAGGGCCGCCACTGGTTCGTTACCAACGCGCTCCGGAACATCGAGCAGGCTTCGAAGAACGATGGGGACCGAGAACGGCGCAAACAGGAACTGATCCAGTATATGAGCTGGAAGACGGGTGAGAAGACGCTCAAAGCATATGAGCACCTCCGGCGGGAAGAAGAATTCGTTACGAGCACCCTGCCGGGTATCCACGCAGCAATGAAACAGCGTGAACAGGAATCCGCGAAACGACCGCTGCCGGATTCAGCGCAGCAATCGGCGTCGGCGGCACCGTCTCTTCCTTACGACGAGGAGTTCGCCACTCTGACCGGATGCTTCGATGAACACTGAAGAGATCGCCGCACGCATTCAGTCGGAACTGGGGCCCGACTGGCCGAGAATCAAACCGATTCCGCTCGGCGTGCTGGCGCCACTCTGTGAAGCGTTGTGGGATGAGGGCAAGTTGCCCACCCGGAGCATTCTCAAGCAGTGTTTGCCGGCGATGAGCATGCAGGCACTGGCGCCGGCGGGGGGCGAATGGCGCAAGGAGAAAGGGCTCTCTCAGATGGGCCGCGGCGCTCGTGGTTCTGTTGCGACGGGGCTGCCGGATGTTGCCAGGGTAGTGAACCTCTCCATTGCGACGGCTCCGCTCACATGTTTTGACCCGGCGAACGACGGACGATGGTCCTCTCCTTCCACGGAGGTTCTGGCGTACCTGGTGCGTATTGAGAACCGATCGATTCGCGAGGTCATGGCACTGTTCGCCGCCCTGAAGACCGAGTTTTCACAGAACTCCGTGCTCTCGCAGATTGCCGGATTCACCTTGATGTGGCGGCACGTGATGACGGAGCAAAACATCAACGACGTTTGCTCCGTCGATCCCAACGATCTGCTGTTTCGCATTTATTCAGGTCACGCGGGCAAAGGATTGACTCGTAGACAGCGGCAGTCGGTATTCGTGCAGTGGAAGGTCGTGCAGCATTCATTCGAAGAGTATGCCGAGCGCCTGTCAGGGGAGCAGCGCGAGAGGCTGGCGCCATTTTTCATTCAGCCGCTGACGAGCCGCCTGAGGCTGTTGCAAGCCCGCGCGTGGGCCTCATGCCACGACGAGCAGCAGGCACGGGCCAAGCTCAAAGCCGATGCCGTTCAGAGCCAGTTTTATCGAATCCGGCATCTGGCGTGGCTTCGGTGTAATCAGGTAGGTCGGTTCTATGCGGCCATCGGGCAGACGATAACCGGCGTGAAAGGGAACCACCGCTGCCCGCATGACTTCAGCTACGAAGAGACCGTAGAAGACCTGTGCGGTCGGAAGCTCCGTCAACGTGTGGAACTGACTCTCTGGGACTGCGCTGCGCTGTTCGAAAGAGCCCACGTCCACGGATTCGAAGAGGGGCCACCCAATCGAACTCGACGGGAAGAGTGCCAGGGCATATTCTCGCGCGAAAACCCGACGTATGTGATCGAGTACCGAGGGACCGTCAGCCTCACGGCAGGTTGCCAGCCGGAGCCATTCTGGTTCCTGGAACTCTTTCGCGGTCACGTTTTTGTAGACCTTGATCGCGGCGGTGATCAGGATCTTCACAGAAAGCGGGCTGAGTTTTATCGCAACTGGGGATATGAAACCACGGGTCGGTGGAGTGACGCATCGGGAATGCTGGTATTCCGGCAAGAGCTGTTTCGGGTGATCCGCTGTTTGACCCGGAAGGCCGGCCACGAGTTCGTTCCCTACGAAGGGATTTACGCGGCGGCGCACTTCGCGGGTCTGGCGGTGCGCATGGCAACCATTACCGGGTCCCGTCTCGGCGAGGTCCAACAGATCGCGCAATCCGGCGACTGCATCAAGAAACTGGTGAATGTCGGGCCCAAAGCGGCGACGCGGTGGCTTTTGCGCTTGGTGCCGAAAGGCCAGAAGACAAACCGGGCGGATTATTATATCGACGAGGACACCAAAGACCTTTTACTGAACGTGATCCGTTTTCAGATGGAGAGGTGCGGGGGCAGGTCTATCCCAACGGTTGCAGGCGAGTTCAGTAAAATACCGCCAGATCACTACGTGCTGCAATGGCGAAAGCGGGCCGTCGGTCAGGGTTCCCTCAACACCTTCATCCGGTTCCTCCTGCATGGGCTGGCGTTTCGCGCGAATGACGGAGCCGCAATCCAGCTCACGTCACACGTTTTGAGGCACGTTTTTGCGAACGAATTGGCGACGTTGAATGTGCCCGTAGACATCATCGCCAAAATTCTTCACCAGCGGGACACAACGGTTACGAAGTATTATTCGCAGCCCACGGCGACACAGGTTTGGGCGGCTTCGGAACTGATCTTCGTCGATCGGATCGATGTGGGCGCGGAAGCTCTGCGCGAACCTCTGGAGATTGGCCGTTTGCTTGAAGAGGCGGCGGGAAAGGTCGGCGCGCTGACGGAGGTAATCGGCGGAACGTGTGTCGTCGGAAATATGTGCCCGGCCAAGTTCGCCTGTGTCGGTTGCCCAGGTAATGCGCCGGATCCGACCAAGCGGCATCAGATCGAACGCAAGATGGAATGGGCTGGCGAACAGGCCCGGCATGCGGCCGAACAACAGCTCCCGGCGGAACAGCGCCAGATGCAAAAGGTGGTTGCCGACTGCAGGCTTATGCTCCAGGAAATGGACCTCATCGAGGCTGCGAGAGCCGACCAAACCCAACTCGTCCGCATCGAGTATGGGGCCCAAGGAAAACAGTGATGTCAGATCGTGCGGCGCCGGTGTGGCTGACAGCCATTTGGGAGCATCGGAAGTCGGAAACGGCCGCGCGAATCGCTGCGGCGGTTGCCAAGCTCAGATCGGAGGGGTGCGAGGTCACCTATTCAAGCATCTGTGCCGCCGTTCGAGCGATCAATGGCATTTCCATATCCCCCAACACGATTAAGCGTAACGGCGGCGCATACGAGATTCACGTAGCGCATCGGAACCCGCAGCGCCGGCGCTGCCTCCCAGAGCCGCTTTTGACACAGACTCTCGCGGCGGCGAGTCCGGAGGAAAAGCGGCCTCTCCGATCGCGCATTGAACGCCTTCGGCGCGAAACCAAGGACGTGCTGATTGCGCGAGTCCTCCGTCTGGAGGGCATCGCGAAACAGCAGAAAGCTGCCGAGAATGCGCTTCGTGACGAGGTCGTCCGGCTCAGCGCGAACAGGCCTTCCTCGAAATGACCGGCAACCAAGGAGCGAAGCTGAAAAACCCGACTGGCTGGTTTGCGGCCGGCCGGGAAGTGGTTCGGGCCAGTGCCGTACTTTCGGACGGGGCTTTCAGGCTATACATGCACCTTTGCCTCAGCGCCGATCGCAGCACCGGACGCCTGCGGACTCGTCACGCAGACCTCGCCAAGGCTCTGCGAAAGAGTCGCCGATCGGTCGTCACGTATTTGGAAGAACTGCGTACGCTCAACGTTTGTGCGATCCGGCCAGCCGTGAACCAGCACGCGGTTGGTGAAATCGAGATCTGCGATGCTTTCTGGCCCTATGAGCGCATGGCACCCGCTCAGGGCGCAAATGACGAAGCTGAGTACACCGAGCAGGTACGCCGCTTGTTTCAGGCCCGCCGATGCGTGGAGAGCGCATTCTCGCCCGCGGACCAGAAGTTAGCGGCCGGGTTCTTTCAACAGCAAGTGCGTCTCGAAAAGATCGAAACGGCCCTCCTGCTCGGCTGCGCTCGAAAGTATGTAGCCATGCTCAACGGAAAGATCAGCGGACCCATCACCACTCTCGGCTACTTCCAAGCGGTGGTGGATGAGGTCGGAAAGCTTCAGATGCCCGCAGACTACATCAAGTATCTGCGCCAGCGTGTCGCTCGCCTTGAGGAGCAATGGCTGGGCCAGAATCCCGCTCGCGTCCGCCACCAGGCCTGACCGCAGTCGCTTCGGCTTCACCCTAAACTCACCAACCGCTCCAAACTCAGACAGCAATAGCCCGTAATTAATTCGACAGGAGGAACTATGTCAGAAAACAGCACGTTGATTTCCTACAGTGGAAAGATCACGCGGGAGGAACTGGCACAAGTGCCGACGCCGCCCGCAACCGAAACACATCAACCGATTGCACACCATCGTGTGGTGGAGGCGCTCGCCGAGAGCATGAGCTTCCGCCATATTGGCATTGTCGGAGAGGAATATGCGGTATCCAAGGACGGCATGCGAATGTTCGGGGTGCTCGATCTCGAAGCCGGGTTCGAAGGGTGCCGCTTCGCCATCGGTTTGCGCAACAGCCATGACAAATCATTCCGGCTGAGTTGCACCGTCGGCGTCCGTGTGTTCGTCTGCGAGAACCTGGCGTTCAGCGGCGACTACACGGCGGTGTTGGCGAAGCATTCCAAGAACTTCTCGCTCGAAGATAGCCTGTCAATCGGTGTCGATCGAATGCAACGGAATTTTGAACCGATGCGACGACAGGTTGAGGAATGGCGCGCCAAGCAGATCTCGACCGTAGCAGCAAAACTGATCATCTACCAGGCGTTCGTTGAATCCGAGTTAGACGCCCCGAAGCACTTGGCCCGGCAAGTCCATGATCTGTACTTCCGGCCAACTCACCCGGAGTTCGAACCGCGAACATTGTGGAGCTTGACGAATGCCTTCACCTCGGCGTTCAAGGAACTCGAACCGATACCCCAGTTCAGAGCTACAGCCAAGCTTTCCGGCTTCCTGCAAGCCGTGCGGATTTAGATCGCCGGCTTCCGTCAACAACCCGGGCACACGCCCCCGCAACATGAACGGTAAACGCTGGGCGACTACCCGAGTGTAGTCGGCAGCAAACGACGGTGGAGTCCCGAGTCGGTCGTGCCGACTACAGCTTCGCCGACCCCATGAAAAGCACCACGGTTTTGTTGGGCTCTAATCGACCAGTTACGCTGCGAGTTGCGTATGCGCACCTGACCGTGACCAGAAGGAGAACTCCGGTGGCCTTTATCAGTGTTTACCAGGCTCGATCGGCTTGCCGCTCCTTTGCGCCAAGATATAGGCTTCCATGGCCCGTAGCCGCGGGTCGTCGTCCGCCAGCGGCTTTCCCTTCGTGGGGTTCTGGATGCACCAATTGATCATGTCTCGCAACAGCGCCACTCGCTGGAGTTGGACCTGATACTTTGGATAAGTTTCCGGGTGGGTGTTGGAGGCGTTGGGATGGCACATGTCGCACGACACGCCGATGGTGCCGCCAAATGCGTCCGCGTTATGAAAGATGCGTTTCCCTTCCGCGATGAACTTATCGGTCTCCAATTTCCAGACCAGTTTGTCGCGCTCGGAAAAGCGGCTATAGACTTCACTTTGCTTGCCTGCCGCCGGCGGCGCGGCCTGTTTTTGTGGGACGGGAGCGGGCGGCTTGGGCGCGGTATTCTGCGCCAGCAACCACGGGCTCGACGGATTCTTCAGCCGCCACTCTGCCAGGAATTGCTTGGCGACCGCCTGCGCCCGGCTGCGGTCGAGCTTTTCGCCCGGTTTCAGGCCGGGAACCGTCATTTCGGTCTTCCCGTCGCACAACGTGACGCTGACACTATCCGCTGAGGATTTCTTCTCCTGGGCCCAGAGACGCATATGCAGGCTGCCCGCGATGCCCGCGGCAGCGAGCGCCACGACAACGAAGTATTTTGACCGGCTCATAAGTATCTTCCTCCCTCTCTCAATAGGTCTTGAAGGTGGGAGCCGGAGGCCGGTCCACCGTGCCCATCGATTTCAAATAGCTTGCCTTGACGGTGATGGGATTGCGATCCCAAAGGCTGTAAACCTTGTTCAGCAGTCCGTCGGCGAGCACGTCCACACGGCCGTCGCCAAGGCCATCATAGGTGTCGAAGGGATTGGCGCGGCTCATCTCGACCGTCAGCTTCGGCAGGCCCTCGGGAGCGTAGGGCCACGGCCAGGCGGTCGACAGAAGGCCGTGGAAGTAGATATTGCCGATTCGGTTGGTCAGGATTTGATGGGTGTGGCCGTGAATCACGGTTACCGTCTCGAAGGGCTGGAGAATCGCCTGCACCTGCTCGGCGTCGTCCGTCCAGAAATTCCAGGGACGGTAAAGCTTGTACAGCGGCGAATGCGAGAACACCACCAGGGGGGTCTTCTTGTCGACCTTCGCCAGGTCCTTGGCGAGCCAGTCGCGCTGCGGCGCGCCCACCTCGAAGGCAGATTGGTTGGAATTGTCCAGACCGGCAACGGTCTTCATCCTCTCCATGGGGTTATAGCCCTTAGGCGTCCAGAAGTCTTTCTCGACAACGCTCATCAGTACGACGAAGTGAACGCCTTTGTGATCGAAAGAATAGGTAGGCTGGCCGAACAGGTCGCGCCACTTGGCGCCCATATCGAAATACCAGTCGT
>Ga0335085_10001484_pt1 | contig 49195 bp, 49 predicted proteins | sample Lox_Sample_45_FD_206712 | JGI IMG/M metagenome (GOLD analysis project Ga0335085, IMG submission 206712) | Soil microbial communities from Loxahatchee National Wildlife Refuge, Florida, United States - Lox_Sample_4.5 | ecosystem: Environmental > Terrestrial > Soil > Wetlands | place: USA...
CAAGACCAGGTCACGGGGGCGTCACCGGGCGGGTGCGCGGGGGAGGGGGCGAGGCGTCAGGTGAGGCATGATCTCTGGAAGTCGTACGCGGGAGCTCCGCTGGCGATCCGTGTCGGGATCGCGTTGCTGGTGATCCTCGCCTTCCTGCTCGTGCCGGCGTCGCTGGACCACTGGACGTACGCGCACGTGTACCAGCGCGACCTCTACGATCGCGATTGGGCACGGATGCTGCGCCTGTTCGGGTGGTGGCCGACATGGGCGCTGGCGGCGCTCGCCGTCTGGCTGCACCGGCGCGGGGCCGACGCGGCGCTCGCCACGCGGCAGGCGCTCCTGCTGGCTGGGTCGGTCGCCGCGAGCGGCCTGTTGTGCGAGGTGCTGAAGCTGCTCATCCGGCGTGAACGGCCCGACGTGGACGCCGGCTATTGGGCGTTCCGGGCGTGGGGCGAGCACACGTTTTCGACCGCCGGGCTTGCGACGCCGAGCAGCCACACGATGGTCGCCTTCGCGACGGCGACGATGGCCGCACGACTCTTCCCACGCCTGCGATGGCTGCTCTACGCGCTCGCGTGCGGGTGCGCGGCGACGCGCGTGCTCGCCCACGCCCATTTCCTGAGTGATGTGACGTTCGGGGCAGTGTTGGGTTGGGCTGTGGGTTGGGGCATGTGGCTTGAGTGGGGAAATGGGAAGAGATAGCGAGTCGGCGGGGACGGGACACGGTGGGGCGCGCCCAGCGAGAGCCGGCAGGCATCGTTGCTTGACACCCGCCCACTAGCAGGGCGCCACATAGTCTCGGTTGGTGAACCCTACCCGGGCCCACTCTGAAGCGAGATAATTGAAGCCCCCGTGCGGACGGGGGCTTTTTTCCAAGGAGCCTGCGTGCTGATCGATTCCCTCGGCTGGATGGCGACGGCGCTCGTCGTCGTCTCCTATCTCACCCGGCACCCCGCCATGCTGCGACGCATCCAGGGCGTGTCCGCATGCCTCTGGCTGGCCTACGGGGTCGCGATTCACTCGGGCCCCGTGATCGTCGCCAACATCATCGTTGCCGCCGCCGCGACCCTCACGTCCTTCAGACCCCCGGCAATCAGGCAGCAGGCCTGAACTCGGCGCCGCGACGCCGGCCTGCATGCGCTATCGCGTCCGGAAGTCCCTCGGCTGCAACGAATTGCCTAGGCGCGCCGCCGAGCGTACGCTTACTGTCGCGTCGGTCCGGGAGGCCCGATGCCAGTGGCGGCGAACTTCTCCAAGGCGTTCTACGATAAGCTCGGCCACGGGGTCGTGGACGAGCTGGTGGGGTGGCTGAATAGCGTGGATGCCACGTACCGCGCGGACCTGCGGGAGCTCAACGAGCTGAACTTCGCGCGCTTCGATGCCAAACTCGAACAGCGCATGGCCGAGCTGCGCGCGGAGTTTGAGATGCGCTTCACCGCGCTGGACGCCAAGCTCGATCAGCGCATCGCGGAATTGCGCGCCGAGTTCCAGGCGGGTCGCGCCGAGCTCCGTGGTGAATTCCGCTCGACCCTTGCCACGGAGTTGGGCCGCCTGCGCGCCGACCTCATCAAGTGGTCCTTCGTCTTCTTCGCGACTACCGCGCTAGCGGTGATCGGCCTGCGTTAGCTCCCTCGCCGTCATCGGCCTCTCCTTCCGCCGCTAGCCGCTCGCGCCCGCGAACAGGCCGGCCACCGCGGCCGCCAGCTCGTCGATCGTCGCGGGCTTCTGGATCCGCACCTCGACGCCCCGCTGCTTCGCCCGCGCATTCTCGTCCGGCGTGCCCGAGGAAATGGCGATCGGCACGTCGGCGCGAATCGCCCGGATGGCGTCGATGAGCTCCAGGCCGCCCATGCCCGGCATGGACAGATCGGTGATCACCGCGTGGAACTCCCGCGGCGTGGTTCGGAACGCCTGGAGCGCCTCGTGCGGGCTCGTGAACCCGGTACACCGGTAGCCGAGCCGCGTCAGCACCCGCGAGACGACGAACACCAGCCCCTCCTCGTCATCCACCAGCATCACGTGCTGGCCCGCCCCCATACTCCGCGCGGCGCTCGCGGCTTCGGCCGCCGAGGCCGGCGCGGTCGCCGCCGGGAAGTGGAGGTGGAACGCGGTGCCCTTGCCCACCTCGCTCTCGACGCTGATCGCGCCTTCGTGGTCGCGCATGATGCCGTGCACCACCGACAGCCCCAGGCCGGTCCCCGCCGTGCCCTTGGTGGTGAAGAACGGCTCGAAAATGCGCCCCAGGACCTCGGGGCTCATCCCCACGCCGGTGTCGCGAACGGTTAGGCGCACGTACGGGCCGGCGGCGAGGCCGGCGACGGCGCCCTCGGTCAGCACGACCCGCGCCAGGTCCACCGACAGCGTGCCGCGCTCGCCCATGGCGTGCCCCGCGTTGGTGCCGAGGTTCATCACGATCTGGTGGACCTGCGTGCCGTCGGCGAGGACGCGTGGCAGGGCGGGGGCGGCGTGACTCGTGATGTTCATCGTCTTGGGCAGGCTGGTGCGCAGCAGCCTCAGGGCCTCCTCGACGACCGGGCCGAGGTCGATGACCTGCCGCCGGGTCTCCTGGCGCCGGCTGAAGATGAGGATCTGCCGCACCAGGTCCTTGGCGCGCTGGCCGGCCTTGCGGATCTCCTGGATCGAGACGCGCGCCGGGTCGTCCGGCGCGGCTTCCTCGAGGGCCAGCTCGGCGTTGCCGTTGATGGCGGTGAGGATGTTGTTGAAGTCGTGCGCGATGCCGCCGGCGAGCGTGCCGAGGGCCTGCATCTTCTGCGACTGCCGCAGCTGCTCCTCGAGGCCGGCGCGCTCCGACACGTCGCGCGCGATGCCGAACACGCCGGTCAGGCGGCCGTTCTCGATGCGCGGTGCCGTGCGGATGTCGGCCAGCGACCACCCCGTCTTGGTGCGGATGCGCAGCGGCGGCGCCTCCGCCGGCTGACCCGCCAGGGAAGCGCGCAGCTGCCTCGCGGCGCGCTCGGCATCCTCGTCGTGGATCAGCGCCGCGAACGGCTTCCCGATCCACTCCCCGGGCGGCAGGCCCGTGATGGCCTCGAACGCCGGGCTGAGCATCGTGATGGCCCCGTCCGGCGAGAGCGTGAACACGACGTCGCGCACGCCCTCGAACAGCTCGCGGTACTGCGCCTCCGCGCGGCGGCGCTCCTGTTCCGCGCGCAGCCGGTCGGTGACATCGACCGCGGAACCGATCGCGTAGCGCTTGCCGTCCATCTCGTAAAAGGACGCGGCAGCCTCCACCGTGCGCAGCTCTCCGTCCGGCCGCCGGAACGGCAGCTGCACCAGCTCGACCCGGCGCTCCTGGTTCAACGGCTGTGTGATGCGCGAGAGCCGGTCGTCGTTTCCCGCCCAGAAGCCAAGCTCGGTCGTGGTCCTGCCCAGTACGTCGTCAAGGTGGGCGGCCTGGCACAGGGCAAGAAAGGCGGAATTCGCGGCGACCAGCCGGCCGGTCTCCAGATCCGCCACGAGCAGCGGGACCGGGCTTTCGCGAAACACGGACGAGAAGCGCTGTTCGGAGATCACCAGGCGCTGCTCGGCGTCATGCCGCGCGGCGCTCAGTGCGCCCGTAATGGTCGCGATGGCCTCGCCGGTCGCCTGGAGGCGCTCCCGCATCGAGTCGTGCAGCCGGGCCAGCTCGCCGATCTCGTCGCGCCGCCGCGACCCGATTGGCGTGGCGTCGGCGGTGAACGACGGCGACGACTCCCCCTCGGCGATCCGCTTGGTCGCGGTCGCCAGCCGATCGAGGTCGGCGGCCAGGTATCGCGTTTGCGCCTGAAGCGTGCGCACCGGCTCGAGGACGCGCAGGCGCAGCAGCGGATAGGAGATCAGCACCAGCAGCAGAAACGCGCCCAGCGCCACGTCGCCGGTCAGGACGGCGATGACCGTCTGCCGGTGGAACGCGTCGAGCTCGTTCGCGCTGCGTTGTTCCACCTGGCCGAGGAAGGCGTCGATCGGCCGCATGATCAGCGCCTTCTGGTGGTTGTACGCCGAGTCGTTGACGAGGCGCGCCGCCAGCACAGGGTCCGGGCGGCCGCGCCGGGTGAACCGGCCGGCCGCGTCGCGGAACTCACCCTTCATGGCGTGAACGGCGTCGTCCTCCGTGGCCGTCAGGGCGTCGGACGCGCGCGTCGCCGCCTCCAGCTGCGCGAGCTCGCCCGGCGTGAAACCCGCGGCCCGCATCTGGCTGACCAGCGACTGCGGCGCTCCCGAAGGGCGGGGAGGCGCGCCGGTGTCGAGCAGCAGGTCCCAGTAGATGCGCTCGTAATGCTCCGGCAGCGGCATGGCGCCGTTCCGGATCGCCAGCACGTCGTGGTAGTACCGCTCGTACTTCGGGTCGCCCGTGGCGACGTAAGAGCGCACGAACCGGGTGAGGTCGTCGGAGCTGTGCCGCAGCTCCTCGGCCAGCTCGTAGGACAGGAACCGCCGGCGCTCCAGCTCGACCAGGCGCTCGCGCTTCACCCGGGCGACGGCGATCACCGCCGCGACCACGGCCGCCAGCACCATGAGGCCGCCGAGCAGCAGCTGAACGAGTCGTCTGATGGTCATGGAGGGAGCCGTTCCTCGTGGCCGTCGCCGTGCGGCCAGCGGGTGACAGCCCTAAGCTGCAGGACGCCGGTGGGCGCCGCAAGCACGTCGAGGCGCGGGCCCCAGGCTACATTGGTGCCCGTGACCACCACCCCGTCGCTCCAGCGCGTCATCGGCGTCCAAGGCCTCGCCGCCGCGATCTTCAACATCACCGTCGGCGCCGCGATCTTCGTGCTGCCGGCCCACGTCGCCCAGTCGCTCGGCCCCGCCGCGCCGCTCGCCTGGCTGGTGTGCGCCGTGGCCACGGCCCTGCTCGCCCTCTGCATGGCCGAAGCGGGCAGCCGCGTGCCCAGGAGCGGCGGGCCCTACGCCTACGTCGAGACGGCGCTCGGCCCCTACGTGGGCTTCCTGGTCGGCGTCCTGCTCTGGCTCGGCCTCACGCTCGCGATGGCCGCCGTCGCCACGGTGTTCGCCGACGCCACGGCCGGCCTCCTCCCCGCCATGGCCGGCGCGGGACCCCGCGCGCTGCTCCTGGGCGTGATGCTCCTGTCGCTCGCGCTCGTCAACATGCGCGGCGCCGACTGGGGCTCGCGCACCAGCGGCATCACGACGATCGCGAAGCTCGTCCCGCTCGTCGCGTTCGTGGCGCTCGGGTTGCCGCACGTCCGCGCGGCCAACCTGGCGATACCCACCCTGCCGCCGCTCAAGGCCGTGGGCGAGTCGGGCCTGCTGCTGATGTTCGCGTTCTTCGGCATGGAGGCGGCGCTCCAGGTCAGCGGCGAGGTCAAAGTCGCCGCGCGCGCGGTGCCCCGCGCGATCGCCCTGGCGCTCTCGGGCGTCCTGGTGCTCTACGTCGCCGTCCAGCTGGTCGCGCAAGGCGTGCTGGGCGCCTCGCTGGCCGATCCCGCCACGGCGAAAGCGCCGCTCGCTGCGGCCGCCGCCCGCTTCGCCGGTCCGGTGGGCGCCGAGCTCATCCTCGTCGGCATGATCGTGTCGACGTTCGGGTTCATGACCGCGATGATGCTCGCCACACCTCGCACCCTGTTCGCCATGGCCCGCGACGGCTACCTGCCGCGCGCGCTCGCGGCGGTGCACCCGGTCCACCGCACGCCCCACGCCGCCATCGCCGCCCAGGCGCTGGTCGTGTGCGCCATCGCGCTGAGCGGCACCTACGCCAAGCTCGCGGTGATGGCGGATGTCGCGATCCTGCTGGTGTACCTCGGCTGCTGCCTCGGCGCCGCGCGGCTGCGGCGGCTGGACGTCGGCGCCGAGGACCAGCCGTTCCTCATGCCCGCCGGCGCTATCGTGCCGTGGGTCGCCGCGGCGCTCGTCCTCGCCCTGCTGGCCCACGCCACGCTCGCCGCCTGGCTCGTGACGCTCGGCGTGGTCGCGCTCGCCTCGACGGCGTACCTGGCGAAGCGGCTGGCGGCCTCGCGGCGGGCGCTCTCGCGACCGGGGCCCTCCGCGCCTTAATTCAAGGGATGGCCGCCACCCTCGAACCGGTCCGTCCGGTCACGCTCGCCGAGATTCGCGCCGCCCGCGACCGCATCGCCGGCACGATTATCCGCACGCCGCTGGTGAAGCTCGAGCTCGGCCCCGACGCGCCCGACATCCGCCTCAAGCTGGAGAATCTCCAGCCCATCAACGCCTACAAGCTGCGCGGCGCCGCCAACGCGGTCCTCATGCTCCCGCCCGCGGAGCGCGCGGCGGGCGTGTGGACGATCAGCGCCGGCAACGCGGGGCAGGGCGTCGCGTACGCGGCCCGCGCGGCCGGCGTGCCGTGCGCCGTGGTCGCGATCGAGACCGCGCCGGCGGCGAAGCTCGAGCGGATGCGCGCCCTCGGCGCCACCATCGTCCCGGTGCCCTTCGACGTTGCGTGGAAGGCGCTGGGCGATCGGTCGTTCGAGGGCATGCGGGGCACGTTCGTCCATCCTTTCGACGATCACAACTTCATCGCCGGCCACGGCACCATGGGACTCGAGATCCTCGAGGACCTGCCCGGCGTGACGGCGGTGATCGCGGCGATCGGCGGCGGCGGCCTGGTCACCGGCGTGGCGAGCGCGATCAAGGCCTTGAAGCCGAGCGTGAAGGTGTGGGGCGCGGAGCCCGACACCGCCGCGCCCGCCTCACTCTCGTTCGCGGCGGGGTCGGCGCAGGTGTTCAAGGACTGGAAGCCCTCGTTCGTGGACGGCGCCGGCGGGCAAAGCGTGTTTCCGCGGATGTGGGAGCGGATGCGCGCGGTGGTGGACGGGTCGATCGCCGTCACGCTCGATCAGACACGCGCCGCGATGCGGCTGATGGCGGAGAAGGCGCGCGTGATCGCGGAGGGCGCGGGAGCCCTGCCGCTGGCGGCGGCGCTCACGGGCAAGGCGGGGCGGGGGCCGGTCGTCGCCGTGGTCAGCGGCGGGAATATTGACCTGGAGAAGTTCGCGAAGCTGATCCTGGATCCGTAAGGCTACCGGGCCCGCGCCCGCCCCTGGTTATTTGGCCCCTTTCGCTATTTGGGCTCCCTCAGGTTATACTTCTTATAGAGCAGCGGCGCACAGGGCGCCATGTCTCAACTGACTTCGGGGCCATCGCTCGTTGGCGGTGGCCTTTCATGTACGAAGCCAGGAGTCGCCAGGGCGCAGGGCAACGCCCCAACCCCGGCGGCCGAACACCAGTGAGGGAAAGAGTACAATGGCTACGACCGGCAAGGTCAAGTGGTTCAATGACGCCAAGGGCTTCGGCTTCATCACGCCCTCGGACGGCTCCAAGGATTGTTTCGTGCATCATTCCGCGATCAGCGGTTCGGGCTTCAAGTCGCTGGCCGAAGGCGACACGGTGCAGTTCGACATCGTGCAGGGCCAGAAGGGTCCCGCCGCCGAGAACGTGGTGAAGATTCAGGCGTAACCAACACCACCGGAAATGCGAGGCCCCGCCGACGAGGCGGGGCCTTTTTTTTCCTGAACATTCCTTCAGTTGACACCAAACATCGAACCCTGTTCGTTACGAAGGCGTTGAGCCTTGCGCCCCAAACGAACACACGAGAGAGCCCATGCCAACCGAAGCCAAGTGCCCGATCGATCACACCGCCGGCGGCGGCACGACGAACCGCGACTGGTGGCCGGAGCAACTGAACCTGAAAATCCTGCATCAGCACTCGTCCAAGTCCAACCCGATGGGCAAGACCTTCAACTACGCCAGAGAATTCAAGAAGCTCGACTTCCCGGCCCTCAAGAAGGACCTCCGCGCGCTGATGACCAGGTCGCAGGACTGGTGGCCGGCGGACTTCGGTCACTACGGCCCGTTGTTCATCCGCATGGCCTGGCACAGCGCCGGCACCTACCGGGTCGGCGACGGCCGTGGCGGCGCCGGCCGGGGCCAGCAGCGCTTCGCCCCGGTCAACAGCTGGCCGGACAACGTCAGCCTGGACAAGGCGCGCCGGCTGCTCTGGCCGCTGAAGCAGAAGTACGGCGAGAAGATCTCCTGGGCCGACCTGATGATCCTCGCGGGCAACGTCGCGCTGGAGTCGATGGGCTTCAAGACGTTCGGCTTCGGCGCCGGCCGCGCGGACGTGTGGGAGCCGGACGAGGACGTGTACTGGGGCGCCGAGGCGAAGTGGCTGGACGACAAGCGCTACTCCGGCGACCGCGACCTCGAGAATCCGCTCGCCGCGGTGCAGATGGGCCTGATCTACGTCAACCCGGAAGGCCCGAACGGCAACCCGGACCCCGTCGCCGCGGCCCGCGACATCCGCGAGACGTTCGCGCGCATGGCGATGAACGACGAAGAGACGGTCGCGCTCATCGCGGGCGGCCACACCTTCGGCAAGACCCACGGCGCGGGCCCGGTGCCTAACGTCGGCCCCGAGCCGGAAGCGGCGCCCATCGAGCAGCAGGGCCTCGGCTGGAAGAGCAGCTTCGGCACGGGCAAGGGCGGCGACACGATCACCAGCGGCCTGGAGGTCACCTGGACCACCACGCCCACCAGGTGGGGCAACGGCTTCTTCGAGAACCTGTTCGGCTACGACTACGAGCTGACGAAGAGCCCGGCCGGCGCGCACCAGTGGGTGGCGAAGGGCGCCAAGGCGACGGTGCCCGACGCGCACGACCCCTCGAAGAAACACCTGCCCACCATGCTGACCACCGACCTCTCGCTGCGGTTCGACCCGGCCTACGAGAAAATCTCGCGGCGCTTCATGGCGCACCCGGACGAGCTCGCGGACGCGTTCGCCCGCGCGTGGTTCAAGCTGACGCACCGCGACATGGGCCCGCGCGCACGCTACCTCGGCCCTGAGGTCCCGGCCGAACAGCTGATCTGGCAGGACCCCATCCCCCGGGTCAATCACCCGCTGATCAACGCCAAGGACATCGCCGCGCTGAAGGGCAGGATCCTGGCGTCCGGCCTGTCGGTCTCGGAACTGGTGTCCACCGCGTGGGCCTCGGCGTCCACGTTCCGCGGCTCCGACAAGCGCGGCGGCGCGAACGGCGCCCGCCTCCGCCTGGCGCCGCAGAAGGACTGGGCGGTCAACCAGCCGGCCCAGCTGGCCAAGGTCCTCAAGAAACTCGAGGCCATCCAGAAGGCGTTCAACGGCGCGCAGAAGAGCAAGAAGCGCGTCTCGCTCGCCGACCTGATCGTGCTGGGCGGGTGCGCGGGCATCGAGCAGGCGGCGAAGAAGGCGGGGCACAAGGTGAGCGTGTCCTTCAAGCCGGGACGCATGGACGCCTCACAGGAGCAGACCGACGCGGAGTCCTTCGCCGTGCTCGAGCCGCTCGCGGACGGCTTCCGCAACTATCTCAAGGGGAAGTACAGCGTCGCGGCCGAGGCGCTGCTGGTGGACAAGGCGCAGCTGCTGACGCTGACCGCGCCGGAGATGACGGTGCTGGTGGGCGGCATGCGCGTGCTGAAGACGAACGCCGGCGGAACGGCCCACGGCGTGTTCACCAAACGGCCGGGCGCGCTGACCAACGACTTCTTCGTGAACCTGCTCGACATGGGCACGGAGTGGAAGCCGGTCTCGAAGGACGCCGAGGTGTTCGAGGGCAAGGACCGCAAGAGCGGCAAGGTGAAGTGGACCGGCACGCGGGTCGATCTGATCTTCGGCTCGAACTCCCAGCTCCGCGCCATCGCCGAAGTGTATGGCAGCGCGGACGCGCAGCAGAAGTTCGTCGCCGATTTCGTGGCGGCGTGGAACAAGGTGATGAACCTCGATCGGTTCGATCTTGCCTGACCGCGGTCTGACGATCGCGCTGTTGTCGGTGCTGGCCTGCACCTCCGGCTGCGCGCCCCGCGACGCGGCGCAGCCGGGGGCGGGGGGCTCGGCGGGAACCGCGGGCGTGTCCGGGTCGGCGGGGTCCGGCCCGGCCGCGGTGCCGGAATTCCGGCTGGCCCGCGGCGACAGCGGCACCTTCGACCTGCGCAACGAGCGCGGCAAGGTGGTCGTGGTGTTCTTCGGGTACACCAGCTGCCCGGACGTTTGCCCGACGACGCTCGTCAACATGGCCGACGCCCACCGGCGCCTCGGCACACTCGGCTCCCGGGTCCAGTTCGTGTTCGTCACCGTGGATCCGGACCGCGACACGCCGGGGCGCACCATGGCCTACGCCCGGGGGTTCGACTCCACGTTCGTCGGCCTCTCGGGCGACTCCGCCAGCCTGGCGGCCGCGCGCCGGCAGTTCGGCGCCCAGGCGTGGATCACGCGAGATAAGACCGGCGCCGAGTCGGTGGCGCACTCGAGCGCGGTGTACATCGTCGCGCCCGACGGCCGGCTCGCCCGTACGCTGCCCGACGGCATGGAGGACGGCGCGCGCACGGTGGCCGACGCCGTGAAGGAGGAGTTGGGAGCATGAGGCGACCGCTGGCGCGAGGGCTGGTCGCGGGGCTGCTCGCCGCGGTGGTAGCCGGCGCGGCCGCTGCCCAGGCGCCGGGTGCGAGCGTGCAGGGCGCGTGGGCTCGCGCGCAGCCGAACCGCATGCTGATGTCGGCGCTCTATTTCGTCCTGATCAACCGGACCCATGCGCCGGTGACGCTGCACCGGGTGTCGTGCGAGGGCGTGCGGATGGCCACGCTGCACGAGACCGTGGACAGCGCCGGCATCATGCAAATGGTCCCGTTCGATTCGCTCGTGGTGCCCGCGGACGGCCGGCTGGTGTTCCAGCCCGGCGGCTATCACGCCATGCTGATGGGGTTGAGTGCCCCGCTGAAGCCCGGCGGCCGGCTGGCGTGTGCGCTCGTGGTCGGCGCCAGCCGGCCCGTCCATTTCACCGCCCAGGTGCGGCGCTAACCCACCGCCTCACCCCTCGGTGGGCATGTGCAGGTACATGGACTGGATCGCCAGGCGCCCCGGCCCGTGGAACCGGTTCCAGAACAGCATCCCGCTGCTGCCGAGCAGCCCGGTCGTGAGGCGCTGCGTCTGGGTTTCCATTTGCACGGTCGGGTCCTTGTAGACCCAGCCGCCCGGCTCGACGTCGATCATCTCGCCCGGCTTGAGCGTGACCTCGAACACGTTGCCGTACCCGTGCAGCCACACCATGCCCTCGCCGCCCGCGTGGCAGGCAAAGGTGTCGATGAAGAACCCGGTGCCGCCGAAGAGCATGTTGGCGGCGCCTTTGATGCGCTGGAACGTGTACTCGACGTTGTCGGTAGCGGCGAGGAACTGGTGCTCGCGCACTTCGACTGACTGCCCCTCCTTGAGCGACACGCCGAAGATGTGGCCGGCGCCGTCGCGGCTGAACGCGATGTGCCCCGTTCCCTTGGTCTGGGTCAGGAACACGGGCATGCCGGCCATGACGCGCTTGAACGCGCCCTTCATCGGCTTGACGCCGACCTCGACCCCCGGGCTCTTCCACAACAGGATGTGGTGCTCGAAGTAGACGCTCATGCGCGTCAGCTCGAGGTGGAGCACCGGCACCAGCTCGCCCTCGATGTGGTAGGTCACGCCGGCGGCGGTGACGTCGCGGGCCGCCGTGGGCAACTGCACGGGTACGACCATGGCAAGGGCCTCCCTTTTCGTTAGGTCAGTCGTCGTGTGACTTCCAGACAGCGGTCCACTTCATCGGCGGTGTTGAACAGGGCGGCGGCAATGCGCACCTGGCCGTCGCGCACGGTCACGTCCACGTTGGCGGCGCGAAACGCCGCCTGCACCTCGGCCGCCGGCCGGGTGGTGTACATGGTGACGATGGATGACCGGTTGCCGGGCGGCGTGAACAGGCGGTGCCCCTGCCGCGTGAGGCCGTCGTACAGCCGCTGCGCGAGGCCGACGGTGTGCTGCTCGATGCGCGCGACGCCGACGGTCTCGAGATAGGAGAGTCCGGCCCCCAGCTGCCGCACCACGCCGAAGGCGCGGGTGCAGTAGTCGAACTTCCGGGCCGTGGTGTCCAGCGTGTAGTGGTGATCGGGCAGCTCGCGGTCGATCTGGAACTCGCCGTAGCGGTCCAGATGGATCCGGTCGAGCAGCTCGCGGCGAATGTAGAACGGCGCGACGCCGAAGCCGGCCAGCATCCACTTGTACGATCCGGCGCACAGCGCGTCCACGCCCGCCGCCTCGACGTCAATGGGAAACATGCCGACCGCCTGCACGGCGTCGGCGTAGAACACGGCGCCGTGCGCGTGCGCCAGGTCCGCAATGGGGCGCATGTCGTGCCGAAAGCCGTTCTGGTGCGACACCCACGCGACCGAGACGATGCGGGTGCGCGCGTCCACGTACGGCTCGAAGTCGCTCGCGGCGACGGCGCCGTTCCGGTGCGGGACGATGCGCAGCTCGATCCCGCGCGAGGCCTCGAGCGCGCGGTACAGGACGAACTCGGTGGGATAGTGCAGCTCGTCCACCACGACGTTGTCGCCCGCCACCAGGCCCACGCCCTGCGCGATGACGTTCTCACCTTCGGCGGTCGAGAACAGCAAGCCAATCTCGTCGGGGCTGGCGTTTACGAGGCGGGCGAACTGTGCGCGCACCGCCCCGTCCGCGCCGAGCAGCTCGCCGACTTCGAGCGGCCGCTGCGCCTTGGCTTCGAGGAACGCGGTGCCCGCCGCGACCACCTGGCGCGGGACCGGCGCGATATAAGCCGAGTTGAGGTACGCGCGCGACTGGGTGATCGGGAAATCGGCGCGCACGCCGAGCGGGTCGTCCGCGCCTGGTGAGAATGGCACGGGCATCGCGCCCGGCGGCGGCGCGCCGGCGGCCGACGCGGCCAGGGCGGCGGCGGTGGCGACGAACGAGCGGCGATCGATGGACATCGACAGAACCTACCTGCCGCGGCGCCCGCTTTGCCAGCGGCCCGCAAGCCGTGCGCCTATTGCGGAGTTTCCGCCTGAGCGATATTGGAGTGGGCGTGCGCATGCACGCGGCCGGCCCATGAGTCGTGGATTGAAGTCGCTGGAACGCGGTTTTCCGCCGCTTGCCCCCATTCCAGGCCGGGGGCTGCCGCAGGCCCCTCTCGCCGAAACTCCGACACGGTTACTCCGCTTGGGCCGCCTGTGCGCCGCGTTCGGCGCATCGCTGGCGACGGCTGCGGTCCTCTCGCTCGGTCCGGCAGCCGTGATCGCGACCCTGGGCGCCGGCCTGCATCCCGCGACGTCCTCGGTTCTCGCGCCTCTCCCGCTCCGTCTTGACATGGCCACGACGGCCGCCGCGCGCGGCCGCTGTCTGTGCGCGGGCTCGCGCTCCGGCCTGCGCGCGCAGGGCCCGCACGTCGTCGCCATTGCCGCCGGGGCGTCGCGCCGCCGCGCCGGCGTTACCTGCGCCCTGTCGCGGGACGCCTGCGGCGGGGCAGGCGGCCTCGGTCTCCTCGGACTCGGGCGCGAGGGTCCACCGCGCGCGTCCGCGCTTGTCCCGCTCTCCCGGCGGTCGCGGCCGCCGCCTTCCCTGTTGTTTTCTCCAGCCTGAGGAGTCGCACGACCATGCTCCATCTCGATACCGGCAACACGGGCTTCATGCTGCTGTGCTCGAGCCTCGTGATGCTGATGACGCCGGGCCTGGCGTTCTTCTACGGCGGCCTGGTCGGCCGGAAGAACGTGCTGGCCATCATGATCCAGAGCTTCGTCTCGATGGGCTGGACGACGGTGCTCTGGTGGGCCTGCGGGTTCTCGCTGTGCTTCTCCGGCACCCATGTCGCCGGAACCGACTTCTACGGAATCGTCGGCAATCTCCACTGGATGTTCCTGCGCGGTCTCACACTCACCACACCATCGCCGAACGACACGATCCCGATGATCGTGTTCTGCGCCTACCAGATGATGTTCGCCATCATCACGCCGGCGCTGATCACGGGGGCGTTCGCCAACCGGGTCACGTTCAAGGCGTACATGCTGTTCCTCACCGGCTGGTTGCTGTTCGTGTACTTCCCGTTCGTCCATATGATCTGGGGCGGCGGCCTGCTCCAGGAGTGGGGCGTGCTCGACTTCGCCGGCGGCATTGTGGTGCACAACATCGCCGGGATGGCGGCCCTCGCCTCGGTGCTCTACGTCGGCAAGCGGCAGGTGACGGACCGCGGCCCGCATTCCATTCCGCTGGTCGCGCTCGGCACCGGCTTGCTGTGGTTCGGGTGGTACGGCTTCAACGCGGGCAGCGAGTTCCGGGTGGACTCGACCACCGCGATCGCGTTCCTCAACACCGACGTGGCCGCCTCGTTCGCGGCGGTGGCCTGGCTGTTCGTGGATTGGATGTTCGGCCGGCGCCCGCACTTCGTCGGCCTGCTCACGGGCGCCGTGGCGGGACTCGCCACCATCACGCCCGCGGCCGGCTACGTGTCGCCGTCCACCGCGGTCCTGATCGGATGCGTGTCCGGCGTGGTGTGCTACCTCGCGGTGTCCCTCAAGAACCGCCTGCACTGGGACGACGCGCTGGACGTGTGGGGCGTGCACGGCGTCGGGGGATTCCTCGGCATCGTGTTGCTCGGTGTGTTCGCCACGACCGCGTTCAACCCCCACGGCACCGACGGCCTGCTCGCGGGCAACACGACCTTCTTCGGCAAGCAGCTGGCCGCCGTGGCGGTGTCGTCGGTGTGGGCGTTCGGCTTCACCTACGCGATGCTGGCGGTCATCAACCGCATCACGCCGGTGCACGTGAGCGCCGCCGACGAGCAGGTCGGCCTGGACGCGTCGCTGCACGGGGAAACGGCCTATCTCGACGCGGCGGAATGAGCGCCGCGGCCGGCTATCTGCGGCTGGCGCCGAGCCGGGTCTTCGCGGTCAGGCTGCAGCGTGAGGTGTTCGACGCCTCGAACCGCGCGGTGTTCGAATTCTGAGCGTCAGCTCAGGGTTCGAGCACCGCCAGGACGAGCTGCGAATTCTCGCGCGACGTGCCCTCGTAGTAGAACACGTAGACTTTGTGCGTCCGCTCATCTACCGCGCACGAGCGAGCGCCGCCGCCGGTGGGCACCGTCTCGGCCACCGTGAACGTGTTGGGCCCGTCCTCGCGGACGACGGTCATGGTGCTGTCGGCCCGGTTCGGGTTGAACGCCACGCGCGACACCTGGTCGAAGCAGGCTTCGTCGGCGCGGCTGGGCACGCGGATGCGGCTGATCACGTCGCCGTTGTCCGCGTTGAGGACCATCATGTTCGTGTCGCACGCCATGAACAGCCGGCGGCTGACGGTGTCCATCGCGAGGCCCTGCGCCCGCCCGCACCCGGCGATGCGGTACGTGGCTTCGATCCGCAGCGACCGGGCGTCCACGCGCTGCACGAACCCGGAGTCTTCGACGTTGAGGTACAGCTTGCCGTGCCCGTCGGCCACGCCGGACTCGAGCCCGTCGCCGAAGGACTTCGTCGAGACGAGCTGGCCGGTGGTCATGTCCACGGTCCAGGTGCTGGTGTCGCGCCAGGTGAACGCGCGATGAGTGAAGGGGTCGTAGCGAATCCCGTCGCCGTGGACGTCCAGATGCCCGGTGACGGCGAGCGTGGAGAGGTCGAACACCACCCCGTTGCGCACCAAGCCGCGATGCTGGTCCGGGGCGATCGCGTAGCCGCCGCCCCCGCCCTCCACGTGACCGATGACGGTGTCGCGGTCCACGTCGATGACGTTGTCGCCCAGGCCGTAGAGCCGGCGGCCGACCGGGTCCACGATGATGTAATCGGCCCGCGTGTGGCCGAGGTTGATGCGTCGAATCACGTGGTAGTGTGGACTCTGCGCCATGGCGGTCGACGTGGCGACCAGGGTCAGCAGGGCGGATGCGGCGGCACGCAAGCGAAGCATGGTTGCTCCCGGAAGGAGGCGGCAGTCAGCCAACGAGGCTACGCCGGCGCCATGACGGGCAGATGACAGCCGTGGGGAGGGAAACAACAGCCAACCCGGCGTGTCGTGCGTTCATAAGGTGAACGCCGGGCTGGCTGCTCGAGTCGACGATGCCGCTGATTGCACCGGCGACACGACCGGTTCGCCTCGGGGCACAACCGCACCATGCTTGTGTCGATTTCGACCCCGCGATCGACCGCCGCGTCACCGGGTGGCCGTGTAGGCCGCCGCGATCAGCACCAGCGAGAGGACGTACGTCGCGAACATGCCCGCCAGGTACATGCGGGCCTTGGCGTTGGAGCCCGCGAACTCCTTCCACACCACCACGCCCCACAGCGCGGCCACCATCGGCGACGCCTGGCCGATCGCGTAGGAGATCGCCACGCCGACCAGGCCGGCCGCCACGAAGTTGAACACCGTGCCGACGCCCCACACGATGCCGCCCGCGAGGCCGAGCAGGTGATAGGAAGCGGGCGCGGCACGGTAGCCCGCAAAGGTCACCGGCTCGCCCACCAGCGGCTTCTTCATCAGGATGATGTTGAAGACGAAGCAGCAGGCGAACGCGCCCAGCGTGAACGCCACCGCCGCGGTGTAGGGCGTGAGCGGCCGCGCCGCGGTCATGGCCCGCGTGATGAACGGCGCGAACGTGCCCATGAGAAGCCCGGACACCACGCACACGATCGTGCCCTTGCGCGAGCGCGCCTGGCCGGGCGTGCCGAGGGCGCCGTAGCTCCTGCCTACGAGCACCACGGCGAGAACCGCCATCGCGACGCCGGCGCCCAGCAGGACAGGGTTGCCCTTGGGCTGGATGGCGTAGCTCAGCACGACGCCCTCGACCAGCGCGATGCCGATGGCGGTGGGGAACGCGACCGCGAGGCCGACCAGCTCGATGCCCGCGATCAGCAGCACGTTGGCGATGTTGAAGATGAACCCGCCGACCGCGGCGTAGCCGACATTCGCCCAGGTGGTGGCGTGGAGGTTCTCCCGGAAGCTCGTCGGCCCGCCGTGGACGCTGCCCATGGTGTGGGCGAGCACCACGGCGATCAGCACGATGCCGATCGCGTAGTCCCAGTAGTACAGCTCGAAGCGGTAGTTCCTGGTCAGCTTGAACGTGTTGGCGAACGAGCCCCAGCAGACGGTGCTGAGGATCGTCATGATCAGCGCGGCCGCGAACGTCGCCGGTGCGAACATGTCAGGACCTCCGGAGCAGCGCGTCCACTTCGGCGCGGGTGGGCATGGAAGGCGCGGTGCCGGGGCGGGTCACCGAAATCCCGGCCGTCGCGCACCCCAGCCGCGTCGCCGCCACCAGGTCCAGGCCTTCGGCCAGGCCGACGGCCAGGCCGCCGTTGAAGGCGTCGCCCGCGCCGGTGGTCTCCACGGCCGGGCCGGCGTCCAGCGCCGGGACGTGCCGCGCCAGGCCCGCGTTCCGGGCGAACGCTCCCGCGGCGCCTAACGTCACGATCACGTTCCTCGCGCCGCGCCGCAGGAACACGTCGGCCGCGCGCTCCGCGCCGGCCAGGCCCTCGACCGGCTCGCCGATCAGCGCGGCGGCCTCGGTCTCGTTCGGCGTGAAGTAGTCGCACAGCGGGTAGATGCGGTCGGGCAGCGGCGCGGCGGGCGCCGGGTTCAGGATGGTGGTTACGCCCGCCGCGCGCGCGATCCGGAGCGCGTGCTCAGCCACCGCGGCGGGCACCTCGAGCTGGGTGAGGAACAGCTGCGCGCGCCGGATCATCGGCGCGGCGCGGTCCACCTCGGCGGTGGTGAGCGTGTAGCCGGACCCCGGCACCACGACGATGGCGTTCTCGCCGTGGGTGTCGTGCACCACGATCGAGGCGGTGCCGGTTCCGTGGTCGGCCGTCTCGAAGCAGTACTCGGTGTCGATGCCTTCGTGCCGGTAGGTCTGGCGCGCCAGTTCGCCGAACGGGTCCTTGCCCAGCTTGCAGATGAACCCGACCCTGGCGCCGAGCCGGGCCGCCGCCACCGCCTGGTTCGACCCTTTGCCGCCGGGGCCGAGCTTGAACGCGGAGCCCATGATGGTCTGTCCCCACGCCGGCAGCTGCGCGGTGCGGAACGCGAGATCGGCAATGAAACTCCCCACGACGGCGATCCGGTGCTCGGTCATGGGCGCCAAGTTTGCAGGCCGCCGCGAGAGTCCGCAACTTCACGCATGCCCGCGCGCCAGCCGCCGTCACGCCGCCGCTTCCTCGAGCAGACGGTCGCGGCCACCTCGCTCGCCGCGGGAGTGGCCGCCCGGCGGGTCGCCGCGCCGCGCGCGGGGCCGCCGGGGCCGCCGCCCGCGTCGTTCCTCGACATCCTCCGCCCACCCGATGCCGTGGTCGCGCAGACGGACGCGGCGTTCCTGACGCTGGGCGCCACCGGCGCGGCGCGCTGGGAGGGCGGCGGCATCGTGGTCACGACCGACCCGGGCGCCGCCGCCCTGGCCGTCGGCCTCGAGGCGCCCGGCGTGCCGGTCCGGCGCCTGCACCTCAGGTGGCGCGGCGACCTGTCGGCGACCCGCCTGCTGCTCGGCGACGCGTGGGAGCGCGGCTACGGCGACCTCGAGTGGCGCGGCTTCGTGCCCGACCGCGCGATGCCGTGGTACTGCGCGCTGTGGAACGGGCGGCTGGCCCACGGCTACGGCGTCAGGACCGGTCCCGCGGCGTTCTGCTTCTGGCAGGCCGATCGCGACGGACTCAGCCTGTGGGCCGACGTGCGGAGCGGCGGCGTCCCGTTACAGTTAGGCGGCCGCCGCCTGGACGTGTGCGACATGGTGTGCCGGCCGGGGCGGCCCGGCGAGTCCGCGTTCGCGGCGGTCCACATGTTGTGCCGGCTCATGTGCCCGGCGCCGCGGCTTCCGGCGCGGCCGGTGTACGGGCATAACGACTGGTACGCGGCCTACGGCGACACCAGCGAAGCGAGCGCGCTCGCCGACGCGGCGCGCATCGTCGAGCTGTCACCGGCGGGCGACAACCGGCCGTTCGCCGTGCTGGACGACGGCTGGCAGCCGGGGCGCTCGCCCTCCCAGCCGCTCCCGGGCGTGTGGGATCGCGGCAACGAGAAGTTCCCCGACATGCCCGGCCTCGCGGCGCGCATCCGCGGCGCCGGCGCGCGGCCCGGCATCTGGATGCGCCCGCTGGAGCTGCCGGCCGACGCGCCCGCCGCGTGGACCATCCCGCGGCAGGGCGCGATGCTCGATCCCACGGTGCCCGAGGTCCGGCACAAGGTGGCCGCCGACGTCGCGCGGCTCGCGCAGTGGGGCTTCGACCTCATCAAACACGACTACTCGACGTACGACATCTTCGGGCGGTGGGGCTTTCAGATGGGCACGGCGCTGACCCGCGAGGGCTGGACGTTCGGCGAGGGCGCGGGCCGCACCACCGCGGAGGTGATCGGCGAGCTGTACGACACCATCCGCGCGGCGGCCGGCGAGGCGCTGATCATCGGCTGCAACACCGTCAGCCACCTGTCGGCCGGCCGGTTCGAGATGTGCCGCATCGGCGACGACACCAGCGGCACCGAGTGGGCGCGCACCCGGCGCATGGGCGTCAACAGCCTCGCGTTCCGCGGCGCGCAGCACGGCGCGTTCTACGTGGCCGACCCCGATTGCGTCGGCGTCACGGCCGCCGTGCCGTGGCAGCTCAACCGGCAGTGGCTCGACCTCCTCTCGCGCAGCGGCACGATGACGTTCGTGTCGGTGGCGGCGGCCGCGCTGACCGACGCCGTGCGCCGCGACCTGCGCGCGGCCCTGGCGCTCGCCGCGACCCCGCAGCCGTTAGGCGAGCCGCTGGACTGGCAGGCCGGCGTGTGGCCCCGGCGCTGGAAGCTGCGGGGCCGCGAGGTCGATTACGACTGGATCGGCCCGGAGGGCGTGGACGCGCCCTGAGTGCGCGGCCGGCAGATCGCTCCTGGTGAGCACGACGAGGTCGGCATGTTACTCTTCAAGCCCCATGAGCGTCTCCACCTCCCCGGCGCCGGCCCCCGGCGATCCGTACGCCGCGCTCCGGCTCCCCGATTTCCGCCGTTTCATCATCTTCCTCGCCGCGCAAACCCTCGCGGTGATGATGCAGGGCGTGGCGGTCGGGTGGCAGCTCTACCTGGCGACGCACGATCCGCTGGCCCTCGGCATCGTCGGGCTGGCGGAGGCGCTCCCGTTCATCGGCCTCGCCCTGCCGGCCGGCCACCTCGCCGACCGGTTCGACCGCCGCCGGATCGCGCTGGCCGGCGTGGCGGTGCTCACGCTGTGCAGCAGCGCGCTCCTGGCGTTCACCCTGCTCGGCCTGGTGCGACCGGACACCGCGTGGCTGGTGTATGCGGCGATCTTCGCGAGCGGCATCGCGCGCAGCTTCCTCCAGCCGGCGCGTACCGCGCTGTCCGCCGACATGGTGCCGCGCGTGCTGTACGCCAACTCCATTACGTGGCGCAGCTCGGTGTGGCAGTCGGCCGCGGTGATCGGTCCGGCGGCCGGCGGCGTGCTGGTCGCGCTGGGCGGTCCCGGCCTGGCGTATGGGGCGGCGGCGGCGCTGCTGGCGTTGTCGTGGGGGGTGCTGTTCCGCGTCGGGCGCTACCCGCACCCGGAGCCGCCCGAAGGTTCGCGCCGCGTGGCCGGGCTGTCCGGCTTCCTCGAAGGCATCCAGTTCGTGTTGAGCCAGCCGGTGTTGCTCGGCGCGCAGGCGCTCGACCTGTTCTCGGTGTTGTTCGCCGGCGCCGAGGCGCTGCTGCCGGTGTTCGCCGTCGACATCCTCCACGTCGGCGCGTCGGGACTGGGTGTGCTGCGGGCGGCGCCGGCCGTCGGCTCGGTGATCATGGCGCTGTACCAGTCGTTCCGGCCGCTCGAGGGCCGGCGTGGGCGGATCCTGCTGGTGTCGGTCGGGCTGTACGGCCTGTGCATCAGCGGGTTCGGCATCTCGCGCAGTTTTGTGCTGTCGGTGGTCCTGCTGCTGCTTTCGGGCGTATTCGACAACATCAGCGTGGTGCTGCGCTCGACCCTGCTCCAGACGCTCACGCCGCGGCACCTGTTCGGCCGGGTGGCGGCGGTGAACGCGATCTTCATCGGCAGCTCGAACGAGGTGGGCGCCTTCGAGTCGGGGGTGGCGGCGAGGCTGTTAGGCACGATCCCGGCCGTCGTGCTGGGCGGCCTGGTCCCGATCGGTGTGGTCGGCCTGATCGCCTGGCGGGTGCCGTCGCTGCGGAAGCTCGAGCGGATCGGCTAGGGCCCCGGCCGGGCGCTGGCGGGTGCGGGCTGGTCGCGCCACATTAGGCGGTCCCCAATTCACCGAGTTCCATGGATCGACCCGATACTGCTACGTCCCTGGGCGCCCTTTGCCTCCACATGACCGAGGGCGGCCCGGTGTTGTTCTCCGGCCCGAGCCCGGCGATCGATCAACCCGTCTGAGAAAGGAGCGCGCGTGAACGTCCTGCTCGTGATCCTCAGGGCCGTGCACATCCTGACCGGCGTGTTCTGGGCCGGCGCGGTGTTCACCGTCGTCCGGTTCGTCTCACCCGCCATCGGCGACGCGGGCCCGGAGGGCGCGAAGGTGATGGGCGCCCTCGTCAAGCGCGGGTTCCTCAACGTGGTGCCCGGCGCCGCGGTGCTGACGATCCTGTCGGGCCTGTGGATGTTCTGGATCGATTCGTCGGGGTTCTCGGGGCCCTGGATGAGCTCGCACATGGGCATGGCGCTCGCGCTCGGCGCGGTGTTTGCGCTGGTCGGGCTCGGGTTCGGGGTGTTCGGGATGCGCGCGTCGGTACTGAAGGCGATGGCGCTCGGTCAGTCGCTGGCCCAGCTGCCCGAAGCGGCGCGCGAGGGCACCATGGCGCAGATCCAGGCGCTGCGCGCCCGCGCGGCGGCGGCGGGCAAGATAGTGGCGGGGTTGCTGGGCGCCGCCGTGGCGTTGATGGCGATCGCGAGGTACGTGTAACGACGAGGAGGATAGGGGATAGGGGATAGGTTGCGCTCTCGCTGGTCCTATCCCCTATCCCCTATCCCCTGTCTTAGTTGATCTGCCCTACCGTCGTCGCCAGCAGGGTCACCTTCGCCGAATCGCTGGATGTGGCCTCGTCGCGCTGGAGCTGGGCGGCGAGCCGGCTAAGCGCCGCATGACGCGCGGCGCCGTGCTGCCGCTCGGCCGAGGCGAGCGCCGCGCGGGTGGCGCGGACCTGCGCGGCCGACAGGCCGTGCGACCGGTCGAGCTGGTCGACGTACGCGCGGGCCACCACGAACACGGCCGGCCACGCCAGGTGCGGCTGGCTCTGCACGTTGAGGAAGTCGAAGTGCACCAGCTTGGCCGCGTCGATCTCGTTCTGGGAGAGCAGCGGGCTCGGGGCAAGGTCGAAGATGTCGAGTCCCCGCGCGATCTCGGAGCTGTAGATGTGCCCGTTGTACCAGTACGCCGACCATGAGCCGGCGAGCACCAGCCGCGTGCTGTCCACCGGTCCGCGGTCGAAGTAGGCGATCTCGACCGGGTGCGCCGCATCGGTCCAGTCGAACACCGACACGCCGCCCTGATACCAGGCCTGCACCATGATGTCGCGGCCCGGCACGGGAACGAGCGAGCCGTTGTGCGCGACGCAGTTCTCGTACGCGGTCTGCGGCGCCGGCATCTTGTAGTAGCTGTCGAAGGCCAGGCGGCCGTTCTGGAGCGTGAAGATCGCATCGGCGCCCCACTCGCGCCGGTCGGTCACGCGACACCGCGGCTGGGTCCCGCCGCCCCACTCGTCGGAAAACAGCACCTTGCGGCCGTCGTTGCTGAAGGTCGCCGAGTGCCAGAACGAGAAGTTCGAGTCCGACGCCGCGTCGAGGCGGACCGGATGCGCTGCGTCGCGGATGTCGAGCAGCAGCCCGTAGCCCGCGCAGGCGCCGCCCGCCAGGCCGATGGCAGGGTACACCGTGATGTCATGGCACTGAGTCGGGCCGCGGCGCTGCATGCCCGACTCGGCCGCCATCCGCCGGTCCAGGGTCGCCTGGATGCCCGCGCGCAGCGCGGCGCTGTCGGCGGCCGTCGGCGCGCCGCTGCCGCCGCGCGCATGGACGATGCTGTCGAGCATGGGGTTCACCATCCGCGGCGGCAGCACCCGCTCCACGCCGTTGATCATCGCCGTGAACGCGCCGTTCGCCTTGGCTTCGGCCAGTCGCTGGGCGGCGGCCTGCGCGTCCTCGGGCGCGTCGCCGTGGGTGGACGGCGCCGAGAGGTCCTGGAGGATCAGCGGCGCGCTGACGACGGCGGACGACTCGGGGTGCGCGAGCGGCACCCGGATGACCTCGATGCGGAACAGCGTCGAATTGGGGTCCGCGTCGGGGCTGGCGCCCGAGCACCCGGCCAGCTCGTTCGGCGAGCGCACCGGCGCGGTCCCGGACACGTAGATGTAGATGTTCGCCGAGTCGCGCGGGTCGGTGACTACGGTGTGGGTGTGCGAGCCGCGGCAGGTCTGGACGTTCGCCACGCTGCGCGGGTGCGCGATGTCGCTGATGTCGAAAATGCGAACGCCGCGCAGCCGCTCCGCGCTCACCGTGTCGCGCACGCCCTGGGCGCCGCAGTCGAGCCGCCCGCTGAGCGACTCGCCGGACACGAACATCAGGTTCCGGTACACCGACACGTCGCTCTGCGAGTCGGGGCAGTAGTACGCCGTGGCGAGTCGCACGTGATGTGGGTCGCTGATGTCCCACACCTGGTAGCCGCTGAAGTTGCCCTGGATCACGTAGTGACCCGTGAACGCCAGATCCGAGTTGCTGAACCCGAAGTTGCCCGGATGGGCGCGGTCGATGAACGAGTCGGACGGCTGGGTGGTGGAGACCAGCTGCATGTTCCAGCGCGCCTGCGCCGCGTCGAACCAGCCGGCCTTGAGCCCGACCCGCGGGTCGGGGCTCGGCGCCAGCGGCGACACGTTGGGATTGGGGCCCTGGGCGCGGGCGCGCGCGGGCACGAGCATGGCGCTCAGGGCGAGAGCGAACGGCACGGACGCGCGAAGCTTCACTGGCTGGATCCTCCGGGTGACATGGCCGCGAGCATGCGGCGCATACGGTCGATTTCGACGGTCTGATCGGCGCTGATGTCGGTGGCGATCTTGTATTCGAGGCCGTCCTGCGCGGCGCCTTCGCTGCCGAGCAGGTCGTTCACCATGACCAGCGCGCCCTGGTGGTGGCTGATCATGTACGTGAGGAACAGCGAGTCGAACGCCGTGCCGCGCGCGGCGTCCAGCTGGCGCAGCTGCGCGGCCGTGAGCATGCCGGGCATCATCGTCATGTGGTCCATGGGCATGTTCATCGCGCCGCGCGTGGTGTCGGGCACCGGTACGCTCTGGCCGTGATCGCGCAGCCAGTTCTGCATCGTCACGATCTCGTCGCGCTGGCCGACTTCGATGCGCGCGCACAGTCCCGCCACGCCGGGGCCCGCGCCGTGCGAAACCGCCCAGCCGGCCATCAGCACCGCCTGCGAGTGGTGCGCGATCATGCCCGTGAAGAAGTGGACGTCGGCGGCGGTAATGGGCGGCGCCGACGTGGCGGAAGGCGATTGGGCGCGCGCGGCCGAAGCGCAGGCCGCGGCGCCGACGAGCAGCAGCGTGGCGCGCCGCATGGTGCCGGTCCTTGCAGTGGTGGCAATCATCCTGAACGCGAATGCCGACAAATCATGCGGGATTATTGTAACACGCCGGCCGGCCGCCCGCTTCCCTCCCGGGACGCCCGCTCAGGTCCCGGAGACGACCGCGAGCGCCAGCCCGTCGTAGCCCTTGGCCCCCACGGTCTGGATCGTGGTCGCGCTCACGCGCCGCTCGCGCCGCAGCAGCGCGTTGAACCGCCGCACGCCCCGGACGTTCGGGTCGCGGCTCCCCGCGCGCGCCACCGCGCCGCCGCGGATCACGTTGTCCACCACGATCAGGGCGCCGGGGCGCGCCAGCGTGATCGCCCAGTCGAAGTACGCGGGGATGTTGGGCTTGTCCGCGTCGATGAAAATGAAGTCGAACGGCCCGGTCTTCTCCTTGGCGAGCAAGGGCAGTGTGTCGAGCGCCGCGCCGAGGCGCAGGCGCACCCGCCCCGCGACGCCGGCCCGCGCGACGTTCGCGCGCGCGACCGCGGCGTGATGGGGGTCGGCCTCGAGCGTGAGGAGGCGGCCGCCCCTGGGCAGCGCGCGCGCCAGCCAGATCGTGCTGTAGCCGCCCAAGGTGCCGATCTCGAGGATGCGCCGCGCGCCCACCGCGCGCGCGAGCAGGTGGAGCAGCTTCCCCTGCGCCGGCGACACGGCGATATCGGGCAGGCCGGCGGCGGCGCTGGCCCGGCGCACGCGTTCGAGCGCGGGGTCGGTCGCGATCATCATCCGGCCGATGTAGCGGTCCACGGCGGCCCAGACCGCGCGGTTCCCGGCGGGCCGCCGGTCGGCGGGCGCGCCGCTTCCGGCGCGCGTCACGCGCGCAACCCGCCGAGCAGGCTCTGAAGGTTGAGCGACGAGGCCTGCTGGCTCACCTGCTGCTGCACCCTGGGGTAGATGGTCTTGGCGTCGTCCTGGAACCGCGCGAACAGCGTCTTGAGGTCCGCCGGGCTGAGCTGCCGGTTCTGGGCGTAGTACTGGTCGGCGACGTGGCCGAGCGCGTAGGTCGCGGCGAACGTCACCGCCGCGCCGGCCGCGATGCGGGTCGCGCCACCCATGAGGCCGCCGAGCAGGCCGCCCGCCAGCCCGCCCAGCACCTTGATCATCACGCCCTCCACGGCCTGCGCCGCCGCCCCGATGCCTAACGTCGCGGCGAGGTCCTTGATCTGGGCGGCGTCGAGCGGCTGGCCGTGCTTCTGGCCGATCTGGTACACCATCCGCAGCTGGAGCGGCAGAATGGCCACGGTGGCGAGGCTGTCGGGCAGCACCTCGAGCGCGCCGGTCAGGATGGACTGCTGGAGGATGAAGTCGTCGAGCTTCCCGGTGTCGCGCGGCCAGGTGCCCACGTCCACGGCCGCCGACGACAGCGCGCCGGCCGAGCGATCGAGCGCCGCGGCCACGTCGTCGGGGAGGCCGAGCGCGCTCTTGAGCTGGGCGAGGAACTGCTGCTCGGCCGGGTTCACGGCGCCGTCGGCGTGGCACACCGCGAGCGCGGCCTGGTAGGCCAGCCGGCGCGCCTCGTCGTCCGAGAGCCGGGCCGCGAGGTCGGCGGCGCGGACCTGCCCGCCGGCGATCTGGTCGGCGAGCCGGCTGACGTCGGGCGAGCCGATGCGCGCGACCAGCGAGGCGACGGCGGCCTGCTCGGCCGGGCCGGTGGCGCCGTCGGCGCGCGCGGCGAGCATGGCGATGGCGACGAGCGGGGCATGATCGGCGGTGTTCATGGCGACTCCACGTGCGAGGTAGGCCGCGGCGTCACGGCTGAGCGGTGCGAACCGCCACGGCGTCGATGGTGAAATCTACGCGGTCGGCCACGCGAACCGTGCCACCGGGGCCGCCACGATAGGGCGTGATGCCGAAGCGCGTCTGGGCCACGGAGAACGTGGCGTGCGCGCGCAGCGTGTCGCCCGTCGTCGCCACGAACACGTCCACCGGGATCCGCTCGGTGTGGCCGTGCATCGTGAGGTCCGCGACGAGGTGGAACCCGTGCGGCATGAGCCGCGCCGCCCGCGACGCGAAGCGGATTTCCGGGTAACGCGCCGCATCGAGCACGTCGGTCCGCATGACCTGGGTCACCTTGCGGATCTCCTCGCTGTCGGGCGGGGTGAGCACCTCGAGGCCGGCCGTCGCGATCGTGATCTCGACGTGAGAGTCCTCCGGCGCCGCCGGGACGTACACCACCCGGCCGGCAAATTCGCGGGCGCGGATGTCGTGCTCGTGGCCGGCGAATCCCAGCAGCCCCGTCTTGCCGGTGCGGACCTCGAGGCGGCTCGTGGGGAGCAGGGAAAATACGATCGAGTCGCCCGGCGGTTGCTGCGCGCGCAGGGGCGCCGCGAGGGCCAGGAGCAGGGGGACGGCTAGCGTTGGGCGCATCGTACCTTCGATTATAACGGGTGACCGCGCTCCGCCTCGTGCTCGTCGTCCTCGCCGCCGCGGCGGGCGGAGCCGTGAACGCCATCGCGGGCGGAGGGACGCTGATCACGTTCCCCACCATCGTCGCGCTCGGCCTCGACCCGCGCATCGCCAACGCCACCAGCACGGTGGCGCTGTGGCCGGGGTCGGCCTCGAGCATGTGGGGGTACCGCGACGAGCTGCGCGGCGCCGGCCGCTGGATCCGGCACCTCACGCTGCCCAGCCTGGTGGGCGGCGCCATCGGCGCCTGGCTCCTGCTGCGCACCAGCTCGGCCGCGTTCGCGCGCATCGTGCCCTTTCTCGTGCTGGGCGCGACGGTGCTGTTCTTCGCGCAAGGACCGCTGATGCGCCGGATTCGCGGGCCGGCGCCGCTCGAGGGCGGCGCGCGCGTGCCGCTGGTGCCGCTCGGCCTGTTCTATGTGCTTCAGTGCGGCGTCGCCGTGTACGGCGGCTACTTCGGCGCCGGGGCGGGAATCCTGATGCTCGCGGAACTGGGTCTCATGGGCCTCACCAACATCCACACCATGAACGGCGTGAAGAACTGGGCGGGCCTGTGTCTCAACTTCGTGGCGGCGACGGCGTTCGCGCTGAACGGCGTGGTGGACTGGCCGGTCGCGCTCGCCATGGCGGCCGGCGGCCTGGCGGGCGGCTACGGCGGCTCGCGGCTGGCCCAACGCGTCGGGCAGCAGCGGGTGCGGCATGCCGTGGTGGCGGTGGGGCTGCTGGCGTTCGTGTGGCTGCTGCTACGCCGGAAATGAGCGTCTCGGGAGGGTGTCACCATGAGTGAGGTGGATGTTGCCGTGCTGGTCGGCAGCCTGCGGAAGGAGTCGTGGACCCGCAAGGTCGCCCGCGCGCTGGCCGAGTTGGCGCCGGCGCCCCTCGTGCTGTCGATCGTCGAGATCGGCGATCTGGCGCTGTACAACCCGGACCTCGAGGCGGACACGCCGGCGCCATGGCGCGCATTCCGCGCCCGAATCAGGGCCGCCGACGCGGTCCTGTTCCTCACGCCCGAGTACAACCGATCCGTTCCGGGCGTGCTCAAGAACGCCATCGACGTCGGGTCGCGGCCGCCGGGGCAGAGCGCCTGGAACGGCAAGCCCGGCGCGGTGATCAGCGTGGCGCCTGGGTCCCTGGCGGGATTTGGCGCCAATCATCATCTGCGTCAGGCCATGGTGTTCCTCAACGTGCCGATGATGCCGATGCCGGAAGCGTACGTGGGCGGCGTGGACAAGCTGTTCGACGCCTCGGGCGAACTGGCGGTTCAGTCCACGCGCGAGTTTCTGGCGAAATTCCTGCGCGCGTTTGCGGTGTGGATCGAGCGGAACGGGGCGCCGCGGGCGCCCTAGCGCGCGAGCAGGAACGAATCGCGGTTCATGCCGCTGTGGTAGACGAGCGGCTTCCCGTCCACCATGGCCGTAATGGTGTATCCGCTGCCCTGGAGGTCGTACGTGAGACCCGGAAGCGTCAGGTGCGTCTCCTCGAGCGAGATGGGCGGCCGCTCGTGCGCCGCCTCGAATCCGCTGACGACCTTCGCGGCGAAGACGATCGTCTTGCGCGCGTCGAGCATCGCGGCGGCGCCGGTGCGCGGCGGGAACGGGTGCAGCCAGGTCGGGAGCATGATGGCGACCGACACCGCCAGGCCGGCCGCGGCGAGCAGCAGCAGCAGCACGCCGCGCTGCTGGCGCCGGCGCTGGCGGCGCGCCTCCGCGAGCGCGGCGGCCGACGCCTCCTGCCGCTTCTCGGCGGCCTGTTGCATCACCTGGTTCAGCGCGTCGCGCATCTGCTGGCGCTTGGACGGCGGCGGAGAACCGCGCTGCTCGGTCATCAGTCGGCCATCGTCACGGTGACGCTCTGGCCCTGGCCCACCATCGCGGCCCGATCGCCGAGCGCGGCCGCCACCGAGATGAGAATCTCCTGCTCGGCGGAACCGTTCGCGACGAGGATGAGCATGCACGGCGATGTGAGGTCGGTCCGCGCGAGCTGCATGGTGATCGCCGCGGGGCCCGAGAAGTAGTTCGCCCGGAGGTACGTGGTGAGCCAGTCGGGCGGCTGGCCGACGGGGCCGGTGAACGGCTCGACCACTTCGTGGTCGGCCTCGTAGCCCTTGATCGCGACGTTGATGGCCTCGATGCGGCCGAGCACGTCGGCGCCCTGCGCCTTGAGCTCGGACTGCCGGTACTTCGGGATGACCAGCGACGCGAGGATGCCGATCACCATGATCACGATCACGATCTCGACAAGCGTGAAGCCCGCTTCTCGCGTCGGCCCGGCGGAAGAACACGGTGTCATCGGAGCAAAGCATAGGGCTTGAAGCCCGCTAGAACCAGACCCTCACGCCTGCTGTGGGCCCGGCGAAGGCCGGCGCGGTGGCCAGCTTGAGCCAGTGCCATCCCGCCGAGACCTCGAGACGCCCGATCTGGACCGACGCGGCCGCGTTGGTCTCCGAGACCATGATCCAGTCGCCGCCGGCCCATTTGACGGCGCCCAGTCGCTGCGTCGCGGAGAGGCCGAACGGGCGCAGCGGGAAGATCCGCGCGGCGATCTCGGCGTCGCCGCCGGCCGCGCACCGGCCGTCGTCCAGGCACACCAGTCGGAAGGCGGCGCCGGGAGCCACGTAGCCGGTCCGCAGGAAGGGGAGAGCTACGCCCAGCGACGCGCGGCCGTCGTGCAGCTGATCGGTCTCCGATCGCTTGACCTCGCGATAGTACGTGTAGGCCAGGTCCCAGTGCAGGCGGTCGACCGCCCCCTCGAAGTCGATGCCGACGCCGCGCAGCGTGGAGGAGGCGTCGATGAAGCGCTGGGCGGCCACCGCGCCGAACGCCGGGCGTGAGGTGTCGGGCAGCACGAACCGCGGCGCTCGCCCCCGGCCGTCGTACGGGAACCGGAGATAGCTCTGTGGCGCCAGCGCGCGCGTGGTGTCCGGTGTGGTGTCGGGGGCGCAGTGGGCGCCGTGGAACAGGCCTCCGAGCAGGCGAACCAGCCACGGCTCGCCGCCGCCTTCATCGCCGTGGTTCCCGGAGCTGCTGCCCGCCGACCGCTCGACGCCGTCGATCTTGCCCGCCTGGGCGAGCGCGGCGCTCGGCGTCGTCGCGATCGTCGCGATCGTGAACAGCAGCAATCGGCGGCGAGCGGGCACGTCGTCCCGAGGCGCATCATGCATGCCACGGCTTCCGGCAGTGGGGCCGCGGCGCGCCGGGCAAATGCGTCCTCACGGCCGGACACCTTCGCGTGTCGGACCGGCACCAATGACGGCAGCGCGCGGATCGCCGTACTTTGTTCTCCGGCACTCGGACGCGGAGGACGGATGGGCGTGCGCATCACCGGCAAACTGGCCCTGGTCACCGGCGCCAGCTCGGGCATCGGGACGGCGGTCGCGCGGCGGCTCGCCGCCGACGGCTGTCACCTCGCGTTGTGGGCGCGGCGGGCGGACCGGCTCGACGCGCTCGTCGCGGAGCTGCGTGCCGCCCACGGCATCGAGGCGGCCGGCGCCGCGGTCGACGTGCGCGACCGCGACGCGGTGAACGCGGCGGCGGCGGCGCTGCTCGCCCGCCGCGTGCCGGACATCCTCATCAACAACGCCGGCCTCGCCGCCGGGCTCTCCAAGCTCCAGGAGGGCGACCCGGACGACTGGGACCGCATGATCGACACCAACGTGAAAGGCCTGCTCAACGTGTCGCGCGCGGTGCTGCCCGCCATGGTGGGGCGGGGCACCGGCCACGTGATCAACATCGGGTCCACGGCCGGCCACCAGGTTTACCCCATGGGCAACGTGTACAACGCCACCAAGTTCGCGGTGCGGGCGCTGACCGAAGCGATGAACCTCGACGTCGCGGGCACGATGGTGCGAGTCGGGGCGGTGGACCCCGGCCACGTCGAGACCGAGTTCGCCCAGGTGCGCTTTCACGGCGACGCCGCGCGCGCGACGCAGGTCTACGAGGGCTTCCGGCCGCTCGGACCGGACGACGTGGCGGAGGTGGTGGCGTTCGTGGTGAACCTGCCCGAGCACGTCAACATCGCGGACGCGGTGGTGCTGCCGACCGCGCAGCGCAACGTGTACGTCATCCACCGCGCGGGCGGCGCCTAGCGCTCCGGCCTCAGCCGCCGATCACCAGCACGCCGACCTGGCCGCCGAAGTCGTCGTTGAGGCGCGGCACGCCGGGCGGCACGATCCAGTGTCCGCCGTCCACCACCACCGCGAAGCGGTAGGCGCCCCTGCCTAACGGGAGCCAGGCCTGCCAGCGGTCCCCGCCCAACCGGGTCATCGGCGCCGGCGTCCAGGCATTCCACTCTCCCACGATGGCCACCTGTGTGGCGTGGGGGACCTCCAGCGTGACCAGCGCCCGGTCCGGCGCTTCCGCGCGCACCTCGACGCGCGCGGGCGACGCAATCATGGGCGGACGGCCGGCGAGCGGCACCCGGAACCCGAGGGTGACGTAGGTGCCGCTGGTGAAGCCGGTGAGATCGCGCGGGGAGCGGCCGACCGCCGCGTCGAGGAACAGGCGTGGCGCGAGCCGCAGCTCGGCATCGGCCTGACCGAGCAGCGTGCCGCCCTCGAGGCCACCCAGGCGCGCGCCGCCGGACGCGTCGACGTTCCACACGCCCCGGGTGAGCGACGCGCCCACCGTGGCGTCGGTGTAGCGCGTGGTTCCCGAAGCGGTGAACGCTGCCGCGCCCTCCACCGCGAACGGGCCCACGTCGCGGCGCAGCCGGGCGGCGCCGCCGAACAGTCCGTGGCTCACGCCGGCGACGGTGCGCAGGCCGCCGGCGCTGGCGCCCAGCGAGGCGAGCCACGGGCCGCGCACCAGCGCGACGAATCCCTGCGCGCTGCCGGACCAGGCCGACACGCCGCCGGTCAGGAAGCTCGCGCTTCCCAGGCCTTGCAGGCCGAGCGACAGCGCGCCCGCGGGTCGCGCGAGCGTGAGGGCGGTGGATGCCTGGGTCGACGAGCCGGCTCCAGACGTGAAGCGGGCGTGGGTGACGTCGCCGAGCAGCCGCCACGACGGACGCTCCACCGCGCCGCGCAGACCGATCGCGGCCGCCGTGCCGCTGAGCGAGTCGGCGTAACTGGCGCGTACGCCGCCGATCCGGGCGGAGACGGTTTGAGCGCCCAGGCGTGCGGCGCTCATGGTGCAGGCGGCGGCCAGCGCAACGAGGCCGGCCGGCCTCACGGATGCGGCGGGTGGTCGGCGGGGCGCGGTGGGCGCGGCAGCGGCGGGAGCGGACCGGCGGGCGAGCCGCCCGGCCTGCCGCCGGCCGGGCCCAATACCCCGCCCGTCGGCGCGCCGCCTTCCAGGATGCGGCGTCCGGCTTCGGCTGGTGTCATGCCCTGGTCCTGCATGGCGCGCGCCACCGACGGCAGGTCGAGGATCTGCGCCATCGTGCGGCCACCGCGCATCGCGTCGGCCACCACGGTGACGGCTTGATCGGCGGTGAGCCCCTGCGCCGTGAGCGCCGCCGCGACCGTGAGTGCCGGTGCCGCGAGACTCGGGTCGGGCGCCGCCCGCACCACCGTGCCGACCGACGGTGCGCCGATGCCGGCGCCCAGCGCCTCGGTCGCGGCGCTGATCAGCGCGCCGTCGGGCTCCCGCACGCCGCCGCCCTGAACCGCGGCCCGCGCCTCCACCATCCGGTCGGCGTAAGCGGCCACCGCCGCCACGATCCGCGGCGCCGGGACGTGCTTGGCCCACCCCTCGACGGCCTTGTCGGTCAGCGGACCCTCCGGCAAGCCGTTGGCGCCGGCCCGCGCCGCGATGCTGTCAACGGCGAGCGCGAGGTCCGCCGGCAGGCCGCGCGCCTCGAGCGCCGCGCGCACCGACGGCTGCTGCGCGGCCAGCCAGGCGGGCGCCGCGGGCGCGAGGCCGAGCGCGAGCAGGCACGCCATCCGGCCGGCGCGGCTCACGTGCGCACCACGCCTTTGGGGCCGACCACGATCACGCTGGTGGTTCCGCCGAAGCCGTCGGCGACTTGCGCGTGCGCCGTGGGGTCGGGCACCCAACGTGCGCCGTCCACCACGAAGTCGTAGCGCTGCTCGCCCACGGCCAGCGGCACGGTGACCGACCACACGCCGGTGCTCCCGCGCGTCATCGCCGTCGCGTGATCGTCCCAGCCGTTGAAGGTGCCCGCCAGGGCGACCTGGTGCGCGTCAGGCGCCGCCAGCTCGAAGCGCACGTACACCGTGTCGGCCGCGGGCAGCGCCGCGACGGCGGGCGTCGCCGGCGGCGCGAGCGGCGCGGCGCGGCGCGGGACCAGCCAGACCGCGAGGGCGGCGGCCGCGGCCAGAGCGACCCCCCAGGCCGGCCTCACCTGCTGCGGTTCGACCAGCCATCGCCACCAGCGCCCGCGGCGCGCCGGGTCCGCGCCCCGCGCCGCTGAGGCGGGCAGTGCGCGCGTGCGCACCGCCGCCATCACGCGGTCGTCGAGCGACGCCGGCAACTCGGGCAGGCGCCGCGCGTAGGCGCGCGCCGCCTCCTTGAGCCGCTCGTCGAATCGCTCGTCGCTCATGCGTCCGCTCCTCCCATCATTTCCCGCAGCGCTTCACGCGCCCGGTGCACGCGCATCTTCAAAGCGTCGGCGCCCACACCGAGCAGCTCGGCCATCTCGTCGTAGGATCGCTCCTCCACGTACTTGAGGAGGAACGCTTCCCGCTGCTCCGGCGTCAGCCGTTCGATCGCCGCGTCGAGCCGGCCGCCCAACTCGCCGCGCTCCACATCGGCGTCCGCGCGGTCCTTGCCCTGCAACTCCACCGTGGCCACGTCGACGGTGTCGCGGCGCCGCGCGCGGGCGGAGTGGCACTGGTTCGTCAGGATCCGGTAGAACCAGGCGCCGAACCGGTCTGGGTCGCGGCACGTCGCGAGGCCGTCGTAGGCGCGGATGAACGCTTCCTGTACCGCGTCGGCCGCCGCATCGGCGTCGCCCATCATCGCGACGGCGTACCGGCCGAACTGCGCCCGGTAGCGCTCCACCAGGATCCGGTAGGCTTCCGCATCGCCTGCGAGCACCTGCCGGACCACCGTGCCGTCGGACGAATCCACTCCCGCTGCCTCACAGACTGGTGATGGGGGCGAAAGGTAACGCGCCCGGCGGACCCGCGTTACGGAATCGGCGTTCGGCGCGTCTATCGCCGGAGCGGCCGGAACCGCCGGCCCCGCTCGACCCGTCAGGAGGCTCCCGGTATGACCCAGACATCCAGGTGGTTGGGCGCGGTTGCCGCCGTCGCGCTCGCCGCGAGCGCCGGCTGCTCCGGCGCCGAGACGGCCGGCAGCAGCGCGGCGCTGTCGCCGACCAGCCTTTCGCTCGCGCAAGGCGTTGCGCCGGCCGCGTCGTCCATCGCGTCATCGCTCGTGGCGGATTTCGCCGGCGGGTTCGGCGGCCGCATCCACCTGAGCGACGTGGATTCGCTCATCGTGCACGTCAGCAGCGTGGAGGTCCTGCCAGAATCGCTCCTCGTGCAGTGCTTCCCACCCATGGGCGATCCGCAGCACGGCTTCCGCCCGATGCCGCCCGACCGGCGCCCCGACAGCCTTCCACCGCCGCCCGCCGCCTGCGCCGTGCGCGGCCGCGGGACGACCGCGGGTCCATTGGATCCGGGGCCGGGCGGTGGACGCTTCACGTTCCCTCCGATCCCGCCGGATAGCCTCTGCCCCGATTCCGGCTGGGGCAGGCGTGAGGACCAGTGGTACACGCTCGACGTGCAGGGGGACGGCCATCTCGACCTGCTGCACCTGCCGGCCGACAGCGCGTCGGCCCTGATGCTGGCGAGCGGCGACCTGCCGGCCGGCGACTACGGCGCGGCGCGGCTCTTCCTCAGTGACGCGACGATCTGGTTCAACACGCCGATCATCGCCGGTGCGGACACGCTCAAGGCCGACACGGGTTACAGCGTCCGGCTGCCGCGACTCGCCGACCGCATGGGCTTCGTGACCGACGCGGGCTTCACCGTGCCGGAGGGCGGCGGCACGGTCAGCCTGATCTTCGACGCGAACGCCACGCTGGCGGGCGCGGTCGTGACGGACAGCGGCCAGGTGGTGATTGTCCCGATCCTCGCGCCGCGGCACCCGCGCTAGCGGCGTTTCCGGCTGCACCGAGTCACGACCCGAGGTTGCCGGGCGGCGCTCGGCGAAGTTCCTTTGATGCTTCTCTCTTCACGGGAGCTTCGCCGTGCGCCGAGTGTTTCGTACGCCGCTGGCCGCCGCCGCGCTCGTCTTCCTGCCGCTGCCGCTGCTGGCGCAGGGCCGTTTCCCGCCCGACTCGCTCGTCAACGTCAAGGTGTTTCCCAAGACCATGCCGGTGCGCGAGGTCATCAACACCATGCGCGGCTTCACCGGCGCGCTCGGCGTGCGGTGCGACTTCTGCCACGTGGACACCCACCAGGGTGAGGGGCTGGCGGCCTTCAATTTTCCGTCCGACAGCCTGCGCACCAAGCGCACCGCGCGCCTCATGATGCTGATGGTGCAGCGGATCAACGACAGCACGCTGGCGAATATCCCGGAGCGCCCGACGCCCAACGTGGCCGTGACGTGCATGACCTGCCACCGCGGCGTGTCGCGGCCGATGCCGCTCGACCAGCTGATCGGCCAGGACCTCGCCGCCGGCGGGGTGGACTCGGCCACCGCGGCGTACCGCGCGTTGCGCCAGCAGTACTACGGCCGCGCGTCGTATGACTTCGGAGAGATGACGCTGGTGGGCGTGGCGTTCCCGCTCATCGAGCAGCACAAGGGCGACGACGCGCTGGCGATGTTGCGGCTCAACCTGGAGTTCTTCCCGAACTCGGCGCCCACGCTTGCCGTGATGGGCGACGCGTACCTGAGCAAGGCCGACACGTCGGACGCCATCCAGATGTACCGTCAGGCGCTCGCGAAGGACCCCGAAGCGCGCGAGGCGCAGATGCGCCTCAGGCAGCTAGGCCAGCACTAGCGCGTCGAGCTTCTGCTTCGTCGTGACGCCGACTTGTCGGCCCGTTTCCCTGGCGTCCTTGAAGACGATCAGCGTCGGGATGCCGCGGACGCCGAATCGCGTGGAGGTCGCCGGGTTGCGGTCGGTGTCGAGCTTCAGCACCAGCGCCCGGCCGGCGTGGTCGGCGGCGAACTCGTCGAAGATGGGCGCCATGATCTTGCAGGGGCCGCACCAGTCGGCGTAGAAGTCCACCACCACGGGCACGTCCGTGCCCGCGAGCACCTGGTCGAAGTCGGCGTCGCCCACCCTGAGCGGCCGGTCCAGCAGGATCGGCCGCTTGCATGCGCCGCACTTGGGTCCGGCGGCGATGCGCGAGAGGTCCACACGATTCAGCGTTCCGCACAACGGGCACGCCACGGTGGCGTGCAGGGTCGTCGCTTCCATCAGTGCAATCCTCCTCCGGCATAGCCGGGCCGCAGCCGGTCGTCCGCTCCTCGCGCGTACACCTGCGCGACCCACCAGCAGCGCCCGCGACAGCGAGCCGAGACATCGACGGTGTACGTGCCGCTTGCGGCCGAACGGACCATGAGCATCGCGGTATCCGCCGCGGAGCTGTCGGCGCCGAGCCGCGAGGCGCCGGGTCCGCGGAGCGCGAGCGCCAGCGGCCCGCAGCCCGCGGTGCAGGCGGCCGCGACGGCGTAGGTCGTGGCCGAATCCAGCCGCACGCTCCACACCTTCGCCGCCGAGTCGTTGAACACGCCGAAGGTGTTGTACGGCCCGCTCAGCGGCTCGAATCCGCCGCGTCGCGCCGCCGCGCTGGCCTGTTGGAGACGCAGGTCGGCCTCACGCCACTTGCCGCTGTGGCACGCCGCGAGCGCCAGCGCCAGGGCGGCGAGCGCCGCGCGGCTCACGCGCGCGAAAATTCCGCCGCGTCCAGCGCCGCGAGGTCCTCGGGCGAGAGGCGCACGTCGGCCGCGGCCACCGCGTCCAGCGCGTGCGCGACGGTGCGGGCGCCCGGGATGATGATGACGTTGGGCGCCTGCGCGAGCAGCCACGCGAGCACGACAGCGTGGGCCGACACGCGATGCGCCGCGGCGAGGCGCGCAACGACCGGGTGCCGCGGCAGCGTCTTGTTGAGTCGCCCGCCGCCCACCGGACTGTACGCCAGGAAGCCGATGCCGAGGTCGCGGCAGTGCGCCACCACGCCGTCCTCGAGCGCCTCGCGGAAGAAGGGGTTGAGCCGATTCTGGACCGTCACGACCTCGACCTGCCCGCGCGCCGCGTCGATCTGCTCGACCGACGCGTTCGACAGGCCGACCCAGCGGATCTTGCCCTCGCGCTGCAGGTCGGCGAACGCGCCGATGCTCTCGGCGTACGGCACGTCGGGATCGGGGCGGTGGTGCTGGTAGAGGTCGATGCGTTCCACGCCGAGCGCCGCGAGCGAGCGCTCGCACGCCGCGCGGATCGCGGCGGGGCGGCCGTCGATGCCCCACGCGTCGCCGCTGCGCGACAGGCCGCCCTTGGTCGCGACGACGATGCGCGAGCGGTCGCCGCGCCACGTGGCGAGGCCCTTGGCCACCAGCCGTTCGTTGGCGTTCAGGTCCGCCTCGTTGAGGCAGTACACGTCGGCGGTGTCGATCAGCGTCACGCCGGCATCGAGCATGGCGTGGATGACCGCGAGGCCCTGCGCTTCGTCCGGGCGGCCGGGAGTCGAGAGAGGCATGCCGCCGAGACCGACTTCGGTCACGCGCGGCGCCCCAGGTCCCAGCGAGCGAGTGTCCATGCAGGAAAAGTAGGGGCGGCGCTTGCGCGGCGCGACGCCGGGCGGCCACGTTCCTGCGCATGACCGCTCCCTCATCCGGGCTCGACCGCATCATCCCGCCCGAGATCGCGCACGACCGGTTCTACCGCGCCATCGAGCGCGTGGGCGCCACGCCGGGCGTCGCGCACATTCTCGAGATCGGGTCGTCGTCGGGCGCGGGAAGCACCGCGGCCTGGGTCGCGGGCGCGCTCCGCAATCCGGTGCGCCCGACGCTCCATTGCCTCGAGGTGTCCACGGCGCGGTTCGAGGCGCTCAAGGAGCGGTGGCGGGCGCACGACTTCGTGCGCTGCTACAACGTGTCGAGCGTGCCGATCGGCGCGTTTCCGAGCGAAGCGGACATCGTCGCCTGGCAGCGGCGGCACTTCTGGTCGAAGTTCGGACGCAAACGCACGGAGGTCGTGCTCGGCTGGCTGCGCCAGGACCTGGAGTACCTCCGGGCGCACGGCGGCGGCTCGGCGGGCATCCGCGCGGTGCGCGAGGCGGCGGGCATCGCGGCGTTCGACGCCGTGCTCATCGACGGCTCCGAGTTCACCGGCGCCGCCGAGCTGGCCGAGGTGTACGGCGCGCGGTTTCTGCTGCTCGACGACACCGAGTCCTACAAGAACTGGGACAACTACCGTCGGCTCAAGAGGGACACAAGCTACCGGCTCGTGGCGCGGGGCAGGTGGACGCGCAACGGCTTCGCGGTGTTCGAGCGCGCGGGGTAGGTCATCCGGGCGCCATCCACCTGAGGTACTCGCGGTCCCACGCCGCCGGGATGCTCTCCCGCGGCGAGTAGGGCCCGGGCGCATACACCCGGGAGGCCACGCCGCGCTGGCTCATCTCGCAGATGCGCCAGTCCTGGCGGTTGGTGAGGTCCCAGAACGCCTCGGCGTCGCCGATGTCGTAGCCCGGCGCACCCGGTGCATCCGGGTGCACCATCCACTCGCAGGTCACGGTGCTCGTCGTCGCCGACCGCGGCACCACGCGATAGAACACCGCGTAGTCGGGGTGCAGGCTCAGCATCATGGCCGGGAACAGGGCGTAGTAGAAGGCGCGGCGCCGGTCGTCGCCTTCGAGGTTGCCTAACGGCATGGCGCAGACACGGCCGCTCACCGTCGCGCTCTGGAAGGGCGGCTTGATCTCCATGTAGCCGCCCAGGAACGGGCCCTCGACGAGGTCGTTGGCGCCGCTGGTGTACGGCAGCTTGGCCGACAGCTCCGGGTGGATCGTGGGGCAGTGCAGGCACTCGTTGTAGTTCTGGAGGATCAGCTTCCAGTTCGCGGCCACCTCATAGTCGATCCGCCGCACGCCGACCAGCCGCTCCAGGTTGAACCGCGCGAACCGGCCCGCCAGCGGCGCCACCGCGCGCTCCAGCGGCTGGGCCGCCGGATCGAGGGTCACGAAGACGAAGCCGTCCCACGCGCCGATCCGAGCCTCGTGCAACGGGAAGTCGGCCTTGTCGAACCCTTCGGCCTCCTGCATGTGCGGCGCGCCGACGCAGCGGCCGTCGAGGCCGTAGGTCCAGGCGTGGTACGGGCACTGGATCGTGCCCGGCAGCGTCCCCGCCGGTTCCTCGCACAGTCGGGTGCCGCGATGCCGGCAGACGTTGTAGTACGCGCGGAGCCGGTCGCTCTTGTCGCGGACCACGATCAGGCTCTCGCCCGCCACCTCGGCCAGCAAATAGCGGCCGGGTGCGTCGAGCGCCGCCGCGCGGCCGACGCACACCCAGGCGCGCGCGAACACCCGCTCGGCCTCCTCGGCGAACAGCTCGGGCGACGTGTAGTAGCGCCCTTCCAGGGTGCGCGCCCCGGGCCGGTAGCTGGCCGTGGTCTCGAGGAACGCGGTCACGCGCCGAGGATCTCGCGGGCGGCAAGCAGGCCCGACATGCCCGCGATCGCGCCGCCGGGATGCGTGCCCGGGCCGGCCAGCAGCAGGCCGGCGATGGGCGTGCGGTAGCGGCTCCAGCCGCCCACCGGCCGCATGAACAGGATCTGGTCCAAGCCCATCTCGCCGTGATACTCGTGCTCGGCCGGTCGGTCCACGCGCACGCCGCGGACCATGGCGCGGAGGTTTGGAATGTGCGGGGCCAGCAGGTCCACCACCTGCGCGCCGAATGCGGCCTCCTCGAGCGCGGCGGCGGCGGGGATATACTGCGCCGCGACCACGAGTTGGTTGCCGTCGGCGTGCGCCTCGAGCACCGGCGCGGCCGACACGCGGCCGTATTTCGCGTCGTCGTAGGCGCGCTCGATGTACTCGATCGAAGGCGCCACCACCACGGGCGGGGAATCGAGCCGCCCCTCCAGGGTGATCGTCACCGTCGCCGTGACCACCCGGGCGCGGATGTTGCGCACGGCGCGCGCGAACTCGGGATCCAGCCAGCCAGGCTCCACCAGCCGCTCGAGGGTCGTGCGCGGTCCTGCCGTGGAGAGCACAACCGGAGCTTCCAGCTCCTCGCCGCCTTCCAGTGCCACGCCCGCCGCGCGGCCGCCGCGCACCAGAATGCGCTCAACCCTCGCGCCCAGGCGGATGTGCGGGCCGGCCATGCCCGCGAGCACCCGCCGCAGGTTGGAGCGCGGCGGGCGGAACACGCCCTCCGGCTGGCCGGCGTGATGGTGCAGCATGAGGAACGCGGTGCCGCCCGACCGCGGCCCCTGGCACAGGTGCCGTACCCCGCCGGCAGCGAGTGCCGCGATGAGCGCGTCGCTCTCGAACCACTCGCCCAGCAGGTCGGCGGCCGACATCGGCAGCGTGCGCAGCAGATCGATAGTCGCCTGGCGCCCGCGGCGGCGCACCGACAGGCCGAGCATGCCGAGGCGGTACAGCTCCCCGGCACGCGACGTCAGCGGATCGGGCGCGGGCTCGACGTACAGCGCTTCGAGCGCGGCGCTCATCTGGCGCATCCGCGCGCAGAACGCGGGCCACCGCTCGGCGTCGCGCGCGCTCAGGGCCCGGATCTGATCGGCGGTGCGGGCGACGTCGCGCATCAGGTCGAGCCGCCCGCCACCCGGGAGGGCCGCGCTCAGCCAGGGGTCGGGTGTCGCGACGGCCAGCCCGGCGCCCGCCAGTTCCAGCTCGCGGACCACCGGCTCGGGAACCCAGCCGATGTCGGGTGCGTCGCCCAGCATTGCGGCACGCTCCAGGACCACCACGCGCAGGCCGGCGCGCGCCAGGACCTGCGCGGCGACCAGGCCGCTGGTGCCGGCGCCGATCACGATGACGTCGCTGCGGCTCATGCGCCGTCCGCCAGCACGGCAAGCGCCGCCAGCCGGCCCGACGCGCCCATGATCCCGCCGCCCGGATGGGTGCCCGAGCCGCACTGGTAGTAGCGGCCGACCGGCGTGCGGAACCTGGCCCACCCCGGCGCGGGTCGGAGGAAGAAGAGCTGGTGGAGCGCCAGTTCGCCCTGGAAGATGTTGCCCTCGGACAGTCCGGTGATGCGCTCGATGTCGGCGGGCGTCAGCACCTGGCGTCCCTCGATGCACGAGCGGATGTTCGGCGCGAACTCCTCCAGCGCGGTGATCACCGCGTCACCTAACGCTTCGCGCTGCTGGTCGTTCCAGCCGCCGGTCAGGTGATAGGGTGCATACTGGACGAAGATCGACATCACGTGCTTGCCGGGTGGCGCCATGCCCGGGTCGATCATCGAGGGGAACACGATGTCCATGTACGGCCGCCGGCTGAAGGCGCCGTACTTGGCGTCGTCGTAGGCGCGCTCCACGTACGCCATGCTCGGGCTGATCGAGATGGCGCCGCGCAGGTGCGGGCCTTCGCCGGGCATGCAGGTGAAGCTCGGCAGCGCGCCGAGCGCCAGATTGACCTTCGCCGACGAGCCGCGGAACGTGAACCGCCGGATGTCGTCGGCGAACGCGGCCGGCAGGTCGGCGGCATCCACCAGCTCGAGGAACGTGCGGCGCGGGTCGAGGCTCGACACCACCGTGCCCGCGGCGATCTCCTCGCCCGACTCCAGCGCCACGCCGGTGACCCGACCGCCCGCGGTGAGCACGTGGGTGACCGCCGCGTCGGTCCGGATCTCGGCGCCGAACCCGCGCGCCGCGGCCGCGATGGCCTCGCTGACCGCGCCGGTCCCGCCCTTGGCGAAGCCCCACGCCCGGAACACGCCGTCCAGCTCGCCCATGTAGTGGTGCAGCAGCACGTACGCCGTGCCGGGTGAACGCGGCCCCAGGAAGGTGCCGATGATCCCGCTCGCCGATTTGGTCGCCTTGAGGACGTCGGTCTCGAACCACTCGTCGAGAAAGTCGGCCGAGCTCATCGTCATCAGCTTGAACAACGCGTGGAACCGCTCGGCGCCTAACGAACGGAAATGACGGCCTAGCTTGAGCAGGCCGGCGAGGTCGCGCGGCGACAGCGACGCGGGGTCGGGCGGCAGCATGCCGAGGATCGGTTTCACGGCGTGCGCCATGTGGTGCATCAGCCGGCCGTACTCGTCGTACGCCTCGGCGTCGCGCGGGGAGTGCCGCGCGATCTCGAGCCGCGTCTGGTCGTGGTCGGCCCACGCGCCGAGGTAGTCGCCGTTGGGCATCGGCGTGACGCTGCTCTCCAGCGGCAGGATGTGCAGGCCGTGCGCCGGCAGGTCGAGGTCGCGGATGATCTCGGGGCGCAGCAGGCTCACCACGTAGGAGAACATCGAGAACTTGAAGCCGGGGAAGATCTCCTCGGTCACCGCGGCGCCGCCGACGCGCGGTCGCCGCTCGAGCACCAGCACCCGCCGGCCGGCGCGCGCCAGGTAGGCGGCGTTCACCAGGCCGTTGTGGCCGCCCCCGATCACGATCGCGTCGTAGCGGCCGGCCATCAGGCGCTCCCGCGCTTGCGCGGCGGGTCGAAGAACGGGGTCGGCACGACGCGCGCCGCCGCCTGCCGGCGGTGGTGCTCTACCGTGACCTCGATCCCCAGGCGCGTACCGGCCACCGCGTATTCGGCGGGCACGTGCGCCAGCGCGATGGACTTCTTGAGCAGCGGCGACCAGCAGCCGCTCGTCGCGTAGCCCACCTGCGTCCCGCCCGCCGTGACCGGCACGCTGGTGCGCCACGCCTGGGTCGGGAGCCGGGGCGGGAGGCCCACCTCGGCGAACAACCGCTCCAGCGAGTCCCACTCGGCTTCGATGCCGACGAACCGCCAGGCGCCGTCGGCCTCGCCGCGGGCGCGCTCGGCGGCCAGCGCGTCGTGCCCGACGAAGCGCTCCTTGGCGAGGTCCACCGTCCAGCCCAGGTTCAGCTCGAACGGCGAGGACTTCTGCGATTCGATGAGCGCGCGGTGCGCCGAGATGTAATCGACGTCCTGGAGCATCAACGCCGCTTCCACCCGCGCGAGATCGAGCGCCAGGATGCCGGCGGGCGTGAGGCCGTAATCGGCGCCCGCCGCCCGGAGCGCGTCCCACAGCGGCACCGCGTGGACGGCGGCGGCCCAGATCTCGAACCCGAGATCGCCGGTGTAGCCGGTGCGCGAGATGGCGACGTCGATGCCGCGGATGCTCCCGTGGATCAGCCGGAAGTACTTGAGCCCCGCGACGTCGGCCTCGGTGCACTGCTGCAGGATGGTCCGCGCCAGCGGACCTTGGAGCGCGACCGCCGCGGTCGTGTCCGACACGTCCTGGATGGTGACGTCGAGTCCGGCCGCGTTGAGCGACAGCCACCGCAGGTTCGGCTCGGCCGACGTGAGGCGAAACCGGTCCTCGGCGAGACGGGCCAGCGTGCCGTCGTCGATCACCTTACCCGCCGCGTCGCACCAGGTCGTGTACAGCACCTGGCCGACCTTCATGGCGGGGACGGCGCGCGTCACGACGCGGTCGAGCAGGTGCGCCGCGTCGCGGCCGGTCACGAGGTACTTGTAGAGCGGCGAGACGTCGATCAGCGCGGCCGAATTGCGGATCGCGTGGTACTCGCGGTCGTGCAGCAGCTCGTAGCTGCTCGCCACCGCGTAGCCGGCCCAGCGGCGCCACGCCCGCGACACGCACAGCGGTGCGGTGCGCGGGTGAAACGGCGTCGTCCGCGGGACCTCGATCACGCCGCGCCCCGCCAGCCGAGCGCGGCGGAGATGCGCGCGGCCGACGCCTTGCACTGGCGGCCGAACGCCTGGAGGCGCGTCGTCGTCAGGCGCGCGCTCGACCCGCCAACGCTGATCGCGCCGACGGCGTGGCCGCTCTGCCCGCGCAGCACGGCGCCCACCGCGACGTAGCCGATCTCAAGCTCGTGCGCCGCGATGGCCCAGCCGCGTCGCCGGATGTCGGCCAGGTCGCGCGCCAGCTCCGCGTGCGTCACGATCGTGCGCTCGGTGAACCGCGCGAGCTTGGGCCCGAGCGCGCGCTCGACGGCGGCGGCGCCCATCGTCGCCAGCACGGCCTTGCCCGTGGACGTTGCGTGCGCCGGCCATCGGGTGCCCACCGAAGGCTTCGGGCTCACCAGGCCGCGCCCCGGCACCTCGTCGATGATCAACATGTCCGGCCCGACCAGCGTCTCGACCGTCGCGGTCTCGTGGGTGGCGTCCACGAGAATAGAGAGCTCGTCGTGACTCACCGCCCGCACGTCATTCGCGCGCAGGGCGCGCGCGCCGAGCGCGATGGCCTCGGGGCCCAGCCGATAGTGATCACGGGCGATGTCGCGGGTCAGCACGCCCTCGCGCTCGAGCGCCGTCAACAGGCGGTACGCCGTCGCCCGGTGGAGGCCCTCGGCGCGTGCCAGGTCGGAAAGGCGCCAGGTCGGATGCGCGTCGGTGAACTGCTTGAGCAGCGCCATGGCGCGCGCCACCGATTGCGCGCCCTGCACCGGCTCGGGCACGTCCGGCGGGTCGCTCCACGACGACGGGTCGGGGTGGGCGGCCAGTCGGCGCATCAGCGCGCTCCCGCGCCTCGCGGTCATCCGGGCAGTCGGGTCAAGGTGGCAGTTGGTTCAACAGCCGACCCCGGTCGGTATGGCCCTATGGTCATCGGGCGCCCGCAGCGTCGGTACGCCGGAACGGGGGTAATCACTATGTGAGACTGTGTCTCATCATGTGAAACAAGAGAGCAATCCCGACCCCGCCTGTCAAGGTTGTGAGCGCTGGTCCAGGCCCACGGCGCAGGTTGCGCCGCGCGTGCCAAAGCCGAGCGCCGCGTGGTAATTTCCGTCCATGGCACCGGCACCCAAGCGCAAGACGAATTACCGCAACGCGTGGCAGGAAGCCCGCCAGTTGATCTGGCACTACCGCAAACGGCTCGCGCTCGGCATGGTCCTGATGCTGATCAGCCGCGGGGCCGGCGTCGTCCTGCCGGGGTCCTCGAAATACATCATCGACAAGATCATCATCGGGCACCGCGGCGACCTGCTGCCGTGGATCGCGGTCGCCCTCGGTGCCGCGACGCTGGTCCAGGCCGTCACGTCGTTCGCGCTCGGCCAGATTCTGGGCGTCGCCGCGCAGCGCGCCATCACCGAGATGCGCAAGCAGGTCGAGGAGCACGTTGCCCGGCTGCCGGTCGCGTACTTCGACTCGACCAAATCGGGCATCTTGATCTCGCGGGTGATGACCGACGCCGAAGGCATCCGCAATCTGGTCGGCACGGGCCTGGTCCAGCTGGTTGGCGGCCTCGTCACCGCGCTGATCGCCATCGTCTGGCTGCTCTACCTCAACTGGTCGCTGACCATCGGAACCGTGCTGGTGCTGCTGGCGTTCGGCGGCGGCATGGCGGCGGCGTTCTCGTGGCTGCGGCCGGTGTTCCGCGAGCGCGGGGAGATCAACGCGGAGGTCACGGGCCGGCTCGCCGAGACGTTAGGCGGCATCCGGATCGTCAAGGCGTACACGGCGGAGCGGCGCGAGCAGTACGTGTTCGCCAAGGGCGTGCATCGCCTGTTCCGCAACGTCGCCAAGACCATGACGTCGGTGTCGGCGGTCGGCGCGTTCGCCAACGTGATCGTGGGCGCGATCGGCGTGCTGATGCTGGTGGTCGGCGGCCACGCCGTGCTGAATGGCCGCATGACGGTGGGGGCGCTGTTCCAGTACACGATCTTTGTCGGCCTCATGGCCATGCCCCTGATCCAGATCGCGTCCATCGGCACGCAGGTCAGCGAGGCGTTCGCCGGGCTCGACCGCATCCGCGAAATCCGCACCATGGCGACGGAAGACGCCGAGGACGCGGGCAAGCGGTCCCTCGACGTGCTGCGCGGCGACGTGGCGTTCGAGGACGTGACTTTCGAGTACGTGCCGGGCACCGAGGTGCTCAAGCACGTCTCGTTCGTGGCACGCGCCGGCACCACCACCGCGCTGGTCGGGTCCTCCGGCTCGGGCAAAAGCACGCTGATCAGCCTGGTGCTCACGTTCAACCATCCGAAGAGCGGCCGCATCCTGGTGGACGGCGTGGACCTCGCGCAGCTCAAGTTGCACGATTACCGCCGCCATCTCGGCGTGGTGTTGCAGGACAACTTCCTGTTCGACGGCTCCGTCGCCGAGAACATCGCCTTCGCGCACCCGCACGCAACCCGCGAGGAGATCGAGGCGGTGGCGGGGATCGCCCACGCGCACGAGTTCGTGGCCGGATTCGAGCACGGGTACGACACGATCGTCGGCGAGCGCGGCGTGAAGCTTTCCGGCGGCCAGCGCCAGCGCATCGCGATCGCGCGGGCGATTCTCGCCGATCCGCGGATACTGATCCTCGACGAGGCCACCAGTAGCCTCGACAGCGAGAGCGAAGCGCAGATCCAGGACGGACTGCGCAGCCTGCGCCGGGGTCGCACGACGTTCGTGATCGCGCACCGGCTGTCCACGATCGTCACCGCCGATCAGATCCTGGTGCTCGAGCACGGCGAGATCGTGGAGCGCGGCACCCACGCCGAACTGCTCGCGCTCGGCGGCCGGTACCGCCAACTGTACGACCGACAGTACCGCATCGAGCTCGACCGGTTCATCAACCCCGGCGAGGACTTCACCCCGGAGCTGCCCGCCGCTACGGTCGCCTGACTCCCGAACGCGATGAAGGCCCGGAGCCGAAGCCCCGGGCCTTCATCAGTGGTTTCGTCGACGTCAGTTGGCGGTAACCGTCAACTGGAGGGAGGGCAGGTTGGTGAAGCTCACGCTGGGCTGGGTATACGACCCGCCGCCGCCTGAGGCGCTGAACGCCACGTTCCCCGACATCGTGCCGATCACGTAGTTGCAGGGCTGGCCGCCGTTCAGCGACGTGCAGCTGACGCCGGATCCGCTGAAGCTGGTGTTGGTCAGATTGAACGACCCGCTGGTGGCGACGTACGTGGCGTTGGGGGAGCGGGTCCAGTAGTCTGCCCAGCCGGGGCTCGGGATGCTGGAGTTCGAGGAGCTGGCCACGGGCGTAGACGTCTCGGTGATGGCGCCGGCCGCGATGATCTCGTCCACGGTGCTGGCCGACGTGTTCAGCCCGCTCCACCCGATGATACCCGTGAAGGTCCCGGAGCTGCTGCCGCTCACGATGATCTGGATGCCCACGGCGCCTTCATAATTGGTGGCCTGGATGCCGCTGATCGCGGCGTCGAGGCCGCGCGCCACCGACGCGCTGGCGCTGGCGCTGAGCGACCCGATGTTCGGCAGGATTCCGAGCGCGAGTGCCCCATAGGCCCCGGCCCCGCCCGCGCCCGACAGCGCGCCGCTGCTCGTAAGCGCCGTGGTGAGGGCCGTCTTCTGCTGGATGCTGAGGCTGCTCCCGTTGTCGCTGCTGCTGCTGCACGCCGTGATCGCCCCGGCCGCGAGCGACACGACGACCACCGCCTTCATCGAAGTACGCACGTGTGACACTCCCTCTGTGGGTTGACGAATATTTCCCTGAAAATGGGGTCTGGTGTGAATGCTAGCAACCCATGGACCTCGCCGTAGTGACGCACGTCACGCGGTGCCGCGCGCGGTGGCCGCGGCCGCGAACCGCCTGACGATGTCGCCGGCCGCGACAACTTCATGAATGCCCGCGACGCTCCTGCCCGCCTGCCAGTACTCCGCGGTCGCGGCGCCCGCCACGGAGTCGCGCTTGAGGCGCCGGAGCGAGCGCAGCACGTAGAACGCGCGCATCCAGTGCTTGGTCCGGCGGCCGCGGAACAGGGCGCGCGCCACCGGCCCGATCGCGGTCCCGATGCGCTCGACGTACGGGGTCCGGATCACCGCGAGCGGCACGCCGGTGATGCGTTCGGTCAGGACGATGTCCGACGCGTCCGCCCGCACGATCGCCGCCTTGTAGTCGTCGCGGGCGCTGCACTCGCTCGTCGCGATGAACCGGGTGCCCATCTGCACGCCCGCGTAGCCCTGACTCAGCGCCGTCGCGAACCCGTCGGCGTCGCCCACGCCGCCGGCGCACACCAGGGGCAGGCCGCGGTCGCCGCACTCGGCGATCAGCGCCTCGGCGGACCGTGCGCCGGCATGACCACCGGCACGGGCGTTGACGCAAATCAGTCCGCGCGCGCCGGCGTCGACGGCTTTCTGCGCCCATTTCCGCTCGGTGACGTCGTGATACACGACACCGCCGACCTGCGCCGCGCGGTCCACCACCCAGCGCGGGTTGCCGAGCGAGGTAATGAAGAAGCGCACTCCCTCCTCGAGCGCGACGTCCACCCACCGCTCCATCCGCGCCAGATACGTCCGCGACGACTTCTCGATCAGCGCATTCATCCCGACCGGCCGCCCTTCGGCCAGCCGCATGGTCAGGCGCAGGCCGGCGCGGAACTCGTGACCGTGGACGTAGGTGAGCGAGACGGGCTGCACGATCCCGATGCCGCCGGCGGCCGACACGGCGCCGACCAGCTCCGGGTTGCTGCACGGATACATCGCGCCGCAGATGATCGGCACCGCGATGCCGGCGTCGCGCGTCAGCGCCGTGTCGAAGGCGCTCACGGCAGCGGTGCGAGCTTCCAGGTGACGCTGGCGCGCGCCACCTCATCGCCCGACGCGTCGCGGATCGCGGCGGTCACCTCGTGGTCCACGGGACCCACGATCGCCGGGAGGGTGGTGCGGCACTCCGCCACCAGGCGGCCGCGCGCCTTCTTCATGAAGGTGATGGACAGGGCGACCGGAATGCCGCGCGTCCCCGGCGGCAGCGCGCCGGTGAGCGCCAGCCCACTCGCCAGTTCGGCGAGGTTGGTGAGGGCGATGGCATGCACCGACTTGAGATGGTTGCGCACCGCTCGGCGGTCGCGCAACGACACGCGGGCGTAACCGGGCTCGAACGCCTCGACCCGCGCGCCCATGCTGCCGGTGTAGGGCGCGGTGAACCCCACGAGCCGGCTGAACGCCCAACGGCCGAGCGGCCACGGGGCCAGACGCCGCCACGCGCGGCGCAGCGGCTCGCCCGGCGCCGCGGCGGTCAGCGACCCGCCGCCAGCGCCTGCCGACCCGCGCGGATGTCGGCCAGGGCGCGGTCGAAATCCGCGCCGCGCTCGGCGCGCGGCTTGAGCCGCGCGTCGGGCGCCGCGTCGCGCAGGTCGCCTAACGCGCGGCTGAGGTCGGCGCGCGCCCGCGCGTAGCGCGCCTCGTACGCCTGGCCGACGTGGTACCAGTGCGAGGGCCCGGCCGCCGCGGCGACGGCCAGCTCGTGCTCCATCTGCCGCGCCACCGCCCGATACTCGGCGGGCGGCGCGGGAGGCGGCGGTCGCCGGTGCCCCCGGCGCGCGGGCGGCTGGGGCGGCGGCTCCGGGAAGGCGAGCAGCGTGTCGCGGTACTTGTCGGTGATCCGCTCGAGGTCGTCGGCAAAGGCGTTGGCCTGGTGGAACGCCGCCGGGTCCTCGTGCGCCGCCGCCGCCGCGCCGCCGGCGCCCACCCCCAGCTCGCTGGGCGGCA